>ERZ825670.3474-NODE-3474-length-13325-cov-2.510324_pt1 | contig 13325 bp, 16 predicted proteins | sample MGYA00519929_ERZ825670 | MGnify/ENA primary metagenome ERZ825670 (study PRJEB31778, sample SAMEA3449207) | human gut metagenome | biome: human gut; feature: human-associated habitat; material: faeces | place: United Kingdom | collected 2010/2012 ...
CTTGTAACATCATGTAACAACGTGGTTGAAGAAGGAATGACGATCTATACAAACAGTCCAAAAGTAAGAAGAAATAGAAAACATACGGTAGAGATGATCCTTTCCCAGCACGATGCACAATGTGCAACTTGTGTAAGAAGCGGAAATTGTACACTTCAGACGGTTGCCAATGATCTGAACATTGTAGACAGCCCTTACAAGAAGGAAATCTGTGTTGAAGAATGGGATACAAGATATCCACTGGTGCGTGATGCAAGCAAATGCGTCAAATGTATGCGTTGTATACAGGTGTGTGATAAGATTCAGGGAATGCATATCTGGGATGTATCTGGAACTGGAGCAAGAACAACAGTTGGAGTTTCAGAAAACAGAGATATCAAAACAGCAGATTGTGCATTATGTGGACAGTGTATCACACATTGTCCAACAGGAGCATTACGTGAACGAGATGATACAGACAAATTATATCGTGCATTAGAAGATAAAGATACGATCGTGGTAGCACAGATTGCACCAGCAGTTCGTGCTGCATGGGGAGAAAGTCTTGGATTATCAAGAGAAGAAGCAACAGTTGAGAAGATCGTAGATGCACTTCGAAGGATCGGTGTAGATTATGTATTTGATACAACATTTTCAGCAGATCTTACGATCATGGAAGAAGGAACGGAATTTGTCGAGAGATTTACAAATGGAGATCTTGATATGTATCCAATGTTTACATCCTGTTGTCCAGGATGGGTACGTTTCATCAAATCTCAGTATCCACAGATGGTAAACAGATTATCTTCTGCCAAATCTCCACAGGAGATGTTTGGGGCAGTGATGAAGACTGCATTTGCAAAGAAGATGAACATCGACCCAGACCGTATTTTTGCATTATCCATTATGCCATGTGTTGCGAAGAAAGATGAAAGAGAGAAACCATTATTCCATGGAGAGTTTGCAGGTCATGGAGTTGATCTTGTATTAACAACAAGAGAATTAGACCGACTGATCCGTGCAGACCACATTGATCCAAAGACATTAAAAGATGCTGCCTTTGATACTCCGTTTACTGAGGGAACCGGAGCAGGAGTGATCTTTGGAGCAACCGGAGGAGTTATGGAAGCGGCACTTCGTTCTGCATATTACCTGATCACAGGAAAGAACCCAGAAGCAGATGCATTCAAAGAAATCCGTGGAGTAAATAAAAATGGATGGACAGAAGCGAAATTTGATATTGCAGGCAATACGGTAGAGATTGCAGTTGTTAGTGGACTTCAGAATACAAGAAATCTGATGGAAGCAATCCGTAAGAGAGAAGTACACTATCATTTTGTAGAAGTCATGGCCTGTCCAGGCGGATGTGTAGGTGGAGGCGGACAGCCGATCCATGAAGGAAAAGAACTGGCATCTGACCGTGGATCCAACCTGTACTTCCTGGATAAGACAGCCCATTTGAGATTTTCACACGAGAATCCAGATATCAAACATCTATACGATGAATATTTTGGATCACCGGGAAGTCATAAAGCACATCAGTTACTACATGTGCAGGAATAGCTGTTAATACCTTTTAATAAAGAAAATCCAGACATTTAGAAGATACAAATTCTAAATGTCTGGATTTTTTCTCTTTTTAACATTACCATCTTGGATTGTCAAGTACAGTTACTTCGCCATTGATCTCACAAACAATATGGCGGTATCCTTTGGTTTCGATTGTTCCATAATCATGTCCTGCATCTGCATCAAATACATAAAAAGCAGTCAGGACTTCATCTCCAGTATTAATGGTGCGGTGAGCATATCCGCGGGGAACATACAATGCTTTTCCTTTCTCCATCCGTTCAACCCGCCAATCACCGTCAAGGCTTTCAAGCATCATATACCCTTCGCCTTTTAATGTATAATAAACTTCGGCAGTGTCTACGATCTGATGAAAATGTCCTTTCGTCATATAATATTCATTTCCAATCTTCCCAGGATGGATCATCGTTGTGCCGAATGCAAGATCACCAGCACGCTCTGGGCATCCAAGTTCATAAAACTCATAGATCAAAGGGTCTTCGTGTTTAAGAATTTCTTCAACAGCTTCTTGATCCTGATACATATTTTTCATCTGGGAAAGATAACGCTTTGTAGTATCTGCGTGCTTGGAAAGTCCGTTATTTAGATCAAAATCCAAAGTAAAAGCCTGATCCCAGTTAAACTGATTCATAAAATACCTCCTAAAAAATTGCCCTAGATCTCAAGTGTGGAAACGCCTTGTTCTTTCATCATAGCTTCGAATTCCTTGATGATCGAGATACCAGCACTTGTTCCGATACGTTGGGCACCGCACTCTATCATTTCCATAAATGTCTTGGCATCACGGATTCCACCAGCAGCTTTTACCTTTACCGCATCTCCAACATGCTCTTTCATTAATTTCACATCATCAAAAGTAGCACCGCCAGTACCGAAACCAGTGGATGTTTTGATAAAATCAGGTTTCACTTCTTTGGCGATTTCACAAAGCTTGATCTTCTCCTCATCATTAAGATAACAGTTTTCAAAAATGACTTTACAAGTAACATCTTTTTCATGGCAGGCAGCAACGATCTGTGACATCTCATCCTTGATATAATCCCAGTTAGAAGCCTTGACCTCTGTCTGATTTACAACATAATCAATCTCATTTGCACCATTTGCAATGGCATCTTTTGTATCAAAGACTTTAGAAGCAATTGTTGTCTGACCTAATGGGAAAGAGATAGCAGCTCCTGTATGAATATCCGTTCCTTCCAGTAACTTTGCACATAATCCAGACTGCACCTGATTGATCGCTACCATGGCAAAATGATGTTCTTTCGCCTCATTACATAAGACCTCCATGTCTTTAGGAGAAGCATCCGTATGTAAATTTGTGTGATCGATCATTCTTGCAAGATCATCTAATGTATATGATTTCATAAAAACCTCCTGTTTTTGCTGATATGTTTGTTTCATGTTAATTAAAATATAACATTATGTAATCATTATGTCAATATTATGTAAATAAAATAAAAGAAAATAAATTGACATAAAATAAAAAATCCGATAAAGTGAAAGAAAAAAGAAAGAGAGTATAAAATGGGAGCATTTTATTTAGATATAAAAAAAGATTTATTAGATAAGATCTTAAGTGGAGTTTACCAGCAAGGAAGTATCATACCAAATGAATATGAATTAGCTGAGATCTACAACGTCAGCCGGCCGACAATCCGTAAGGCGGTACAGATTTTAGTGGATGAGGGATATTTAGAAAAACGTAAAAAACGAGGGACGATCGTATGTGATCCAACGATCCGCCAGGAATTTGCACAGGTGATTCAGACATTTGATCAAGAAGTGAAAGAAAAAGGACTTACCCCATCAACGAAAGTCCTGACATTCAAAAAAGAAAAGGCAGAGGAGAAATAAACCCCTCTGCACGATTCAAGATTTCTTTGCGGCCATTAAAGCAGCACGGACAATCAACTCTCCGGTCGGAGAATTGAGAATTTTCCGAAATTCCTCAATCTCTGCATCGGAATGACCTACATCCTGCAAAGAACGAATGAGTTGAGACTTGAAAAGTTCAAAATCCATGACGTTGTCACCTCCTGTCGTTTGAGAATGGTCGCACATTTATTATATGGCAGGAGATGCAGCAGGGCAAGGAAGAACAGGAGGAACAGGAATGAGCAATGCAGAGACATTGAACCAGTACATAAAAGAATTATTTGATTATTGGGATGGAAAAAACGATGATTTTGAACCTATTCCGATACCGAAAGAAGTCGACGACGAAATGCAGAGAGATTCATTTTATTAAAGCCGAAACGGGGCAACAGTCGCCCCGTCAGCGTCCGGATGGCGACCGACGCTCTGACGATGGCAAGCCGAGAGACAGCGTCAGCGATACCGTGGGAAACATGGCAGCGGGTGGACTTGCTAAAAGGTTCACGGTTGGTCAACAGGTTTTCAATGATTTTTTAAGGTGAAAAGTCATAACACGGTAGACATAGCCGGAAAGCAGGTGGACGGGATGCAAAGACCGAGAGAACCACCAGTGCAGGAAATCACATAGAACACTATCAACAGAGGAGGTGTTGAATCATGACGAGAAACGAGAAAAAGACAGCAATCGAGAACATGGCAGAAAGATTCATGAGTATTTCTGACCTTGAGGGAAAATCAATGGCAATTATGGTCATGTCTGCATACGCAGAGGGCAAGGCAGCAGGAAAAGTCGAGGAGCGTCGCAGATGGGAACAGAAAGAGGCGATTGCAACGACCGCCTAACCGGACACGAAAACAACAGGCAAGAGCCTTTTTAATAGATTGGAGGTGCAGCAGGTGAGTGAACAGAACATCAAGAAATTTTATGAGACATTAGCGAGAATCATTTCTGAACGTGAGCAGGTGAAAATCACCGTGAGCGTCTCAAAGAAAGAAAAAGCAGCATAAAGACAAAAAAACGGATGACCGCTGCGAACGGTCATCCGTGTGTCAATCGGTGTCGATTGATATGTTTCAAACTAAGAATATTATATCAAATCTGACACGAAAAAGCAACTCAAAAACGACCGGAAAGGTCGGGAAAACAAAGGGTTTTCGGAGGTTTTGTCGTCCTTGTAATAGATACTAACAAGTCTACGAAAACATAACAGGAGGATTGTGTCAGATGGCAAGAAAAAGAGGGATGCAGTTTATCCCGTATGATTATGAGGCAGCATATAACAAAGCGATGGAGGACATGCATGAATGGTTCATTGAGAACCTGTTCCAACATCGAAAGAAAGTGATATATGCACTCAAAGAGATAACAGCAGGAGACCAGTTTGAAATTGAGATATATCCGCAGTTCCGGAGTATGGATGAAGTACCTCCGGAGGGGAGGACAATCAAGAAAGACAACAACAAGGCTCAAAAGAATCTGAATGACAAGAACGCAAGGAAATACGTTGAGAGGTTAATCAACGAGAATTTCAGCGACCGTGATATTTGGATGACGTTGACCTATGATGATGCACACCTCCCGCCGGACGGGGATGTTGATGCAGCAATCAAAAATGTGCAAAAGTACATCCGACGCATCAACTATCAGAGGAAAAAGAGAGGTCTCCCGAATGCAAAATATGTCTATGTGACCGCATACAATCCGGATGCGGAAATCAGATGGCATCATCACATTGTCATGGATGGTGCTTTAGACATGGAGACAGTTGAATCCTGTTGGAAACAGTCAAGCAGGAATGAGGTTCGCAGGTTGCAGACAGACGAAAACGGTCTGTCCGGTATGGCGAACTATATCGTCGAAGAAAAGAACCGTGTTCCGTCGGAAAAGAGATGGAACAGTTCGCAGGGATTGAGAGACCCACGAATCAAGGTCGTACACTCCAAACGTCCGGCAGCAGGAGGCAGCTATAAAAAAATAGGGTCATTTGTTGACGGTATGGTCAAAGACAGGGATTCAATACCGGAGATATTACAAAAGTGGTATCCGGACATGGATTTCACGAACGCAAATGTGTACTATAACGATTTTAACTGCATGTTTTACATACATGCACGAATGAGGAAAAGGAGGCTACAAAGTGAAAAGACGGAAAAGACGGGCAAGACATGCAGGACGACGTGATGCGTTCCATTTGACAATGATTGCGGTATTGATGACGGTGTTGTGCTTGATGATAGTGAATATCAAAGAGCCGGAGCAGACCGAGGAGGAGCAGCCGGAGACGACACATGCGGAAGTGGTACAGAATCCGGAAACAATCGTGCAGACAGCAGAGGAGACCGAAAGCAAATACAAGGTTTTCGATGGTATGTCCGAGGACTGGGGGAGCGATGACCTTGAGGGATTCGTGCTTTATAAGTTACCGGAACAGTATGCGGATAAAGGCTATTTTCCGGAGAAAATGCAGATATACACAAGATATGAGACATGCAACGTCAAAACCGGAACATGCACCTCATGCGACCAGTACAAGAACCGTACAGAGGCATACAAGACCGACGAGCAGAGATATTCAGAGGAACAGGATGCAATCGACCGTGAGACAAAGAAAAAACTCCGTGAGATGGAGCAGGAGGAGAAGATGCAGAACCTCCCATCAGACACACAGGAGACCGGACAGAAAGTGCATCAGATACGCCTTGCAAAGTCTTATTTCGATGATGTGGCAAACGGAATCAAGACATTTGAACTCCGAAAGAATGACAGAGGATATAAAAAAGGCGACATCCTCGAAATGATGGAATTTGCAGACGGAAAGAACACCGGACGCATGGTCAGAGTGCTTGTGACATATATCCTTGAGGACTACACAGGAATTGAGGACGGATATTGCATCATGGCAACAAAACTCATGAAAGACGGTGAGGAACATGAGTTATAAACAGAGACACCCGTATTTGATGCAGATTGTATATATCATCAAATACAGATTAAAGAATTGGAGGTAAAAATCAATGAATGACATCAAAAGAGGCGAAATGTTCTATATCAGCAGAGGGGGGCATCCTACAACGGGAGCGAACAACACTCCGACCGTCCGGCGGTAGTTGTGAGCAATAATAAGAACAATGAGAACAGCAATGTTATTGAAATCGTATATATGACGACATAACCGAAAACAGACCTCCCGACACATGTGACAGTGAGGTCAACAGGGAGAATCAGCACGGTATTGTGTGAGCAGGTCTATTCGGTATCAACGGAGCGTGTAGGAACATACATCGGAGAGTGTACAGACAAGGAAATGGAGAACATCGACATTGCTCTCATGATTTCCTTGCAGCTTGACGGCAACATGAAAACCTCAAAGAAATACAATGAGACAATCAAAGAGCAGCAGGAGGAAATCGACAGTCTCAAGAAAGAAATTGAGATGTTGCAGCAGGAACATGAGGACACAATCGCAGAGATTGAACAGGATGCAGCAGTCTATGTTGAGGAAAACAAGAAGATTGCAAACACGGAAAAGACAGAGGACACAATCAGATTACAGACAGAAAGAGACACATACAAGACCATGTATGAACAGTTACTCAACAGATTAGTGAATGGAGGAGCAGCATGAACAAAAGTACATTAAAGGCAGAATTTATCAATGCGAAAATCAAGGATGCGAAATACATCGGAGTGAGCATCAAGACGGAGGGCAGCAGTCAGCCGGAAATCATCATCAATCCGAGAGAGAATTTCGATGCGAAATTTGATTATTACATGGAGGCATACGATGACGATTTGATTCTGATTGCAGCAAAGGGCAAAAAGGACATCCGCATCGTGGCAGCAGGACACGGAAACCGATTCGAGGACATTGAAAACCAGTTAATCGGGGAAAAGGGCAAAGGTTGGAGAGAATTGATTGCAGGAGCGATTGACAACGCCTATGACCGTTTGATTGCAAGCACACCTCCACAGACGGAGGAGGAAAAGACACATTGCGAAATGATAAAAGAGGCAGTCAAGGGAATGTTCATCAATGAGAGCAGGACGGCAGCGGAGGCAGAGTTCATCAAGACCCATATTGTTGATTATGAGAAAATATTCGATGTCTGCATGAATGGCGATGACCTTGAGTTCAAAAAAGGACTTGTCAGATTACAGAAAATGCAAAATGAATATGTGATGCAGAGAGAACGGGAGGAAACGGCGAATGAATAAAGTCATATTGATGGGGCGACTTACAAGAGACCCGAATGTCAGATATACACAGCAGAACAGTTCACAAGAATCCATGTGCGTGGCACGTTACACACTGGCAGTCGACCGCAGAGGTGCGAGAGACGGGCAGCAGTCAGCGGATTTCATTTCCTGCGTTGCATTTGGCAAAAACGGCGAATTTGCAGAGAAGTATTTCAAACAGGGAACAAAAATTGCTATTACGGGCAGGATTCAGACGGGTTCATACACCAACAGAGACGGTCAAAAGATATATACGACCGATGTTGTGATTGAGGAACAAGAATTTGCAGAAAGCAAGAAAGCAGCGGGAGAACAGGAGCAAAATGCGGGTTATACGGATGCAGGTGACGGGTTCATGAACATTCCGGACGGTGTTGACGAACAACTCCCTTTTGCGTAAATGGAAAGGAGGAGCGTGATAATATAGGAATTATGAGCATCGTGAAAAACGTGATTGAGCATTTCAGAAAAGCCGGAAAGACAGAAAATGAGATTTCGGGCATGATTGAACAGGCAGCAGACAGGGCGACAGTCAACAAAGGCGTTACAGAAAAAAAGGAATATAAAAGACCGGAAATCAAGGTCGAAACATCGGCAGAACAGTTCGTCGAGGCAGTCATGCAAACGGGTGTCACAGCGGAGCAGGTAAAAACGGCAATTATGAAAATGTGCGATTCGCAAAGATGCACAAATCGCCAAAACACGAATAACTGGCGTAAAATGCACGGTCTGCCTATGAGAAGAAAGCAGAAAGCGAGGAAAAAGCATGAAAGAGGAAAAAGAGCAGACAGTCATTGACAAAACTCTGCTATATCTCGAAAACTATCGTGAAATGGAGCGGTACATCAAAGAGGCGGTATCAGAGACCTCTCAAGTGCCGGATATAGACAAATACAACATATCAGCAGAAAGAGCGTTCCTGCAATCGATTAGAGAGTGCCGTGCAGAGACGGTCATTCTGTTCGAGCATCTCAAACAGGCTCTTGCATCACTCAAAGAGGATGCAGAGGCAGCAGGTGAGAGGTACAAGTACGACGCACTTGAGGCAGTCTATATCAAGGACAAGACATACGAGGATATAGTGAGGGAGACAGGATGCGGACGCAACTCACCGAAAAAGTGGTGCAAGGTCATGATTCAACGCCTGTCAATCAAATTATTCGGTGCAAAAGCGATTGAAAATGATAAAAACGGAGTGAAAACAGGGTGAAATGAGGGTGAAAATAGGGGTAAAAAGTGGGTGAACAAAAGGCAAAATAAACGTGATAATATGTTAGCGTGAACAGTTGAGACGAGCGATTGCAGATATGCAGTCGCTTTTTTCTTGCCTGTTTGCCCTCCTGTTATATGCGGGTAAGTGTACACAGTAATGTGCATAACTGCCCGCCTCTTGTGGATAACAGGACAGGAGAACCAATGAAGAGAGGAGAACGCAGATGCTTTTGAAATCATGCAGGTGTGGCAAGTTGATTCCACAGTCAGTAAAGATGTGCGAGGAATGTGAGCAACGGCAGCAGTCGAGGCACATGATATACAACAACACACGGCGAGACAAGAGAGCAGCCGAGTTCTATGTGTCAAAGGAATGGCGGGCGATGCGGGAGCGTATCATTGAGGTCTATGACAACGTGGATATATACGCATTGTATGTCGAGAATGAACTACTCACATGCGAACCAGTACACCACATAGTTGAACTTGAGGACGACTGGGAACAACGCTTGAATCCGTTCAACCTCATACCTCTCAACCATAAGACACACAACACAATCACTGCTCTGTATAAGCAGAGCAAAGCGAGCATGAGAGCAACACAGAAACAGTTGAGGTCACTGATTGAGTACCACTTTCGAGAGGCAGGGGGATATAAAAAAGTTTTGTGCGATTCATTTCTAGTCGCACCCCCTCTTTTGTTTGGAGAAAACTCCCCACGGGAATTTCAGCAGAAAGGTACATCCGAAAGGGGTGTCAGAATGTGACACAAAATCACTGAAATGTTGACGGAAAGGGGGGGTTGTTGCTACATGGCAGGACAGAGACAACCCACGGATTTGGTTGTTATGAACGGGCGAAAACACCTCACAAAAGCAGAAATTGAGGCACGAAAAAACGCCGAGGTTGTAGCACCGAACGACAAAGTGAAACCTCCGTCATATTTGACACCGGAGCAAAAGAAAAAGTTCCGGAAGATTGCGAAAGAATTACTTGAAATCAAACTGATTGCGAATGTTGACTGCGATGCACTGGCGAGATTGCTCATTGCACAAGACCAGTACATCGAAATCACGCAGCAAATCAGAGCAACTCCATTGATGGAGGATGTTCCGGTATATGAGACAAAGACGAATCCGGACACGGGAGAAAAAGAACGTGTGCAGGTCGGTACAAGGCAGGTCGTGAACGGTGAACGTGAGCGTCTCATGATTATTCAAGACCGCTGCATGAAACAGTGCAGACAGGGAGCATCGGATTTCGGGCTGACAGTCTCCTCACGCTGCCGTTTGGTCGTACCGAAACCACAGCAGCAAAAGCCGGAGAATAAATTTGCGAAATATGCAAATTAAGGTATGGCGAAAGCAGGAGAAACACAAGACCGCTGCACACAATACGCCCTTGATGTTGTTTCGGGCAAGATAACAGCCGGAGAATATGTCCGACTTGCATGTCAAAGACACCTCGACGACATTGAGAAATCGAAAGCAGCACCGTACAAATACTATTTCGACGTTGAAAAGTCAGAGGAAATCATCAATTTCGCAGAGGAATTGACCATTGCAGAGGGCGAAGAAAACGAGCATGTGACCGCATATCCGTTCCAGTGCTTTATTTTAGGGTCGCTCAACGGGTGGAGAACAAAGGAAAAATCATACAGACGGTTCAGAACGTCTTATGTGCAATTAGGCAGACAGAACGGAAAATCGTTCATCAACGGTATTTTGGCATGTTATTACGGGAATTTTGACGGGTACAAATACGGAAAAATCTTTTGTACGGCTACCAAGCAAGACCAAGCGAACATTGTTTTTGACGAGGTCGCAAAATTCATCAATTCGGACGAGGATTTGTCGGAATGGTTCAAAGTGCATGACCACAACCACACGATTGACTGTCTGTTGACACATTCAGAAATCAAAGCGTTGTCCGGTGATACAAAGTCACTTGACGGACACCGTGCGTATTTGGGAATTGTTGACGAGTATCACGCACACAAGACGAATCAGATGTACAAGCTGCTTGAGGGAGGTATTAAGAAACTCAAGTCGGCGTTGATTTCGGTCATCACGACAGCAGGGTTCGACCTCAAATCACCCTGTTATAAATTGTATGAATATTGCTGCAATCTGTTAAAGGGTGTTTTTGAAAACGACAGTCAGTTCGTATATATCGCACAGATGGACGAGCATGACGACAGATATGTTCCGGAGAACTGGATAAAAGCGAACCCGATTCTTGAATTTGACAGGGATGCTCTTGAAAACCTCATACCGATTGCACATACCGCCCGTGATATGGGCGGGGAGGACTTGAGAGATTTCCTCGTAAAGCAGTTAAACATGTGGATGCAGTGGTCAAATTCACTGTATATCAAGGACATCGCAAAATGGAAAGCATGTGCCGTTCTGAAATCGCTCAAGAATTTCAGAGGGTCAAAATGTTATGTCGGGGTCGACCTGTCATCCGGAGGCGACTTGACATCAATCGCAATCGTGATTCCGTTCATGATTGACGGAATAAAGAAATATTTTGTACACACACATTCGTTCATTCCGTCCTCAAGGGTGGACGAACACATCAAGACCGACAAAGTGCCCTATGACGTATGGATTGAAAAGGGTCTTGTGACAGTGACCGAGACACTGGGAGGAATAAAGACAGATTACAAATACATCATCAAATATCTTGAGGATTTGGTGAAAGAATACGACCTCAAACCGCAGTTGATTTGTTATGACCCGCACAACGCCTCGGCGTTCCTGTCAGACCTTGAGGCATTGGGATTCGATTCAATCTCTGTCACACAGACAGCGAAAGAGTTGAACGATGCGACGGTTGATTTCAGACTTGAGATTTTGGCGGGCAATGTGGAAATCGAGGGAATGGAGGTCGGAAAAGAGGGAAACAAGATTGTTGTTCCTGTCGACAGTTTGCTTGTGTGGTCTATTGCAAATGCAAAGACCATCTCAAACAACTACGGCGAAATAAAAATTGACAAAGACATCACGACAGAGAGAATCGACCCGATTGACGCTATCATCGACGCATGGAAACACGCAATGAAAGAGGAGTACCGTCCGGATGTGAATGAGACTGTCAATGAATGGCTTGAGCAATTTGAAAAATACATGAAGAAAGGCGGTGAGAAATAAATGAATCCGTTTCAGAGATTAGGAGTGAAAATTTCAAATTGGTGGAGAGGTGAACCACAGGACAGCGGAGGAGTTGTGACACTGAACTCACCGTCGTTCCTTGAGCGGATAGGACTGAAAAGAAAAGGGAAACCGACATCAGAGGTCACATATTTCACATGTCTCAAGATGCTGTCGGAGACACTTGCGAAAATGCCTATCAAATATTATCAGAAAACGGACAAGGGAATCATTGAGGCAGAGGCGACGGACACATCAAAGCTGCTCTCAAAAAGACCGAATCCGTTTATGACACCAACGACATTTTGGAACACGGTTGAAATCAACCGCAACCATTACGGAAACGCCTATGTGTACATAAGAAAGAAGTTTGACCGCAAGAAATACGGCGGTGAAATCAAAATCGTTGATTTGTGGGTTATGCAGTCAAATTGTGTGCAGATAGTCGTTGACGATGCGGGAATATTCGCAGGAGTTGGGCGTTTGTGGTATGTCTACACAGACCCGACATCCGGTCGTCAATATGTGTTCAGTACAGACGAGGTCATGCACTTCAAAACATCATTCAGTTTTGACGGAATCACAGGACTACCAGTGCAGCAGATATTGAGAGACACGGTTGCGGGTGCATCCGAATCACAGGCGTTCATGAATAACTTGTATGAGAGCGGTCTGACAGCAAAGGCAACTCTTGAATATACCGGAGAACTGAACGAAAAAGCGAAAACAGCACTTGTCAAGTCGTTTGAGGAGTTCGGCAGCGGGGCGAAGAATACAGGAAAAATCCTGCCTGTTCCGTTGGGGATGAAACTCACACCTCTCGACATCAAACTGACAGATTCGCAGTTCTTTGAACTGAAAAAATACAATGCACTGCAAATCGCCGGAGCGTTCGGGGTGAAACCGAATCAAATCAACGACTATTCAAAGTCGTCATACAGTAACAGCGAAATGCAGCAGTTATCATTCTACGTTGACACAGAACTGTTCATAATCAAGCAGTACGAGGAGGAAATCAATTTCAAAATACTGCCGGATGAAGATGCAGACGACGGATATTATTACAAATTCAACGAAAAGGTATTGTTCCGCACTGATTCAAAAACGCAGATGGAATATTTGAGAAACGGTGTCGGGGGAATGATTATCAAACCGAATGAGGCAAGACGTAAACTCGACATGGAAGATGCGGAGGGAGGCGATGTTCTGCTTGCAAGTGGCAGCATCGTTCCCTTGACTATGGCGGGAGCAGCATATTTGAAAGGTGCATCCGAACC
>ERZ825670.3478-NODE-3478-length-13319-cov-3.429207_pt1 | contig 13319 bp, 10 predicted proteins | sample MGYA00519929_ERZ825670 | MGnify/ENA primary metagenome ERZ825670 (study PRJEB31778, sample SAMEA3449207) | human gut metagenome | biome: human gut; feature: human-associated habitat; material: faeces | place: United Kingdom | collected 2010/2012 ...
TATTTATCCTTAAAATATAAATAGAAAGTTCCCTTTGCAAGGCCGGCATCTGAAACAATATCAGAGATAGTCGTCTTTGCAAAGCCCTTATCGCGAAACAAATCAAAGGCCGTCTGCAGCAAAGCGTTTTTCTTTTGTTTCTTATTGATATCCACTTTTCCCATACGAGAACCCCTCCTGTAATACTTGTAATTTATCCTAAGCTATCATTATATCAAGATATTAAGTAATAGTAAAGGTGTAAATGTTTGAAAATTTGAATCTTAGAGTTATTATCTTACAAAACTGACTAAAAGTCAATTATTAAAAACTGACCAAAATTCATTTTATTACCATATATTTTTCGGATACTTTTAATATTGACCAAAAGTCAGTTTCTGCATATAATGCGTAGTGTGAAAAAAAGATAGGAGATGGTTGCTATGGTTAAAGTAGGAAAATGGATTGCAAAACATAAATATCTGATCATATTGATCAGCATTTTGCTTATGATTCCTTCCGTGATCGGTATGGCAAAGACAAGAGTCAACTATGATATCTTAAGTTATCTGCCAGACACGCTTGAGACAATCAAGGGCCAGGATATTATGGTTGATGAATACGGAATGGGCGCGTTTTCCATGGTCGTCGTGGAAAACATGGAACTAAAGGATGTGCAAAAGCTAGAAGATGCATACAGCGAGATTGATCATGTTAAGGATGTTCTTTGGTATGATGATGTTGCCGATTTAAGTCTTCCAGTCGAGATGATTCCAAAGGATCTGCGAGAGGCGTTCTTTAAAGGTGATGCGACCATGATGCTTGTGCTGTTTGACAACACGACATCATCTGATGAAGCTATGGAAGCACTTACCGAAATGAGAAAGATTAGTAATGATCAGTGTTTCTTAAGCGGTATGACTGGTATTGTTACCGATATTAAGAACCTGGCATTAAGCGAGATGCCGGCATACGTTGTGATTGCCGCAATTCTTTGCTTCATCGTATTGCAGCTGTTTACTGATTCATTTTTAGTTCCGCTGTTCTTCTTATTAAGTATCGGAATATCTATTCTCTACAACATGGGAACGAATGTATTCCTTGGAGAGATTTCCTATATTACACAGGCACTTGTAGCTGTTCTTCAGCTCGGTGTTACAATGGATTATTCCATTTTCCTTCTTAGCAGCTATGAGGAAAATAAAGAACGTTTCCCAGATGATAGGGAGCGTGCGATGGGTCATGCAATCGCCAATACCTTTAAGTCTATCGTGGGAAGCTCTGTTACAACAATTGCTGGTTTTGCCGCACTTTGTTTTATGACATTCGCACTTGGCCGCGATCTTGGTATTGTCAGTGCAAAAGGAGTTGTAATCGGTGTTATCTGCTGTGTAACTGTTCTTCCGGCTATGATTCTTATTTTCGATAAGCCGATTGAAAAAACAAAGCATAAGCCGCTCATTAAGAGCATGGATAGATTGTCTGGCTTCATTACAAAGCATTATAAGATTTGGCTTGTTATCTTCCTTGTTCTTTTAGCTCCGGCAATTTATGGAAACAGCAATACAAAGATTTATTACAACATTGCAAAATCTCTTCCATCTACACTTGAGAGCAATGTGGCAAATGAAAAGCTGGAAGAAGACTTTGATATGAGTGTTCTTCACATGGTTATGATGGATAAGAACATGGACGCAAAGGATAAGCGCGATATGTTAAATGCCATCGATGAGGTGGACGGTGTTAAGTGGACGATCAGCTTAAATTCCTTAGTTGGTGCAACTATTCCAGATTCTATGATTCCAAAGGATATCAAGAGTATGCTGCAAAGTGATAATTGGGAGCTTGCATTTGTATGCTCAAAGTATCAGTCAGCGACAGAAGAAGTTAACAGTCAGATTGCCCAGATCAATGACATTGTAAAGGGTTATGATGAAAATGCAATGGTAATCGGTGAAGCTCCTATGATGAAGGACCTTGAGGATGTAACAAATATCGACCTTCAAAGTGTTAACACTGTATCAATGGCAGCGATTTTCATCATTATCATGATTATCTTCAAGTCGATTTCACTGCCAATTATTCTGGTAGCAGTAATCGAATTTGCGATAGCAGTCAATATGGCAGTGCCGTTCTATCAAAATATCAGTCTTCCGTTTGTTGCCTCTATCGTTGTCGGAACTATTCAGTTAGGTGCGACAGTAGATTATGCAATCCTGATGACGAGCCGTTATCAGAAAGAGAGAAGCAGAGGAAAGAATAAAAAGGAAGCTGTAAGTGCAGCACATAAGGCAAGCATTGAATCCATTATAACGAGTGGTCTTAGCTTCTTCGCAGCAACATTTGGTGTATCAGCTTATTCAAAGGTTGATATGATTGGTTCCATCTGTACACTTCTTTCAAGAGGTGCATTAATCAGTGTTGTCGTTGTTGCACTTGTTTTGCCGGCAATGTTCCTGATTTTTGATAAAGTAATTTGTAAGACATCAATTAACTTTCTTGGAAAGAAATAAAAAGTAAAGTAACTGGCGTGCACAAGCGTGCAATTCTGATTTAGAAATGAGAATGAGGGTGTTATATTATGAATAGAAATCATATGCTGAAAAGAAAAATGACAGCCGGACTTGCAGTCGGCATGGCAGTAGCAGTAGGAAGTGTTCCAATGGCAATGGCTGCGAACACAGCAAATACAACAGATTCATCAAGTAGTGTATCAAAAGAGGAAACCGTCTATGTAAATGCAGATGCATCTGGAAATCCACAGGAGATCACAGTATCTAACTGGTTAAAGAATGCAGGCAGTGAAAGCAGCGTTGAGGATCAGTCTGATCTGACAAATATAAAGAATGTAAAAGGTGATGAGACTTTTAGTGAAAATGGTGACAGCCTGACATGGAATACAGATGGCAGCGATATTTATTATCAGGGTCAGAGCAATAAGGATCTTCCGGTATCTGTAAAGTTTACATACTTATTAGATGGACAAGAGATGCAGCCGCAGGATCTTGTCGGCAAGAGCGGTCATCTTCAGATCAAGATTCAGTATACTAACAACGAGAAGAAGAGTGCAAAGGTAGATGGAAAGAATGAGACTATCTACAGTCCATTTGTAATGCTGACTGCAATGATACTTCCAGATGATACATTCTCTAATGTCACCATCGACAACGGAAAGGTAATTTCCGATGGAAGCAGAAATATTGTTGTGGGTGTCGGAATGCCTGGTCTTAAGGATAGCTTAAAGCTTGATACACTTTCTCTTTCTACAGATGATGAAGACAAGAACAGCGAAGACAAAACGCTTGATATTGACATTCCAGACAGCGTATCGATTGAAGCTGATGTAACAGATTTCTCAATGAGTTCTTCTCTGACAGTTGCATTGTCTGATCTGTTAAAGGATATTGACTTTGATGATGACAGTGCATTAGATGACATCAAGGATGCACTTGATGATCTTACAGATGCAGCAACACAGCTTGTTGATGGAACCTCTGATCTGTATGATGGTGTGGAGGAACTTGACGAGAAGTATGGCGAGTTTGATGATGGTGTTAAGGAATTAAGAGATGGCACACATGATCTTTCGGATGGCGTTGGTGATCTGACAGATGGTGTAAATAAACTTGCAGATGGAGCAAAGCAGTTACAGAGCGGATCAGGTGATCTTGCAAGCGGAGCAAAGACGCTTGACGATGGAGCTGGAAAGCTTCAGAGTGGTTCTAAGGATCTTGTAAGTGGTGTGAGTCAGCTTGCAAGTGGTGCAACTTCACTTCAAAGTGGAGCAGGTCAGTTACAGAGCGGTGCAGGACAGTTACAAAGCGGAGCAGCACAGTTACAGAGTGGTGCAGGTACATTACAGAGTGGAATCAATGATTATACATCTGGTGTCGATCTGTTAAATGCAGGTATTCAGGCAAATCTGTCAAGTGACAGTGAGTTAAACACAAAGGTTTCTCAGTTTGCTCAAGGAATCAATACACTGGCAGCTGGTGTTAACAGCTACACAGCAGGAACAGATTCCTTAGCAGATGGCGTAAGTGCATATGTTGCAGGCGAACAGCAGCTTTCACAGGGTGCACAGGCACTGACTCAGATTCAGGGTGCGTTAAGCACACTTACTGCAGCACTTGATGGAGAGGGAGAGACGACAGAGGATCTTGTCGCAGCATCAAATGCACTGGCACAGGGAACAGAATCCTTAAAGGCTTCTTTGGGAACTGACGAGACTAAACAGTTAATGACTCTGTTAGACAGCATGTTGAAAACTGGAAATGAGCTGATCACAGAAGCAAGTGGATTATCTAGTGTTATGAAAGAGCAAATCGTAGCACCAGTTCAGGGCATGATGGCAAATGCTGAATATTTGATGAATCAGATCACGGCAGTACAGAGTTACACTGTTGAGTTAGCAAAAACAGCAGCAACGGCAAAGGATACGATTAATGCGCAGATCGCTAATGCAAACAATGAATTATCAAGCGCTGCACAGGGACTGGCTGACAGTGTAAATAATGCAGCAAATGCGCAGATAAACAATGCAAATGCGCAGATCGCCAACGCAAATGCACAGATTGACAGCGCAAGAGCAGTTCTTCAGCAGCAGCTTGACGCAGCAAATGCAGCAGGAAATACTGAGCTGGCAGCATCGTTACAGACAGCAATTAATAGCCTTGGAAATGTAAGTGGAGTAGAGGCGGTAAATGTTGATGCACCAGCATATACCCCAGTACAAGGAATTGATGGAATAACACTTCCGACATTGAATGCAGATTTGGAAGATATGGCAGCGAAGGTAGAAAGCATTAAGAATACCTTTGATACTCTTCAGACAACTGTTACAGGTTTAATTACCTCACTTACAGATGTACAGACAAAGATCGACAGTATTACTTCTATGAAGGATCAGATTCCGGCGGCAGATGTCACTGCGCTTAGCACGGGTGTTGATTTACTTGACTCTAATATGCAAGATTTCAATGCAGAAATGGGTAATCTTTCAACACAAGTTGCTACATTAAATACGCAGGCTTCGGCAGGTATCAAACAGCTGTTAGATGGTTTTGCACAGCTTGATGCAAACAACGAAACACTTACAGGTGGTGCAGCACAGTTAAAGGCAAACAGTGCATCTCTTACAAGCGGCGCAGCAGCACTCCAGACTGGAGCAGGACAGCTGATCGAAGGATTAAATCAGTTAAGCACACAGATGATGGCAGGAGCAGGACAGCTTGCAGCAAACAGTCAGACACTTCGTGATGGTGCAGCAACCTTAAAGGGCGGCATCGACAGTGCAAAGAACGGAATTGACACCTTAAAGAGCGGAACTGACACTTTAAAGGGCGGAACCGATACCTTAAAGACAGGTGCAGATACCTTAAAGAGTGGTGCTGGTACATTACAAAGTGGAATTAACACATTAAAGTCTGGTACAAGTGCACTTAGCAGTGGTGCTGATACATTGAAGTCTGGAACTAATGATTTGAGAAAGGGAACACTTGACTTAAAGAGTGGTGCACAGACGTTAGCAGATGGCGTTAGTGATCTTAAGGATGGTGCAGATACGTTATCAGATGCAAGTGATGATGTAGTAGATGGAATCGGCGAGCTTAAGGATGGCGCAGAGGATTTAAAGGACGGTATGCAGGAGTTTTATGATGAAGGAATCAGCAAGATCAAGGATATGGCTGATGAGAATCTGACAGTAATTCTTGACCGCTTAAAGGCTCTGACCTCAGATGAGATTTCATATGATACCTACAGCGGCAGAAGTGACAGCATGAATGGTTCTGTTAAATTCATCATTGAGACTGACGAGATCGAATAATTAAAAAACACCATGTACTGCAATGAGCACATGGTGTCTAAAAAAATACTATATTTGGATCAGCGAAGACTTTCTAATACATTTTCGTGAATCCGTTCTGAGAGCTGTCTGTAAAGGCAGCTCTCTTCTTTTGTAAAGTCGCGCATACAGGTGCATTCAAAATCATTAATTGCAGCTTTCAGATCGTCAAGCACTGGCGTTGCTGTCTCAAGCAAACGAACTGAAAAATGCTGTATTGGAAGCGGCTGAATGAAACCGCGCACCGAAAGATGAGAGAGCGACAAAGAAAGAATATGGAGTGGGAGCTGTGCATAATTGGCGAGTTCTTTTTTTGTTGTAAACGGAATTGGATTTTCCAAAGCAAGTAAAAGGCAGGCATCATTTAGTGTCAAATCATGCTTAATAGCAGCAGATTCAAGATAACGATACAAAAGCATTTTGCTGCGGTAGATATCAATAATAACGCCATGTCCGTTTAATGCCTGTGGAGATACACTTGTGCGTTCACTGCCTAATTTTTTCGATCCAGGAAGAATTGAAGGCATTACAAATCCATCCTTTGCTGAGTCAATCAAAAAATGGTAGATTCTCAGTCGGTTTTTCTCATAATATGCCTCATCAAATGTGTGTTTATAAAAATTGTTATAGTATTCAAAAATTTCGAGTTTCATCTTGACAGTATTGGAGATCGTTACACTCTGACTCACAAGAGAACCTTTTGTTTTGACATAGTAATAGATCGGAACCTTTAATGCAATAAAACGCTCAGCATATCTTATATATTCCAGATTAAACATAAAATCTTCACACCAGTTAATCTGTGCGTTCATGCGAAGCTCATGCTTTTCAATAATGTCACGGCGATATAGCTTATTCCAAATCACACCATAATAAAAGTCTGCCGGATTTTCCATCATATGGTGGGAAAATTCTTCTTTTGAAAGTACGGCATCCTCATCAATATCACCTTTTTGAGAAACACGCTCCCCATTGACACGATAAAAATCTGCGATTACAAGATCGCAGTTGTTTTTCTCAGCAGTGCGCACAAGAAGCTTTGTAGCATCTGGTGTAATCCAATCATCACTATCTAAAAATTGTATGTATTTTCCGTGAGCCAGATCAAGAGCTGTATTTCTTGTATCAGATACACCGCTGTTATTTTTGTGAATGACATGGACACGGTTATCAAGGGCGACATATTCATCGCAGATCGCACCAGAATCATCGGTGCTTCCATCGTCAACAAGAAAAAGTTCATAATCAGTAAAATCTTGATTTAAAATGCTGTCTGCGCAGCGTCGAAGTGTCTTTGCAGAATTGTATACAGGCACAATAATACTAACTTTAACAGACATAAAGTTTATCCATCCTTTCTATTTCCTGAAAAATAAGTATTTGGTTTGCGTGTACAAATCAACTTTTCATATTTTCATTTTACCAGAACTGTTTTTGAAATGCTATGATGATTTTCTTAAATTTCTTACATTTTACGCTTTTTTGTAAATTGTAATTAACTGGCAATTTGGTAAACTGGTAACAGCTCATGAGTAAAAAGCATCTGCTTTGAGATATTCTTGCAGAGAGCTGAACTTGTGAACTGCAATGGAAAGAAAGAGCAGAGGATGGATATGACAGGAACAATCATAGGAACAGGTGCATGCGCTGCATCACATGTAATGGAAAATGATGATCTGGCACAGTTTGTTGATACAAGCGATGCATGGATCACAGAGCGCACCGGAATAAAAAGACGTCATATTGCAGAAAATGAGACGGTTTCCTCTTTAGCAGTTTGTGCAGCAAAAAAAGCACTTTTGGATGCAAAAATTTTAGCAGATGAGATTGGTCTGATTATTGTGTCCACTATGACGCCAGAGAGCATTATGCCAAGCACAGCATGTCTTGTGCAGGCAGCAATAGGTGCTTCTAATGCATTATGTTTTGATCTGAACGCAGCATGCAGCGGTTTTGTGAGTGCATTTGTCACGGCGCGTACATATCTTGAAAGCAAAATTGTACGCTATGCACTTGTCATCGGAAGCGAGGTGCTTTCCAATGTAGTGGATTGGCAAGACAGGGGAAGCTGTATATTGTTCGGCGATGGCGCCGGGGCAGTTATATTAGAAGCATCAAAAAATGATTCATGGGTTCCTGTTCTTCATGCTGATGGAAGACAGTCACAGGCACTTACCTTAAAGAGTCGTCATGATGCAAATTGGCTGTTTGAAAAGGAGCATCCAGACTTGTTTAAGCGCGACTACTTTATAAGCATGGATGGCAGAGCTATTTTTCAGTTTGCCGTGCGCAAGGTGCCAGAAGTAATTGACGAACTTCTAGAGAAGAACAATCTGAAAAAAGAAGAGATTGCATATTATCTTCTTCATCAGGCAAACCGCCGCATTGTAGAGGCAGCGGCAAAGCGTATGGATCAGCCAATTGAAAAATTTCCAATGAATTTGGATGAATATGGAAATACCTCATCAGCATCAATCCCGATTCTTCTTGATGAAATGAATCAAAAATATGCTCAACGTTATGAAGTATTCTATGATAAATTCTGTTCTATCGATGATGGAAATGCTTCACAAAGAGCAGTTGAAGCAGTTTTTAAATAAGGGGGTTACCCCTTATTTTTATAAGGAGGTTTAAAATGATTAGATTAATAAAAAATATCTTAGGTAAAACAATTAAGTTTATTTATCGAATAACTTATAAGTTAATACCAACTCATAAAAAAACAATCTTGTTTATTGCTTTTCATGGTAGGGGATATAGTGATAATCCTAGAGCTATTTATGAATATATGAGACAACAAGATCAATTTAAAGATTATCGTTTTATATGGGCTATTAAGCACCATAAAAAGAAAAACATTTCTATTGAAAATGCTAAAGTGATTGAATATTTTTCAATTCCTTATTTCTTTTATCTTGCAAGAAGTCAATATTGGATTGCTAATTGTAAATTACCAATGTATGTTTTAAAAAAGAAAAATCAAATATATTTACAAACCTGGCATGGAACACCGCTTAAAAAATTGGCTTTTGATATAGAAGTTCCTGAAGGAACTACTTTTTATCGAAGTGGCATGAATGAAGAAATGATGCATGAAACATACGCACAAGATGTTAAAAAGTATAACTATATGATTTCTCCAAGTGCTTTTACAACTAAGATTTTCCAAAGTGCTTTTAGAATTAATAGAGAAAGATTGATTGAAACTGGCTATCCGCGAAATGATTTTTTAACAAACTATACAGAAGAAGATGTTTTAAATATTAAGAAAAAATTAGGAATTCCTCTTGATAAAAAGGTACTTCTTTATGCACCAACGTGGAGAGATAATTCTTATATAACCAAAGGGTATACTTTCAAATTAGAAGTTCACTTTGATAAATGGCAAAAAATATTAGGGGATGAATATGTTATTGTATTTAAACCTCATTATTTAATTGTTAATGATTTTGATATTGATCAATATCAAGGATTTGTTTATTTTGTAGAAGCTAATGAAGATATTTCTAATTTATATATTATTGCAGATGCTTTAGTTACTGATTATTCAAGTGTTTTCTTTGATTATGCTATTTTAAAAAGACCTATTTATTTTTATATGTATGATTTGATTCATTATCGAGATGAATTAAGAGGTTTTTATTTAGATGTTTATCATGATTTACCTGGAGATATTATTGAAGATGAAAACCAACTATTAGAAGAAATTAAAAAAGGTTACGATTATCAACGTTTAGATAAGTTTAATCAACGTTTTAATAATCATGAAGATGGTAAAGCTTCTAAACGAGTAGTTGATATTGTTTTTAAGTAGGTGCTAAGATGGGATTACAAAAATTAATATTAAATATTATTTTGGGATTTTTAAATATTTTTGTTAAGAGATTTAAAATAAAAGAAAATCAAGTTGCCTTTGTTTCTTTGGAATCTAAATATTTAGATTCTGATATGAAAATGATTTATGATGTTTTAAAACAAGATAAACAATTAAATCTCAAAAAAGTTGTTATTGAGTATGATCAACAAGGAATAAAACAAAACTTTTTATATATGCTTAATTGTATTCAACAGCTTTTTGTAATTAATACATCAAAAGTGGTTATTATAAGAGATAATAATTATGTTGTTTCTACGTTTAAAAGAGAAGGAGTCAATGTGATACAAGTATGGCATGCTTGTGGTGCGATAAAAAAATTTGGGAATGCACTTGCTAGAAAATATCCAATTAAAAATTATGATTATGTGATAGCAAATAGCTCTTATTGGAAAAAACCGTATAGTGAAGCTTTTTCTGTTAAAGAAGAAAATGTGGTTGTTACTGGTATGCCAAGGGTAGATTGTTTATTTGATGATAATTATTTAAAAGCATCTAAAAATAAATTGTTAGCTAAGTATCCAATTTTGAAGGATAAAAAAATTATTTTATATGCTCCTACTTTTAGGGGAAATATCTACCAAGGTTTTTCAATGCTTCCATTTGATGGTGAAAAGTTAATAAATTCTTTTGATGAAAATACGTATCTCATTTATAAATTACATCCATTGTTAAAAAATGTTTGTCTTCCGCAACACCCTCGTATTATTGATATGTTTAATGAAGATACACATGAATTGTTTGCTTTAAGTGATCTCTTGATTTCAGATTTTTCATCGATTGTTTTTGATTATTCTATTTTAAATAAAACAATGTATTTTTATGTTCCAGATTTAAATGATTATTTAAAAGAATTAGAGGAAGCAAAACTTCGTGATCATCGTAAATTTATTTCCAGGAAAGATTTGTAAAAATATTGATGAGTTGATTCAAGGAATACAAAAGAATGAAGTGGGAAATTTAGAAGCTTTTAAAAATATATTTTTTGAATATCAAGATGGTAAAAATACAAAACGTGTTGTTGAATTGATTTATGATATATTAAAAAAGTCTCTTTAATTAGAGACTTTTTAAATACGCTGTAACTTCAGTTAAATCTTTTAAAATTTTAAATGTTTTTTCTTCATATTGTTTTTCTGGATATTTCATATCAGGAATGCAAATTACTTTGATGTTTGCATCATAGCTTGCTTGAATTCCTGCTTCACTATCTTCTAAAACAATAGCTTCATCAACATTAACGCCAAGTTTTTGACAAGATTTTAAGAAAACTTCAGGATTTGGTTTTCCTTTAGTAACTTCGTCACCACAAATAGAATCATCGAAGAATTCTGTGATTTTAGCTTGTGCTAAAATTTTATCTACACGATCACGATTACTTGAAGTAGCAACGATTGTTTTATAATTATTATCTTTTAAATAATGTAATAATTCAACAAGTCCTTTTTTTACAGGAACTCCTTCTGTTTCAAAACGTTCAGCCATTAATTGATGTACATCTTGAATCACGTTTTCAATGGGAAAATCATTTCCATAAACATCATAAAATCTTTGATAGATTCCTTTAATAGGTTTCCCTAATAATGTTTTATAAAATTTTTCATCCATTGTTAAATTCATATCTTTTAATCTTTCTTGATAACATTCAAAAGTCACTCTTTCGCTATCAATCATTAAACCATCCATATCAAATATTATTGCTTTAATCATTTTAGTATCTCCTTTTTTTATTATTCGTGATATATCATAGCATAAATCAAGGTGTTAAAGAAGTGATTATCATAATTTGAAAAACTACTCATAAAATCCAATAGGAGGTTATTTTATGATTAGTAGGGGAGATATTTATTATGCTGATCTTTCACCGGTTATAGGAAGTGAACAGGGTGGAATAAGACCTGTTTTAGTATTACAAAATAATAAAGGAAATAAATTTTCAACAACTGTTATTGTTGCCCCGATTTCGTCAAAACTCACCAAAAATCCTATTCCCACGCATGTCATTATTCGTTGTGATTCTTTAGAAAAGAAATCTGTTATTTTACTTGAACAAATAAGGACGATTGACAAAGTTCGATTTCAAGAAAAATTAGGTACTTTAGATGATTATTTTATGAAGAAAGTAAATGAGGCTATTAAAACAAGTTTGGATTTAAAATAGTTTTCATCAAATATAATATTTGTTATAATGCCTTTATAGGATGGTGAAAGAAATGAATATATATGATATCAAAAATAAAGCAAATGAAGTATTAAGACAACCTAATCAGTTATTTAAGGTTATTTTATATGTTGGTATTATTCAAGCTTTATTTTCGGCTTTATCAGGATTGTTTGATGGCATTTTAGGAAGTATTATAAGTTTAATTTTAAGTATTTTAACAGTTACTTTGGGACATGGAATTATTGTAGCGTCTTTAAAGGTTGTTAATAATAATGGAAATTTAGTTGATGAAAAAGAAGATTCACTTGTAGGAATTAAACGATTTGGTCAACTTTTTCCAACATATTTTTTGTATAGAGTTGTTGTTGCTTTAGCGGGTATTGTTGTAGGGGTTATTGGAATGCTTTTGATGTATACAATGATTACAGATGCACAATTTTCAAATTTATCTCAACTTGTTTTGATGTATGTTAATAAATCAACGATTTCTCAAGATGAAATTGTTAATATTGTTGCTTCATTATCAAATGTGTTTTCATTTGTTTTTATACTCGTAATTATTATTTTGATTTTATCTGTTTATTTATCATTAAAATTTGGATTATTTAACTACATTTTACAAAAATATAATTATACTGGATTAACAGCCCTAAAAGAATCCAGTCGCTTAATGAAAGGAAATAAATGGACTTTGTTTAAATTAGAATTTTCTTTCTTTGGATGGATGATTTTGGCTGGTTTGGTTTCAGGCGTTGTGGCAATGTTTGTAGAAACAATTATGCCTATTCCTTTTTTAGCAACATTTATAACAGGGGTTGTTTCTACTTTCTTTAGTGCTTATTTTTATGATGTAAAGCTTAATACATGTTTTGCTGTTTTCTATGAAGAATTAGATTATGCAGATAAAAATAGTGTTGAGCTATAGTTGAAGGGATGTTTATGATGACTGAAAGCTTTGCAGGAAAGATTAATGGAAAACAAAAAGCAATTGGATTTATTCTTTTATTTCCGTTATATTTATATGTCATACCAAGGTTTGCTAATTTTGGTATTTATCTTTTATTAAAGTATACAAATATTACAAGAGATACGACAGTTTTAGGAATCTACTTAAATTTGATTTGTTCATTATTGAGTTTTGTTTTGGTTGTATGGCTTTTAAGAGATTTTTTGATAGATAATATAAAAAGATTTAAAGAACATTTTACAGATAATTTTGTTTATTCTATTACAATTGGTATTGTAATGATTTATGGAATTTCAATTGTTGCTAATATGATTATTAATTTTGTATTGGGTGGAGGATCAAATGATTCTGCCAATCAATTATTATTTGAAGATTATCTAAATAATGGTGCCTTATTGATGGCTTTTCAATCGGTTGTTTTAGCACCTATATTAGAAGAACTTTTATTTAGAGGACTTGTTTTTAGAAGTCTTAGAGATAAAAGTAAATG
>ERZ825670.3480-NODE-3480-length-13305-cov-3.836302_pt1 | contig 13305 bp, 10 predicted proteins | sample MGYA00519929_ERZ825670 | MGnify/ENA primary metagenome ERZ825670 (study PRJEB31778, sample SAMEA3449207) | human gut metagenome | biome: human gut; feature: human-associated habitat; material: faeces | place: United Kingdom | collected 2010/2012 ...
TAAATTTTTTTGTCTTGCCCATCTTCTATTTCCATCCATAATAATTGCAATATGTTCTGGATATCCGTTTTCTAAATTGCTCATTTTATTTTCTCCTTATTTGTTTCTATTTTTTATATATAAAGCTAAATTGCTTAAAAATTCATCTTCTGTTTCATATTCTTTTATACATTCTATAGCTTCTTCAATTTGATTAGATAGCATTTTTTCAGCTTCATCTAATCCATATTTTGTAACATATGTACATTTTCCTTTTTCTCTGTCATTTCCTACTGGTTTTCCTAATACTTTTTCATCTCCTATTTCAGATAAAATATCATCTTTAATTTGAAATGCTAAACCTATTTTTTCAGCATAGTTTGTTAATTTTTCTATATCTTCATTCTTTGCTCCACCAAGAATTGCACCTATTTTTACAGCAGATTTTATCAATGCTCCTGTTTTATTTTTATGCATATATTCTAAATAATCACTAGATATTTGTTTACCTTCATATTCAGTATCAACATATTCTCCTGCAATCATTCTATCAATTCCATATGAAAGTTCCTTTAATGCTAGAGTCTTTCTTGCTTTTTCTATTTCATCTTCACTATTAATAATATCCTCTAAAATAATAAGATATGCATTGTTCAATAATGAATCTCCTGCAAGTATTGCAGTTGCTTCATTAAATTTTTTATGATTAGTAAGTTTTCCTCTTCTATAATCATCATTATCAATTGCAGGTAGATCATCATGAATAAGTGAAAAAGTATGAACCATTTCCATTGCAACCATAAAAGGAATGCACTTTGTAGAATCTTTTTTAAAAAGCTCGTATGTAGATGATATTAAAATTGGTCTTAAACGCTTTCCTCCAGCAAGAAGACTATATCCGCATTGCTTCATTTAATGTTCCTTCTGGGCAATTTTTTTCTTTTAAATATTTTTTTAATTCAACATCCACATTACTGATTTTATTAAGTAGCATTTCTTTAAAATCCATTTTTATCACCTTTTTATACATTCATAATTTCTTTTTCTTTATTTTCAAGTATTTTATCTATTTCTTCTATTTTGCTATCTGTTATTTTTTGAATTTCTTCTTCTGAAGATTTTAGTTCGTCTTCAGTTATTTCACTTGATTTTTCCATTTTTCTAGCTGAATCTATTGAATCTCTTCTAATTGCTCTAATTGCAATTTTAGTTTCTTCTGCTATTTTCTTAACTTCTTTTACAATTTCTTTTCTTCTTTCTTCACTAAGTTCTGGGAAATTTAATCTTATTACTTTACCATCATTATTTGGGTTAATACCAATATCAGATTTTAAAATTTCTTTTTCTATTTCTTTTAAAATTCCCATGTCCCATGGTTGTATAACAATAAGTCTTGCTTCTGGCACTGAAATTCCAGCTACTTGACTAATTGGAGTTGGCACTCCATAATAATTTACTTTTATTTTATTTAATATTGCTGGATTTGCACGACCAGCTCTTATCTCTGCCAAATTTTCTTCATATACACTAATTGTTTTATTCATTTTTTCTTTAATTTCATTAAAATCCATAATTTCTTCTCTCCTTTTTATTTTACTAAAGTTCCTATTTTTTCTCCTTTAACAACTTTTACAATATTTTCTGGGTTATCCATAGCAAAAACTATTAAAGGAATCTTATTATCTTTGCATAAAGATATTGCCGTTGAATCCATTACCTTTAAATCTTTATTTAGAATATCTAGATATGTAATTTTATCAAATTTTATTGCTGTTTTATCAATCTTTGGATCAGCTGAGTATACTCCATCTATAGTTTTAGCAACTAAAATAACATCTGCATTAATTTCGGCTGCTCTTAATGCTGCTGCTGTGTCTGTTGTAAAATATGGATTTCCAGAACCACAAGCAAATATTACTACTCTTCCTTTTTCTAAATGTTTTACAGCTTTTCTACGAATGTATGGTTCTGCAACTTCTCTCATTTCAATTGCAGTTTGAACCCTTGTATACATTCCTCTAGTTTCTAATGCATCTTGAAGAGCTAATGCATTCATTGTTGTTGCAAGCATTCCCATATAATCTGATGTAGTTCTTTCCATTTCTTTTCCATATCTACCACGCCAAAAATTTCCTGCTCCAACTACTATTGCTACTTCTACTCCAAGTTCTAATATTTGTTTTACTTGCATACATATTCCTTCTATTACGCTAGCTGAAATACCTGTTTTTTCTTCACCTGCTAAAGCTTCCCCACTTAATTTTAGTAATACTCTTTTATACTTTATGTCTCCCATAGTTTTTATGCACTCTCCTTATATTTTTATCTTTTGCTATTGTAACATATATTATATTAATTTTGCAGTATTTTTTTAAAATTTTTTTAAAAATTTATTACTGTTTTATAGTTTTTATAAAATAATCTTTATAATAGCAGATAAATAAAATAATATAGATATTTTATGTGTGTGATATGATCTAAAATTTGAGTACTATTTTACTATATTTTATGTAAAAATAAAAAACAGAATAACATGGACAATCATTATACCCACAATAGTCGCCAGGGTATATTTCAAAAAGTTCTTCATCTCCGAATATTTTGAATATTTATTACAATACCTACAAATGTAACCATATAATTGATTTAAGACAATATAAAATTGAAGTTATTTTTGTTTTACGCCTTTTTTGATAACTTTGAATGATTGAATCGGATTTTAAATTGATGGGCGGTTTAGGAATGACGATTGGCGATTAGAAGTTGATACAGAGCTTGTTGATATGGATAGTTTGTTTTTCGGCAGTCGTTTGCCGTTCTTTTAAATAAGCGATATGAGTAAATTTGCAATTACCGGAGGAAGAAGACTGAAAGGGGAATTATGTCCTCAGGGAGCTAAAAATGAGGCATTACAAGTGATCTGTGCCTGTTTACTGACCAAAGAAGAGGTAACCTTATCCAATGTCCCTGAGATTCTGGATGTTTTGAAGCTGATCGAATTATTGCAGGGGATGGGCGTACAGGTCGGACACCCTGCACATGGAGAATTTGTCTTCAAGGCTTCGGATATCAATTTTGATTATTTCGAAACGGAAGATTTTTATAATAAAGCGGTCAGTCTGAGGGGGTCTATCATGATTCTCGGGCCACTATTGGCAGTCTACGGGTGTGGATTGATCCCTAAGCCCGGTGGAGATAAAATCGGCCGGAGGCGGTTGGATACTCATTTCCTGGGTTTTGAGAAATTAGGGGCTACTTTCGATTATAATAGTTCGGAGGGTTGCTTCCGGGCTTCGGCTGAGAAATTACGGGGGTGTTATATGTTGCTCGACGAAGCTTCGGTGACAGGTACGGCTAATATTATTATGGCTGCGGTATTGGCAGAGGGAATGACTACGATCTATAATGCGGCTTGTGAGCCATATATCCAGCAATTATGTCTGATGCTGAATGCGATGGGTGCCCGGATTTCGGGGATAGCTTCGAATCTTCTGACCATAGAGGGAGTGAAGGAGCTGAAAGGTTGTCATCATCGTTGTTTGCCCGATATGATCGAAGTGGGCAGTTTTATCGGCATGGCCGCGATGACCCGGAGCGAAGTCACGATCCGCGACGTGTCGTTCGAGAATCTGGGCATCATACCGGCCCAGTTCGCCCGTATGGGCATACAGTTCGAGCAGCGGGGCGACGACATCTACATTCCGCGCCACGACCACTACGAAATAGAGAGTTTCATCGACGGCTCGATCATGAACATAGCCGACGCTCCCTGGCCCGGGCTGACGCCCGACCTGTTGTCGGTCTTTCTGGTCGTTGCGACACAGGCCAAGGGGTCGGTGCTGATTCACCAAAAGATGTTCGAGAGCCGCCTGTTTTTCGTGGATAAGCTGATCGACATGGGCGCTCAGATCATTCTGTGCGATCCGCACCGGGCGACGGTGATCGGGCACGACCACAAGATACGGCTGCGCGCCACGACGATGTCGTCGCCCGATATCCGGGCCGGCGTCGCCCTGCTGATCGCGGCCATGTCGGCCGACGGCCGCAGCGTGATTCAGAACGTCGAGCAGATCGATCGGGGCTATCAGAACATCGACGGCAGGCTGAACGCCATCGGGGCCGATATCCGGCGCATCGACTGATCCGGAAGCCGGCCTCGTCGGTACGGCCCGTTTCCGTCCGGTCCCGAGGCGTTCCGTGCCGTTACCCGACGGCTTCGGGTGAAAACCGTCGGCCCTGTATTGCAGATAATCAATAAAACGCTATCTTTGCCCTCTGAACGCGCCGCGTCTCAAGCCCGGATGGCGGAATCGGTAGACGCGCTGGTCTCAAACACCAGTGGAGCAATCCGTGCCGGTTCGATCCCGGCTCCGGGTACAAGAACGGCCTCTCAGATGCCCGAGAGGCCGTTCTTTTTTTGATTATTCCCGAAATGTTCCCGGTGTCCGATCGGATTCCAATGACACGACGGAATTTGTCGCGCTCTCCGCTTTGTCGTATCTTCGTTCGTCGCCGTTTTTATCCGGGATTATGCCTGTTTCTATTCTTACCGCCCTTTTCGACAGGGACAGCCCTCCGGAGGCCGTATGCTGTACTAATCCTGTTAAAGCCCAGTCTTTTATGGCAACCGGTAATGTCCGGCAGGGACGTAGTACGAACCGTCCCGAGCATTACGGAAACTTTGGATGCCGCCAGGACTTACATGAGAATAGTCGCCTTGGCAATATTCCTGTAAATTCCCGTGTGTGTCGTAAGTCTCATGTATTCGCTTTTTCTGTCCTATCGCATGTGCGCTTCTTCCGGCATTTTCATAAGGCCTGTCATATTCGCCGAATTTGTCGCATCGTCTCCCAAACAATAAGCGGTGATCCTTCCTGCGCGGCAAACATGTTCCCATTACTTTTCGGTCGGCAAGAAACCGCTTGCTCATCGGCAACGAGCGTCCGCCCCGTACCACGACCTATAAACTGACGGATAATTTCCGCACTCCCGCTGTGGTTCCCGGTCTCCGGTCCGATGCTGCGGTTATTCCATATCGTACTAGTGCTCGGCAATCGGGTTAAAATACTTAAGTTGCCGTTGTATAGTATTCAATTTCTACATCAAATCACAACCGTCGTCTGCGAGGCCATGAAGCGCGGGGCGTTGTATAGTATCCAATTTCTACATCAAATCACAACCAAATGCCTTTTTCCAAACCGGAATGACAGTTGTATAGTATCCAATTTCTACATCAAATCACAACTGATCGGAAGATTGGCGGTTATCAGTATCGTTGTATAGTATCCAATTTCTACATCAAATCACAACATCCGCTCTACAACGACATTGGTTATCAGGGTTGTATAGTATCCAATTTCTACATCAAATCACAACAGTGCTCGAGATCGGAATTTTTTCAATCACGTTGTATAGTATCCAATTTCTACATCAAATCACAACAATCATTAGTCTCACCCTCCACTCATTCGCGTTGTATAGTATCCAATTTCTACATCAAATCACAACAGTGCTCGTGATCGGAATTTTTTCAGTCGGTTGTATAGTATCCAATTTCTACATCAAATCACAACGGCACAAACGCACATAGACAAAACCATGCAGTTGTATAGTATCCAATTTCTACATCAAATCACAACCTCAGGCACTACACTTATTGATTATAAGGGTATTACATCCGTATGTGCCGCGAAAAAAGCGATGTTCGGCGAACTGAGGAAGTCGATTCGATGCAGTTTTTCCGTTCTGCAAAACAAATATATCAAAAAAATTCCAGTTGTTGAGGTATTTCGGGACCGGCGCGTTCGACCTTGCCCCAGAAATTCAAAATCTCGCCGTATTGTTTGTCCGTTACGCTCAGGATGCTCGTCATTCCGGAAGGCGGCATCGATTTGCGGACCTGCCGGATATGGACCTCCATATTTTCCTTGGAGACGCAGTGCCGGACGTAGACCGAGTATTGCATCATCGCGAAACCGTCCTTTTCCAATGCCTTGCGAAACTGGGCCGCGTGGCGCCGTTCGGTTTTGGTATGGGTCGGCAGGTCGAAAAATACGAATAGCCACATGATACGATAGGCGTTCAGGCGTAATTCAGACATCTTTTTTACTCCAGTAGAGGAAACGCGATCTTTTTCCGCATTCCCGTGAAACATTGCGCCAGCGATGCCGAGGTGAAGGTCAACCCCACGTCGAGAGGCCGCAATACCTTTTCGAATCGCGTATCGGCATACAGCAGGCTCAGCAGCTCGCCCTTGACCGCTTGCGTCAACTGCGTTTTATTCTCGAGATACAGCCGGCAGACCAACTCGTCGACGTAAGGGCGATAGGGCTCCATAACGTCGTCGGCCAGCGGAAAGGCGTTGTAGCGGTTCCGGTGGAAAATGCCGAACGCAGGGAACAGACCCGAGCCCATCAGCGAGCGGGCTACGGCCGCGCGCAGGATCGTATAGCCGTAATTCAGCAGGTTGTTCGGCTCCGCGCCCTCGCGAATACGGACGAACTCCTTGCCGAAAAGCTCCGACCAGTATATTCTGGCGGCGGCTCCTTCGCGATTATCCGCATCGCCGCTCTTGACGTTCTTGTAGCAGGGTTTCAGTTTGTCTCCGTCTTTGCCCAGCTTGCGCAGCAGGGCGGCCTGGTTGCGGATTTTCGCTTCGACGATCTGCTTCCACAGATTCTTTTTCAGCGGCTCGCTCGCTTCGATCTGCGCCCGGTAGCTCTCGCCCTGCGTTCGGTTGGAGTCGAGATTCATCAGCATGGCGTTGGGCATCCGGTTGCCGTCGCAAAAGACGACGGCTACGTTGCGATCCGACAGGGCGTTCAGCAGCGGGAGCGTGACGGTCGTTTGCTGGTGCTCGAGCACGACGACGCCGATGTCCTCGATCGGAACGCTTTTCCGGAGGTTGGGAGCCTCTTTCGTCGCGATAACCAACTGATTGTCTCGCAGACTCAGGCAGAAGGGCGTGGAGAAGAAGAGCGCGCGCTTGAGCATGGCTATTCGTGTTTGAATCGAACGGTTCCCGTAACGCTCAGCTCGAAGTCGAAGCCTTCGACGTAAGCGTTGAGTTGGGTATGGAGCAGATTGATGATGGGGCGGTATGCCTCTCCGACCTTCCATGTCCCGTTCTTGGATTTCAGCTCTCCCGCAGGACGGGCTTCCCGATGGTGTCTGAAGGTGCATAAGCCGTAAGAGTTGTTGCCGGTGGTCATAGAACTGAATTTCGTCAGCTTGTACAGTCTTTTAGCCAACTCTTGTTGCGTGCATTCGTACAGCTCCTCGGGCGTTTCTTCATAGAAAAGCACCATGGTTCCGGTTTTCAGAATGCACTTCAGCGGAAAGCCCTTCTCGTCCGATTGCGGGACGAGATCGGGTCGCGCCGCCTTGTCCGCGCTCGTCTTGAAATACTGCGCCGCTTCCAGCGTGCTGACGATTTCGAAGGTCCGCTTGAGCTTTCCTTGGTTGTCTTTTCCTTCGTATATGGCCATACAATAGTTGCTGCCGTACGATACGTAAACCGGTCTTTTGTGCGGAAGGGCGGACAGGTCCCGGTGCTTCTTTCCGCCCAAGGGTTTGGGAGATATATTTTTGCCCGCGAATATCCGCACCTTGCGGATCGGCACCCGCTTCTGCTCGTTCATCCAGATCGGATGGCTCTCCGTGTCCATGGCCGTCTTGAAACCGACCGCGTCGATCGCTTCCTTGACCTTTTGCCGCACTGCGTCGTCGACGATATTATCCACGTCGGACGGCTGAAGCTGCCCCAGCGGTTTGCGCACGACGTATCTCACCTCTCCTTGACGCTCGATGGCTCCGTAAAAGGTCTGCTGATGCAAGGCTCCCCGGGCCGTATCGCCCTGCGCATAGAGCGTCTCGCCGTTCCTGCCGGTCCGTATCCTGCCCCGGATGCGCAGCCGCTTGCGACTCTGCTTGGGCATATTGTCGGGCGTATGATGCGCGACGAGAAGCCTGTCGGCGACGGCCTCGAGGTCTTCGGTAAAAGTCGGCCACGGCTTTTCGAAGCGGGGTTTCGCTCCTTCGCCCCGTCTGTAACGCTCTTCGTCGCCCGCGTACTGCGCCCAACGGTCGTATTCGTTGCGGCCGATGCAGGCGATGACGATCGCATCGAGGCAGTGATGCGTATGGTTCACGCGCTCTTTCCGGGCATATTCCTCCTGCAATCCCCACATCCGGCGGAATTCGGCCGTGGTGGCGCCTTTGACCGTATAGATTCGCTCGAAGACCGTCTTCAGATAGAGTCGCGCGTACTTGCCGATAATACCGATATCGACCCCCTGCCGGTTACTGAACCCGTCGGGAACTTCCGTCATCGTGAAGCGCTCGTACTTGCCGCGCCAGTAGTCGAGTCGCATCTGCAGGATATGGCGGCGCTGTATGGCTCCGTCCTTTTCCGATTTGGTCGTAGCGCTTTTGCTCTTGCGCCTCTGTATTTCGATCTGTTTTTGCAAGCTGGCGATTTCCTTCGGCCACCCGAGTTCGTCGATCCTTGCCATGACGTCGGCGTGATTCGGGAGTTCGGACGGAAGCTTGTCGCGCTTGAGTTCGCGGTTGAAGCGGTTCTCGCAGAGGGTCTTGTTCATTTGCGAGTTGTCGCCTCCCCTCGCTCGGGGGACGGTATGCTCGATATCGAAACGCGCGGAATCGCCCATGAAGTCGGACAGGCCGATCCGTTTGCCCGTGTAGGGGCAAATGTGGTTCTGCTCCTTCCACAGACGGTACTTCAGGATGTCGTCGTCGGTGGGTTCGATCTCCCGGCCCGATTCCGAGGCGTATTGCCGGCGGATTTCGTCGGCGTACGCTTTGCGCTCGGCCTCGCGGTCGCGCTGGTACAGCTCGATAGCCTTGCGGCGGTTGGCATCGTTGAGTCCTCGGGCGAACTCGATGTGAATCTTCGTTTCGCGATCGATTTTCCCGTCGCGCAGCAACCGGTTGACCAAGACCCTCAAGCGGAACAATGCCCGCATCGCCATCGGATTGCGTACTGCCGGCGTTCGGGGCGAGCCCAGTTGCAGGACGCCCTGCGCATCGGGCTGCGCCGTCTGATAGATTTCGATCATCGACGGATGATAGAGGCGCCCGAGGCGTTTTTCGTCGATGCCCCGGCAGTTGCGCAGATAGTCGCGGACGCATTGCTCCTTGGTCGTTCCCCTGTTCAGCGGATTCCGTCGGAAATCGGTTATCAGCGCGGCGATGTCGGCTTCGATAGCGTTTCGTTCCGATTCGTCGGAGTAGATGTCCGGAGGCAGCACCGCCTTGAGGTTGGCGACGAAAACCGCCTCGTCATAGCGATAACCTTCACGCAGGTAGGGCAGAATCTTGTTAATGGCATGGAGGCTCAGCGCGGCGTAGTCCTGCGGCAGGCGGATGGCGGCGAAGCGTCCGGCCTCGTCGTCGGAGAGGCGCAGTTTCTGCTTTGCCCACGCGCTAAGCCGTTCTTCGTCGTCGAACGAGAAGAGCGCGTGCCATACGTCGCCGAGTATCTGTTCTCGGGTCTTTCCGACCCCGAGCGTATACAGGTCGCATATTTTCGTCAGATAGTCGTCGCCGAACAGCGCAATGAGGGAAGCTGTGACCGGGCATCCCGTGACGGTGGCTGTCCGCGCGAAGTTGAAGCGATAGGGCGCCTCGCTACGGTCTCCTTGGCAGGCGTATCGGCCTTTGCCGGCGAGCTTCTTGGCGATCTCCTCGAAATCGAAGTGCGATTTGGTTCTGCGCCTGAAAAGCGGCAGGATCGTTTCGGTTTCCTGTCGCGAGAGCGGACGAGGTTCCGGGTCGTCGGGCGTCGTGATCCGGATGTTGTTGACGAAGGAGAGCATCCGGAACTCCTCGAATCGCGGATGCGATACCGGGCAGCGGCTTTTGCCCTTCTCGAACGTGCATCGGCCGACCGATCCCTTCTGCGATTTCAGCGGCCGTTGGTAGAAAATGGCGCGGTGCAATGCCTTCCTCAGATCGTCGGCGAGCCGCTGTTTTTCGCAGATGGCCCGAAATTCGGCCAGATAGTGCTCGTTGCGGGAGGTGTATTTCGTACGGATTTTCTCTTTTCGGGCGTAAAGCCGATAAAAGTATTCGCCCAGGTAGGCGCATCCGGCCTTCTCCATGTCGACCGTCAGGTCCTCGATGTTCTGTCGGACCTTACCGCTCTCGCTTTCGTCGCCGGCATCCTTGCGATTGCTCAGGAATCCGCGCCGCTGCGCCAGATGATATAAGGCCCGGCCGAGCGTGTAACGGTCCCTTTGCGTGTCGAGATCGAGCGTTTCGGTCAGCGCCTTGTAGCGGTCGCGGTAGGGATTCTTGTCCGTGCGGTCGTCCGTTCGTTGCCAGCGGATAAACTCGTCCGTCAGCGGATAGATTTTCTTCTGTTTCCAATCTTTCAGTTGTTCGTCGGTCAGAGCAGGACAGAGGTCGTGGCGAACGAGCACACGGAGCAGGTCGATCTTGCGCAATCGTCGCCGGGCATAATGACGGCGCAGGGCGCGGGCTGCGGTTCGGTCTTGCACGGCGGGCTTCTCGCTGTTCTTTTCGCGTGCCACGCCTTCCTGAAAGATGTCTACCCCTTGGTCGAGCAAGGCATATCCCGTGTCGTTCCGCTCTACGAGAGCCCATCCGATCGAGGCGGTTCCTAAGTCCAATCCTAATATTTTTGTCATATCGGCGTCCATTTATAGTAAAATTAAATAAAATTTTGCAATTTCAAGGCTTTTTTATTATATTTGAAGCATAAGAGTTCTACATCTTATCACAATAAGGCTATAGGCCGAAGGTTTTATACCTATGTCTCCGCGTACTCCGTGGAGACTTTTTTGTGATCGGGGTTTGGTTTCTTAAGAGCGGATTTAAGCGTGGCTGCCGGGCTGCGGATTGGGTCGGACAGGACCGGTCTTGTCCGGAACTGGACGAGATGAAGGAAGTCAGGAAGCCGAATCGGAGAGTACAAACGGAACGACAGAAAGCAAAAAAACGGCACGGGACACCGTGCCGGAAGACGTTTTGAGCGATTTCGGTGGAAATGTTCCGAGGGGAGGCTAATCTCTACCGTCGAAAAAGCCTTCGTTACGGAAACTGTAACAGGGGCCGGGCGTGACGATGATATGGTCGAGCAGCGCGATGTCGAACAGCGAGACGGCTTGCGCGACGCGCTCGGTCACCGTGCGGTCCTCCTCGCTCGGGAGTTCGCTGCCCGAGGGGTGATTGTGCACGAGGATCACGGCGTGGGCCAGCTTTTCGACGGCCCGCTTGACGATCAGCCGGTGGTCGACGACCGTGGCCGATACGCCGCCCTGGCTAATACGTACACGGTCGAGCACCCGGTTCGACGAGTTGAGATACAGGGCCCAGAATTCTTCGTAAGGCAGCTCGGCGATCAGCGGACGGAACATCTCGATTACGTCGCGGTCGGTCTGTACCTGATCGAGCGACCGGCTTTGCTCGGCTCTCAGCCTGCGGCCCAGTTCCAGCGCGGCGGACAGTACGGCGGCCCGGGCGATGCCCAGACTCTCGGCCGAGCGCAGTTCTGCCAGACTGCACCGGCCCATTCGCGCCAAACTGCCCTCGAAGCGGTCGAGCAGGCGCCCGGCCAGCTCGGTGGCCGGGCCGCCGGGACCGCTGCCGTGAAGCAGAATACTCAGTAGTTCGGTATCCGTCAATGCGGAGGCTCCCCGGGCAATGAGCTTTTCCCGGACCTGTTTGTCGGAAAGCGGGTGATCTTCCATGATGACCAGGTCTTTGATCGTGATGCCCTGCGGCGGGCATTTACTCTTCGATATGCTCCGCCGTGCCGTGCTCGCCCGTTTCGCGGAGCCGGATCAGAGCCGACAGAGCGGCTTTTTGCTCGGAGCTTTTCTTGCTGTGTCCCTCGCCGGTGCCGGTCGGCTGTCCGTCGATCGAGACGCTCGTGTGAAAGTGCGGGATTTTCTGTGTATAGAGCGGGCTCGGCACCGTGTCGAACGACAGGGCGCGCTTGTTCTTCTGGCTCCACTCGATCAGCCGGCTCTTGAAGTCGGTCTCCTGCTCGGTCATATCGACCAAATCGATATATCGATTCAACAGATGGTTTATTATCAATCTGTTGGTGAAATCGTACCCCTTGTCCAAATAGAGCGCTCCGACCATGGCTTCGAGCGCGTCGCCGTAGAGGTTTTTCTGCTGGGAACTGTAGTTGCCCTGCGTGATAATGTGCCGGTCGAGCCCGATACGGACGGCCAGTTTGTTCAGCGACGCTCGGCTGACGATGCGCGACCGCAGCTTCGTCAGAAAGCCCTCGTTCTGCTCGGGAAACTCGATGAACAGATAGTCCGAGACGATCGACTCGAGCACGGCGTCGCCCAAAAATTCGAGCCGCTCGTTGTTGATCGGCGTGCCGTCGTCCAAAAAAAGAGAAGCTGACCTGTGAATCAAGGCCAGCTTATAAAGCTCTATATTATTCGGGCAGACGCCGAAAATCTCGTCCAGTGCCTTGTAATACGCCTTGTCTCTGCTGTGATGCAGCTTCCAGTACAATCGTATCCGGTCGAGCACGTCCGTCAGATTTTTTTGAATATGACCGTCGAGTTGTGTCCGCCGAAGCCGAACGTGTTGCTCAGCGCGTACTTCACGTCGCGCTTCTGCGCCTTGTTCAGCGTCAGGTTGATCTTCGGGTCTATCTTCGGATCGAGGTTCTCGACGTTGATCGTCGGAGGCACGATCCCTTTCGTGATCGCCATGATGCAGGCAAGACCCTCGATCGCACCTGCGGCGCCCAGCAGGTGTCCGGTCATCGACTTGGTCGAGCTGATGTTCATATCGTATACGTGGTCTCCGAACGAAGCGACGATGCCGGCCACTTCGGCCAAATCGCCGACCGGGGTCGACGTGCCGTGGGTGTTGACATAGTCGATGTCGTCGGGAGCGATGCCGGCGTCCTTGATCGCGTCGGTCATCGATTTCTTCGCTCCGACTCCTTCGGGATGGGGCGCGGTCAGGTGATAGGCGTCGGCGCTCATGCCGCCGCCGGCCACTTCGGCGTAAATTTTGGCTCCGCGGGCTACGGCATGCTCGTATTCCTCGAGCAGCAACGCTCCGGCGCCTTCCCCGATCACGAAGCCGTCACGGTCCGCATCGAACGGGCGCGAGGCCTTCTGCGGCTCGTCGTTTCGGGTCGAAAGAGCCTGCATGGAGTTGAATCCGCCCACTCCCGGAGGATTGATGGCGGCTTCGGAGCCTCCCGTCAGGATCATGTCCGCTTTGCCCCAGCGGATGTAGTTCAGCGAGTCGATCATCGCATGGTTCGACGACGAGCAGGCCGAAACGGTACAGAAGTTGGGACCC
>ERZ825670.3481-NODE-3481-length-13303-cov-7.769701_pt1 | contig 13303 bp, 11 predicted proteins | sample MGYA00519929_ERZ825670 | MGnify/ENA primary metagenome ERZ825670 (study PRJEB31778, sample SAMEA3449207) | human gut metagenome | biome: human gut; feature: human-associated habitat; material: faeces | place: United Kingdom | collected 2010/2012 ...
CGTAGCCCTCCAGCAGGTTAATGACGCCCCAGATTCCGAGACCTGCGCCAAGGGCGATGACCAAAGTTTGCAAAACATCGACTGCGCTATTGAAGAAATCCATATTTTATGTGCCGGAATCGTTTCTTTATGGTTTTTACGATGGAAACCGCAAAGCCGGAATGAGCTGGCCGCCGTGTGCGGCTGTCGATTCCGGCTTCTCCTTTCAAATTTTCGGTTGTGCTTTCCTCCGACTTTGCGTTTCGCGTGTGTCTGCTGCATTGTCGGCGTCCTCCTTTACGGAATGGGTGTCTGATCTATATAAAAATCCGCCAAATCAGGCGGATTCTGAACCTGCGGCCGCGCCCGTGTCAAAGACCTCAAATTCCTCCTCCGGCTTCAGCTTGAGCTTTGTGGAGAGGAATTTTTCAATGTCAAAGGCGTTCTTGGGATTCGCGTCCGAAAGATACTTGTAGTTGGGGTGTTTTGTGATGTCGTATTTGTCGGATAGAAACGGCCTGACGCCGCGCAGCTGCAAGATACACTTGCCGCCGTTCATGACGGCAAGCTCATCCTGACTCATCAGCTCCTTGCCGAGCTTTTGATAGTTCAGACTGTGGGAAACCTCGCGCCCGCGGGATTCTCCCGTGTTCGCAATGTCAATGGTTTCCTTGCCCAGCGCGGCGGACAGCTCCTTTAATGTGGTCGGCTCCTTGCCGCCGAGGAACACGGAGCTATCGCAGTTGCCGATGATGGTGTCGCAGTTGTCCTTGTAGAGTGCCTTGAGCTGGCTCTGTGCCTGCAAAACAAGGCAGGCGGAGATCTCGCGGCTGCGGATGGTGGCCATCAGCTTCTCCAGCTTGGGAATCTGCCCGATGTTGGCGCACTCGTCGATGAGGCAGCGCACATGGACAGGCAGCCTGCCGCCGTACACATCGTCCGCCTTGTCGCACAGGAGATTGAAAAGCTGGGTATAGAGGATTGAAACGACAAAGTTAAAGGTGTCGTCTGTGTCGCTGATAATGACAAACAGGGCGGTTTTCCTATCCCCCAGCGTGTCCAGCTCCATTTCGTCGCGCTCCATCAGCTCACGCAGCTCCCGAATGTCAAAGGGGGCCAGCCGCGCACCGCAGGAAATGAGGATAGAGCTTCGGGTCTTGCCAGCGGAAAGCAGAAACTTCTTGTACTGCCGGACGGCAAAATGCTCCGGGTCTTTTTCTTCCAGCCGTTCAAACATGAGGTCAACCGGGCTTTGAAACTCCGGGTCGTCCTCGCGGGCTTCGCTGGCGTTAATCATTTCAAGCAGCGTCGTAAAGTTCTTTTCGTCCTCCGGGGCTTCATAGTGGATATAGCCAATCAGGGCGCAGTAGAAAAGCCGTTCCGACTTCACCCAAAAATCCTCCCCGGATTTCTCCCCGTCGCCTTTGGTGTTGGCAATGATGGTATTTACCAGCTTCAAAATGTCCTTTTCGCTGCGGATATAGGCAAAGGGGTTGTACTTCATGCTCTTGCGGAAATTGATGGTGTTTAGCACCTTGATTCTGTACCCGCCCCGCTGCAAGAGCTTCCCGCACTCGACTAAGACGGTGCCTTTCGGGTCTGTGACAACATAGCTGCTGTGCATTTGCATAAGCGACGGTTTGACGAAAAACCTTGTCTTGCCGCTGCCGGAACCGCCGATCACAAGGATATTTTTGTTTCTTGCATATTTCGGCTGCTTCGGGCGGCTGTTCATGGTAAGCCGTTCTGTCTGCGTAAGCGGGATATTGTTTTCAAATACCGGGTCGGTGTACGGCTTTATATCGTCGGCATTTCCCCAACGCGCCGAACCGTACTCAATGCCTTTGCGGTACTTCTTCGCGTTCTTTCCTTTCACATAGACAGCAAGCCGGATAATGATTGCCCCGGCAATGCCGATCAGTAAATCGGCGGGGTGGAAGCTGGGGGCTGCGCTGGCAAAGGCGGCGGTGAAGCCCTCCCCCAAGTGTAAAATCTTCTGGCTTGCGTCCATGCCGGGGGAAAGCCGGACAGCCGCGCCCACCTTGTCAAACAGGTACACAAAGAGCAGATACGGGAGATTGAGGATAAGCAGCTTTTTGATCTCCGGCTTCATAGCGATACCTCCCTGTCCTTGTTTTTGGTCTGCTGGCGGCTGGCGTTCAGTTCCTTTGCCTTTTCCCGGAAAGCGGCTAATGCCTTTCGGATTGAGGGCTTTTTGTCCTGCGTCAGCTTCTTTGCGGAAAACTCCTTGAAAGCGGCGGTCAGCACGTCCGCGTCCCTGCCCTTGAAGAATACAAGGTAACGGGGCGGGGTTTCCGCAGCGTCTTTTTTCAGCGCAAAGTCGATACCGTATTTTTTGGCGGTATGCTCAAACGCCTTGATATTGTCTTTTGTGATCTCAATGTTGGAAACGCCCGCGTTCTGCTTCATAAGCTGCTTTAGGGTCTGTTTCCCGTGGGGCTGCTTCCCGATCTGCTTCTTTGACTGCGTAAGGGCGGCTTTCATTGCCTTTTGCAGCACTTCGGCGGTCAACTTCCCGGTCTTGATATACAGGGCAACGGTTTTTTCGTTTACTTCGTCCTGCATGGGGTCTTTCCCTCCTTTCGGGGTAGTCTATGGGGCGGCGGTCAGATACGCACCCGCAGCCCGTTAAGGTCGTCGGCTCTGATACCTACCAAGTACCATTCCTGCGCCATGTTCATTTCAATACGGGTCGGTTTCCACTTGCCGCGGGTGAACACGTCGAAACAGTCCCCGCAATGCAGCCCGCCGTAGTAGCTGGCAAGGTCAAAGCGGATGTCATAGCGGTCTGTGCGCTCGTCAAATACCAATGCTCCCGTCATTTTCTGTGCCATAATAAAAATCCTCCTTTTTGTGGTTGTGGGTGGTTACAGGCTTTCGCCCGGTCTGAATGAATAGGGGTCGTGCGGCTCCTTTGGCGCAAGTGCGCCGCTTGCCATGTCATGCGCCACAAGGGACGTATAATAATTGCCGATAGTGGACGGGGCATTGAAAAGCACCGCCCGTAAATACTGCTTGATGTTGCGGATTTTCGTGGTGTTCTCCCGCATACAGTCCAGCACAAAGCGGATATGTTCGCTGTCTAACTTCATAAACTTAGCTTTCACCAGCTCGGCGGGGTAGTCGTCCCCGGCAATGCGGATTGTCTTTCTCCGGGTGCAGACGGTTTCCAGCATGAGGTCAACGATCTCATTCAGCCTGTCCCCGTCAAACTTCATATCCTGCATGAGAATGTCATAGTCGATATTCTCCTTGATGATCTCCCGGTAAATCTCAAAAGCTGTCTGTGCTTCCGCTTCCTTTCGCTTCCGTTCCGGCGGCGCAGCCGCTTCCTGCTCCATAGGAGAGGGGTTAGGGGAAAGGATAGGAATGGAATGGGTACTTTGTTCATCAGTAATTATTTTTTCTTTTTTTGGTAAGTCAGTTCTTTGTATATCTTTATTTAATTGCGTTGGATTTTCCAACGTAGGTTTTTCCAATGTTGGTTTTTCCTGCGTTGGATTATCCAATGTTGGATTTTCCAATGTAGGTAAATCCGGCGTAGGTTCTGTATGGGGCTGCTCATAGATCACATAATCGGCTCCCCGCAAGCGTCCCTTTTCGTCGCGCTCCCGTGAACGGACGATATACCCGGCGCGTTCCAGCTCCTTTATGGCTTCCCGGATAGCGTCTATCTTCTCCCGGTTGATCTGTGACAGCCCCGCAAGGGTGTAGTCCCAATCTTCGGGCAGGGAAAGCATTTGCGACAAAAGCCCCTTTGCCTTTAAGGTCAGCTCCTTATTTCGTAAATGGTGGTTGCTCATAACGGTATAGCCCTTGTTGCGCTCCACTCGGAAAACTGCCATAGCTTCATCACTCCTTTGGTTGTGGATTTGTTACGCGATAGAACGCCGTTTTGCCGGGGTTAGGTATAAATCCTTATCCCTGGCAGAAACGCGCTCGCAAAGCCGCATATAGCAAGGCTCTTTTCGCCCCTACTGCGTAACATGAGGGCATAAAAAAAGCGGCGTTCCTGTTCTCCCTGTATAGGGATAGAGAAACGCCGCGTATGCGTCGTATTCAGTTTTCATTTATTCTTTCTCAATGCTGTGTGCTGGTGGCTGGGCTGGCAGGGTTCCGGGCGGCATATCAAAGCTCTTTCCCTCAAAAGTAGTAAATTGGTAGTAAATTCAGCTTGAAATCCTGCTTGTATGCCCGTAAATCAAGGCTTTTTTGAGATAATCAACCATTTTACTATAAAATTTGACATTTCAATAATACTGGGATATAATGTTATTAAATAATGTTCAATTTGCGATTTGTTTACTTCGTAATAAAAAGGGGGATATATATGAAAATTGCAGTGTGTGATGATGAACAGATTTACTTGAATAAAATACATAAAGAATTGCTGGAGCTTGAAGGATATGCAGGTGAGTTTAAAATAACCGAATACCTCTCTGGTGAAGACTTGATTGCTGATTTTTCTGCAAATGTATATGATATAATTGTCCTGGATATTGAAATGAAGCAGATGAGCGGAATGGAGACGGCGGAGTATATTCGGAAGCTGGACACCAAGACAACAATTATATTCCTTACAAATTATGACAGCTTTGCTCCAAAAGGATATCTTGTCGGAGCATTCAGATACGTATTGAAAGATCAGCCGTATGAATTATATATTCAACAATTAAAAGATACCATTCAGTCTGTATATAATAAACGGCAGTATATGCTTGTAAATATAAATGGTGAAATACGAAAAATACCGATAGATGAAATAATATATGTTGAGGTATTTGGACATAATTTGCAGTTATATATGACCGATACGAATAAAATTTCATATAAAGGAAAGTTAAAAGATGCAGAAGAATATCTTACAGGTTTTGATTTCGTCAGAACCGATAAAAGTCATTTGGTCAATGCGGACAAAATCAAATCAAAGACCGGCGATGTTTTGCTTATGGAAAATGACATAAGAATCTATGTCAGCAGAAAATACGACAAATCAGTTTCAAATGCATTTATGCTGTGTGTCAGAAGAAGGTGCGGCTGATGTACGACATAATAGAAATCATCAATTCCTGCTTTGAGGCTTGTATTATTATGTTTTATCTGGACAGGAGTTTAGGTGGAAAACGCAGATACGGAAAAATATCAATAGTAATTGCGTCAATATTTATAGCTGTTCTTTTGTCATTGGCTGCACTGACAGGCGGAAATCCGACCATTCAAATTATAACAACTTTTTTTCTGATGCTGGGAGCAAGTTATGCAATTTATGATGAAAGATGGATAAAAAAACTGTTTACGGCAGGAATATTTATAGTTATTGCTCCCCCAATTAAACCTTGCCGGAATTAAGACGCATATTTTGTATATGGAGCATGAAAGAAAGAGCTGATTTTTGAATGGTTCGACCCTATGAAAAAAAGTCTGTAAAAAAACGAAGAACTGTGGTAAAATAGAAATAACACAGGAGGATGAATTTTTATGGGAAGAAGAAAACGAGAGCCAATGAGTGAGGGCAAGAGGAACATCATAGCAGGACTGCTGCAGGAGTATGATATCAAGACAGCGAAGGATATTGAGGACGCTCTCAAGGATCTGATGAGCGGAACGATACAGGAAATGCTTGAGGCAGAGATGGACGAGCACCTGGGATACAGTTCATATGAACGCTCCGACAACACCGACTACCGTAACGGAAAGAAAGCCAAGAAAATACGTGGAAATTTTGGTGAAACCGAGATAGAAGTCCCGCAGGATCGTGACGGAAGCTTTGAGCCGAAGGTCGTACAGAAGCGTCAGAAGGACATTTCAGGCATTGAACAGAAGATAATCTCACTGTATGCAAAAGGTATGACGACCCGTCAGATAAGCGAAACTATTGAGGATATTTACGGCTTTGAAGTAAGTGATGGAATGGTGTCGGATATTACCGACAGGCTGCTCCCACAGATAGAAGAATGGCAGAATCGCCCTCTTGATGAAGTATATCCTGTCGTGTTCATAGATGCGGTCCATTTTTCTGTCCGTGACAATGGTCAGATAAAAAAGCTTGCGGCTTATGTTATCTTGGCAGTAAGTCTTACAGGTCATAAGGAAGTATTATCGATACATATCGGTGAAAATGAAAGCGCAAAGTATTGGCTTGGAGTGCTGAATGAACTGAAAAATCGTGGTGTAAAGGATATTCTTGTGATCTGTGCCGACGGGCTTTCCGGAATGAAAGAAGCAGTAGCAGCTGCATATCCGCAGACAGAATTACAGCGCTGCATTGTTCATCAGGTTAGAAATACACTGAAATATGTTGGAGAAAAAAAAAGAAGGAATTTGCAAATGACCTTAAGACCATATATCAGGCACCGTCCGAAAAAGCAGCATTGGAACAGCTTGAGCGGGTCACTGAAAAGTGGGAGAAGGATTATCCGAATGCAATGAAAAGCTGGCATACAAACTGGGATGTTATCTCACCGATATTCAAGTTTTCGGCACAGGTCAGAAAGGTCATATACACTACCAATGCCATTGAAAGCCTTAACAGCGGCTATCGCCGTCTGAACAAGCAGAGGAGCGTATTCCCGAGCGATACAGCACTTTTAAAGGCTTTGTATCTGGCAACAGCGGAGATATCCAAAAAATGGACAATGCCGCTTCGGGACTGGGGCAAGGTACTCGGTGAGCTTGAGATAATGTATCCGGACAGGCTGAACTGATGCGCCGCAAAATATCCTGATTTCACTGCGCTGCGCTCCGTTGCATCAGGATATTTTGCATCGGGGGCTTGACAAACGGCAGTATTCAATTTATACTGAAAAAGGAAAGAGAGCGACCAATCAGCCGCTCTCACCACAAAGTCATTTTTCTGCAGTTGATTGTTTTTACAGAGATTTTTTCGCAGAGCCTTAATAAATTCAATCAACGGCTTGCCGTCCGCACCCTTAACACTGAAATTGATCTCCTTATAATCGGGCAGACCATCTTCATCTGTATCGGGCTGGGTTTCATCTATTTCGTCAAGCTTTGCAAGATCAGCATATTCCTCGGTTATTGGTGCTTTAAGTTTAACTGTTCTAAGTCCTGTTGCAAGAATCATATTGTATTTTGCTTCTACAGGCACTTCCCCGTAAATATGTTCCAATGCCTGTTTGGTAAAATCATTTGCAGAGATATCTATACCGTTGGTCATCTTATAGAGTGCCACTGCATAAGCCATCTCATCATAATTTTGGGCAGACTTATATTTTTCGGGAATATTTGAGCAAACGCTTATATCTATCTTTTTGCCGCCATATTTCACTCCATAAAGTAATGCCTTACTGTCACCTTTTGTCTGAAATATATTGTTTGCAGAATCAAAGAATACAAAGCTGTATATTTTTCTCTTGCCGTCATAGCTGTTTATTATACTGTCAACAGCTTTGGAAAGATACACCTCACGCATTGTTGTGCCATCGGCAAGCGTTGTTGTAAGTACATTTTTGTTCTGTGAAATTTTATCAAGTTCTGTTTTCAGAGCACCTGCATTTTTAAATTTTCCATAGTTATCAAAATGAGAATACCCATTGCCATTCACTGCATAAAGCACTATATTGACATTGGGAGAAACAGCCCAGATCTTCTCTGAGGTTTCAAGTATCTTTTGACAGTATGAATGGAGGGCTTCATCGGTATAATTAGCTCGGTCAACTACAAAATACACGTCAAAATTATCCTTGTATGTGCTGACGGGGCCCATATACCCCTCATCTCCCGGATTGGAAGAAAGAGCATCCATCTCATTTACAGTATAACATTTGTAATTATCATTGTCAATCGAATTTTCGGACATAGCTTCGCTGACCTCAACTTCTGTTTTTTCGGAAGCTGAGGCAATACCCAGAGAATCAAGCCATATTTCCATATCCATAAGGCAATATGTACTGAGACAATCCGTAGTTGTGTAAACAACGTTTTTGTCAGTATCGTGGAAAGTTTCAACAGGCAGAAGCATATTTATATCTTCAAAATATTTAAAAATGTTAAGCCGCTTTATACCCTCAAATTCGTTTCCATTCTCAGCATATGTGCCGAGTGTATTGTTTACGATAGATTCGTTAAGTTCAAACTTTACGGTCACTTCTTCTACAGACAGACCACTGCCATAGTTAAACTGCGGAATGATACCAATAACAGCGTCATTCTGCATTACTGCCGAATAACCGCTTTCATATGCTGACAAATTCTTTTCCGCTACACCGGCTGCTTTCATTTCAAGAGAAACCTTAAAAGGAGTGTCCTCACACTCATTTATAGCCGAAAGAGCCTCGGAATCTGCGGAAACTGTCTGTGTAAAGGTGCGCTCAATGTCAGGTGTTCCATTGGTAGAGCCACTGTTCGGATCAAGACCAAGAGCAATTTCATCACCGTCAGATATTCCGTCTTCATCTGTATCATATTTCAAAGGATCGGTCTTGTGAATATTTACCTCCGCACCGTCAGTCAGTCCATCGCCGTCAGTATCGGAATTGTTGGGATCTGTTCCCAGCTCGCATTCCTTCAAATTGGATAGCCCGTCATTATCAGGATCCTCATCACCGTCATTAACTCCATTATTATCACTGTCAGCCTTGAGGGGGTCTGTACCAAGATAAAACACCTCATAACCGTCGGTCAGTCCATCGCCGTCTGTATCGGGATTATTCTTGTCCGTTCCGAGGATATCTTCATAATAGTCGGGAAGTCCGTCGGAATCGCTGTCAAGCTCGTAATCAATATCATCAAAATCGGGATATTCAAGAGCACTTCTTCCTACAACAACAGCTGTAAGTACAAAGTTTTCAGCGTTTGCATTCTCAGTTGCAGATTTTTCGGCAGAAAAACCAAAGGACGCACTTTCCCCTGCCTTGATTGGGGTTGTCCAAAGCTGGTTTGCTACTTCATAGCTTCTGTTTTCACTTGTGAGCAGCTTTGCATTCCATATATTGTTTATATCAAAATTGCTGTCAAAGCTTAAAGTCCATGCTTCAATAGGCTCGTCCGAAACGTTGGTAATACTTATCTCACCATTAAATCCTGTATACCAGTCGCTTGTAACATTGAAATCAATTTCATAGCCTGATTTTACATGTATTCTTCGGCTGCAAAGTTCAATATCCTCAGGAATAACAGTTTCTTCGCCTTTTACGATATAGCCATAATTTGCAGACTGTCCCGGTTCGATCTCATAGTTATAGCCGTTGTTTTTAATAATCGTATATTCTTCCGAGCTGTCATACACTTTGGAGTTCCAAAGATTGTACACCTCTCCGCCAACATTATATTTAAGCGCCCAGTTAAGGATAGATTCCTCACCTGTATTCTTGATTGAAACTTCAACACTGCGGTTTCCATCCCATTCGCTGCCTACCTGATATGTAACGGTATAACCGTCTTTTTCGTATACTTTACTCTCTGTTCCTAATGCAAATGCATTAGCAGGAAGTATTGTGATAACATTTATCGCCATTACTGCAGAGAGCAAGCCTGATATTAGTCGTTTGTTCATTTATTATCCTTTCCTTGCCGCAGTTATCTGTGTTTCACAGCCAACTGCGGCATAAATCACTTAATTTCGTTCAATAAACTGCTGAAAATCAGAAATACTGTAATATCCGGTAATATATTCGCCTGGATTAAGAGTTCTCAGATCAATACTTTCATTTCCGGTCCACAATACAGGAAGAAACTCTTCCTTTCCGGTAGGAGGAATATGCTCTGTAAGCCCGCTTGGATATTTAAGTATTAAATCAGTTACTTCAATACCATCAAATTCCGAATATGCTTTAAAATCAAAGTTCACATTATAAACCGGTTTATCAGATACATTTTTTAATATAAATTTTGCTGTCCAATAATCCTTTTGGGGATCAAACGCTGTCAGATCAACGCTTAATTCCAATGCACTACCACCATAAACAACCAATGGTTCCTTTGTTTTAAAATTTAAAGAAATATCTTCCATAAATGGCGTAAGTACGCAGCTAAAATCCGCTGAAAGATTATACTCACCTCTTGAATCTCCACGCAAGATCCATGAAATAGTTTTTGTTTCACCGCCTTTAATTACTCCGGCATCAACACAAGCCACAATATCTTTATTTTCTTTTTTAGTGGACGTAAATGAATTGCCTGCCAATGACAAGCCATACGGCACTGTTAATGCAGCTTCGCATTGCTCCAACGAAAAATGCTCATCTGCCATATTGATTATCGTTAGATCCACATTATAGAATTCCTTCAGCCAAGACATTTCTGTATGAACTGAGAAAAGCGTTATAGCTTCTGTCTCTCCATCACTATTACATATTGTTTTAGGATAAACCTGCCACTTTTCATTTGTTGTTTGTTTAAAATTAATTATCTCTCCACTCATTCCGGTGCAAAGACGCAATTCCTTTTTTTCCTTATTGTATTCGAGCTTTACTATGTACTCGCATACCTTTTGATTGGCAGGATTTGTCGGGTCAATACCCAATGCCAGTATCTCATTAAGTTCAAGTGGTCTTGTCTCCAGACTGCCAACAACGACCTCACCCTTTGGAAGAACAACATCAAATTCTGACGCTTCATCAGATACATTTATTGTGATCATCTGTGGTATATAGCCTTCACGATACACATATACATCATAACTGCCTTTTTTGGCAATGTACTCGTAGCATCCCGAAGAGTCGGCACTTGCATTTATTGTTCTGTCCTGCATTTCCGAATATATCCTTGCACCGGAAAGCACATTGCCGTCAGAACCTCTTATCCTGAGTTTTGTACCCTTATAATCCTTATCATATATAGTTATTTCTGTTTCTGCTGTATTATTATTTCCCGCACTGTCATATACGGTCAATGATACTGTATATATTCCGGCTTTATTGTATGAATGCTTTGGTCTTGCATCATTTGATGTAACACCATCACCAAAATCCCATAAATAAGAAGAAACGTAATGATTATCCTGAGAACCCGTTCCGTCAAAGCTTACTGTTTTATTCTCAATACCATATAAACCTTCACCCATATAAGCAACAGGTGCAATATTATCTTCATCAGTAGGCACTGCGGATACTGTATTACCTTCAATTTTATTACCACGAATATCAACAGCCTCAATATAGTAATAATACTTTTGTCCTGCTTCAGCATTTTTATCTGTCATATACATATCCTTGACAGACCCTATCAAAGTATATTTTGAATCAGATGCACTCCTGCGGTAAACATAATATCCAGCTATTTCCTCAGTATTAGTCATGCTCCAATCAAGGTCAACGGACCAACCAGCACCTGTAGCCGTAAGAATTGGTGCAGACAGCGAACATTTTCTGTAATCATAATCAACGATATAATCATCACTTTTATTAAGTGCAGAATCCGTAAGAGATACCTTAAGCTGATAAACACCTGTTGTAAACTCTGATGTATCCAGCGTAAAACTTACTATCTCGCCATACGAATCAATATCTTTTGCAAAAACTTCTGCCCATTCATCTGAATTCGATGATTTACATTCAACTACAACTTCTTTTAACTTAAAGTTATCATAACAGGAAATGCTTATCTTAGGATCTTCTCCAATTTTACTGTTTGTTACGGGAGTTACACATAGAACTTCAGGTTTGATCTTATCATCAGAAATACAGTTCATTACTTCCTCAGACAGCAGACTTTCATTTCCGACATCATCAACAGCCGAAACGGCATAATATTGATATGCCAAATAAAGCTTGCCAAAAAATCAAAAAAGTGATATAATATAGGTATGGAAAATGAACTGAAAACCAATGCAGTAAAACTGAGTCCGGATGAGCAATACCAAATCAGAAAGAGTATTGTCCGTTTGAGTAAAACTGGGAAGACAAACGGTGAGATTGCAGAAATACTTGATGTGAGCGAAAGGCATGTCAGGTCGGTCAAGAAGCAATACTCCGAAGGCGGTATGGCAGCCTTAAAACCTAAAAAACGCGGACGCAGTAAAGGTGAGAAAAGAATACTGACACCGGAACAGGAAAAGGAAGTTCAAAGTATCATCGTAGACAAAGATCCTCTGCAGTTAAAGTTTAAGGATTGCATGTGGACAAGGAAAAACATCTCTGAGCTGATATTCCAGAAATATGGCGTAAAAATGAAACTATCCACACTTGGATACTATTTGCAGCGTTGGGGATTCAGTGTTCAGCGTCCGGTAAAACGTGCATACAAGCAGGATCAGGTGAAGATCGACAAGTGGCTGAATGAGGAGTTTCCCGGCATCACAGAACGTGCAAACGCAGAAAATGCTGAGATTTTCTTTGGCGATGAAACCAATATCCAGAACACTTGTAACTATATGAGAGGATACGCACCGAAAGGGCAAACGCCTGTTGTAAGAACAGAATCACAAAAATTCAAGATCAATATGTTGTCAGCTGTTTCCAAGAGAGGCAAGCTTAGATTTGTGCTGTACAAGGATAATATGGATTCCGATAAACTGATTGATTTTATGAGAAGACTTGTACATGACAGCGTAAAGAAGGTGTTCCTCATTCTTGATAATCTGCGGGTACATCACTCTAAAAAAGTACAGACATGGCTGGAAAAGCACAAAGAGGAAATAGAGGTGTTCTATCTTCCACCGTATGCACCTGAGTACAATCCCAAGCATAAAATACATAGCAACACAGATTGGAAGTATCATTTATAAATTAAAATCAAATACATTATCTACAATAATTATGAATTATTTTTGCACTTCAATATTTGAGAGCTTCATATTACTATCACTTATATCATGCCTTATATTAATGAATAAAGATTTTAATGGTTTTATTGTATCACTTGCTGTAACTATAGCACTTTTTGTTGTATATCTTATTTTTTTATCAAGATTGAAGTTTGTCTCTAGAACCGGTGAGTATCAATTATCAAAATATAAATATAGCACTCATCCATATAATTCTCAGTATAAATTTAATGATATTATGTCAGTACTGTCTTCAATAAAGGCGTTAATAAAATAATTATAATTAATGGAATATGTGGACAAAATTGTGAAGAACAGCGATGAAAACGTGTCGCTGTTCTTCACTTTTTACAAAGGGACTATTCTATACTATATTTGAATTTTAGTTGCTTAGCCAAATCCTGCAAATCCTGACAAGCATCAAAGCACATCCGGTTATAGCAATCAATATCATCGGAGCAGCTTTTTACGGTCAGTCCACGCTTGACAGCCCGTATCTTTTCTCTATATCCGTCAAAAGTCTCGTTGTATTTTTCAAGCAGCTCGGGAGAATCGGAGAGCTTCTTGCGGTAGCTCCTG
>ERZ825670.3487-NODE-3487-length-13290-cov-42.404609_pt1 | contig 13290 bp, 8 predicted proteins | sample MGYA00519929_ERZ825670 | MGnify/ENA primary metagenome ERZ825670 (study PRJEB31778, sample SAMEA3449207) | human gut metagenome | biome: human gut; feature: human-associated habitat; material: faeces | place: United Kingdom | collected 2010/2012 ...
TACACCGTCGATTCCATGTACACGCCGTCAAAGCACAGCACATACCGTCTGCCGGGCTGCTTGTCCACGCTGACCGTCGTGCGATACCACGCGTCGCCGCCATCCAGATACCCGCCCTCATACGTCGCTGGGCTGGACGCGTTGAAGTCCAGCTCTACCGACCAGTCGTGCGGCACGCTGACCGTCCGCCAGCTTGCGTCGTCAAACCCCGCTGCCGCTTCCGCCGTCGAAGAATACGCCGTGTTCGCGGTCGCGGAAATCAGGTTGAACTTCCACGAATCAAGCGTAACAGCGGAAACAAGCTGGTCGGCGGTCGTGACGGGGATGCCGATTTCCTCCAGCGCACGAAGGCGCGCATCCAGCGACGAAAACTGTTCCTGCAGCGCCGCAAGCGAGTAAAAACCGGGAACATCCGCCACGCGGTCGGTGGAAGAGGGGAAAACGCAGCCCGTTGCGGCGAAAATGCAGTTCTGCACGTCGCCGCTGGTCAGGGTGACATAGATTTCGATGTCGCCGGGCTGGGCGTAGGCGGCGGGCGGCAGGGTGACGGACGCAATGCTGCCCTGCGTGCTGCCGCTAAGCGGGATAGTTGTGCCGGTGCGCAGGTGCTTGACCGTGCCGGAAACGGCGGCGCCGCCAAGGTCAACGGGATTTCCCGCGCGGAGAACCGTGACGGTGATTCGGTGCGCCCGGCGCGCATCGGTGATGAACAGCGCGGGGATGTTCATGCGGCGCAGGGGACGGGTGAGGTCAGCGGTATAAGTGAGAGTAGTGGTAATGTCAGTCAATTTCGCTCCTCCTTGTGTGATGGGTACGGCGGCGCGGGCAGGTACGCCGCGAAATATAGGAACTTGCGTTCGCTATATGCGCATGATAGCACGGATGCCCGCAATTGGCAAGAAAATTTGATTTCATTTGAATTGGCTTGATTTCATTTGATTTCGCTTGATTTTGCTTGAAATGGGGGATAGAAAGCTGCGCCCATCTGGCGCGATGGCGTTGTTCGCTTTTCCATTGCTCCTTCTGCGCGGTTATCCGCATTCCTCCCAACCTAATTTCGACTCTCCCTCTTTCCTTTTCCCCCTCCCTATGGTATAATCATACTGGAATCCTATTTCCGAGGAGCAGAAGGCGTATGATGAAGGATCTGGTAGTCATCGGCGGCGGACACGCGGGTTGTGAAGCCGCCCTCGCAGGGGCGCGCATGGGGCTTGATACCCTCCTGCTGACGCTGAATATGGACGGCATCGCTCTCATGGCGTGCAATCCCGTTATCGGCGGCAGCGCAAAGGGGCATCTTGTGCGTGAACTGGACGCAATGGGCGGCGAAATGGGGCGCGCCATCGACGATACGTTTCTCCAAAGCCGAATGCTCAATATGTCCAAAGGCCCGGCAGTTCACGCCCTGCGCGCACAGGCGGACAAGCAGCAGTACCAGAACCGGATGCGTACCGCGCTGATGACGCAGGACAACCTGACCGTCCGGCAGGGAGAAGTCGCCGCGATTGACGTCGAGAACGGGCATGTCACCGGCGTGACGACAACAACGGGACAGCATATTTCCTGCAAGGTCGCGGTTGTCGCGTGCGGCGTGTACCTCCGCAGCCAGATTATCATCGGGGAGAGCATCACGCCGGGCGGGCCGCAGGGGCTGATGAGCGCGCCGAACCTCAGCGGCAGCTTGACGCGCATCGGCTTTCCGCTCCGGCGGTTCAAGACGGGGACGCCCGCGCGCATCGACGTGCGGACGATTGATTTCGACGAAATGACGCCGCAGCCCGGTGACGAGCCAGTGACGCCGTTCTCGTTTATGACCGACCGCGCGCTGCACAATACCTACGCATGCTATTTGACATGGACGACGCCGGAAACGCACGACATTATCCGCCGAAATCTCCACCGTGCGCCGCTGTATTCCGGCAAAATCCACGGCATCGGGCCGCGCTACTGCCCGTCGATTGAGGATAAAATCGTCAAGTTCGCCGACAAGGAGCGCCATCAGGTGTTCCTTGAGCCGGAAGGAATGCAAAGCCGCGAATGGTATGTGCAGGGCATGTCCACGTCGCTGCCGGAGGATGTGCAGTGGGAGATGTACCGCTCCGTGCCGGGCTTGCGGCGGTGCGAGCTGACGCGGCTGGCGTATGCGATTGAGTACGACTGCATCGACAGCCGGCAATTGCGCCCGACACTGGAAAGTCTGGATGTGCGCGGACTGTTTTTTGCGGGGCAGATCAACGGCACATCCGGGTATGAGGAAGCCGCCGCGCAGGGCTTGCTGGCGGGCATGAATGCCGCTTTGACGGCGCAGGGCAAGCCGCCGATTGTACTCACGCGCGATCAGGCGTACATCGGCGTGCTGACCGACGACCTGACGACGAAAGGCACGGACGAGCCGTACCGCATGATGACGAGCCGCGCCGAGCATCGCTTATCCCTGCGGCAGGACAATGCGGATTTGCGCCTGACGCGTATCGCCTACGAGGCGGGTCTGGCGACGCGGGAGCGCATGGAGCGCACGGAACGCAAGGCATCGGAAACCGCGCAGCTGCTGGGCGAACTCCGCAAGGCGAAGTACACACCCGGTGTCACGCTGAACGACTGGCTGGAGAAGCATCATCAGCCGGAAGCACAGAATGGGCTAAGCGCAGTGGAACTGCTGAAGCGCCCGGAAATCACGCTGTCAGCGCTGGCGGAGCTTTCGCCGGAGATTAGGCAATTCGGCAAGCCTGCGCAGGAGCAGGCGGAAATCTCGGTGAAGTACGAGGGCTATTTGGAGCGACAGGAGACGCTGATTCGCCACGCGCGGCAGATGGAAGAGACGCTGCTGCCGGAGGATTTGCCGTATGAGGAAGTGACCGGGCTTCGGATTGAAGCGCGGCAGAAGCTGATGAAGCAGCGTCCGCGGTCGCTTGCGGCGGCGAGCCGGATTCCGGGAGTGTCGCCCGCGGATGTGGCGGTGCTGATGGTGTTCTTGGAGAAGCATAAGGGCAATGCTTGAATGCCTTTGGGCGGGCGGCATTACTGGATGCTTATTTGCAGCTGAATTTTCTTGTTGCAGGGGATTTCGCCTCTGCGGAGGCGACCAAAGGGCTTTCCGATCGCCCTTTGGAAACCTTCGGCGCGGACACCCCCATGTTTCTTGATCTGTATTGTTGCTTGGTATTTTACTGCTCTGAGTATTGCTTCCAAAGAAGCAAAAGGACACTAACTAAAAGCAGTTTCAATAAAGCCCAATAAACTTAGATGGGGATGCGAAGCAGTCCAGAGGGCGACCGCAAAGCCCTCTGGTCGCCTCCGCAGAGGCGAAACCCCTGCTAAACATGCGGAAAAAAGTATGAAGACGCGCGCAACTCAATCGCGCGAAAGGGTCAAGGGGCAGTGCCCCTTAGAAAGAAGGAATGACAATGGGACTGTTCGCAAAACTGCGTGAAGGATTGACCAAGACGCGTGATTCGCTGATGGGGCGCGTCGATACGCTGGTGAAGGAAACGAGGAAGATTGACGAGGACTTCTATGAGGAACTCGAAGATATCCTGCTCATGTCCGACTGCGGCATGAAGGCGACAACCGCCATTATGGATGAACTGCGCCGCCGCGTGAGCGAAAACAAGGTCAAGGATGCCGATACCGCCAAGCAGATGCTCAAAGATATCATGATTGAGCAGATGGACATCCCGCGTCCGCCGCTGCGCTGGCCGATGGTCATGCTCGTTGTCGGCGTGAACGGCGCGGGCAAAACGACTACCATCGGCAAGCTCGCCCTGCGCTTCCAGAACATTGGCCGCCGGATTATCCTCTGCGCGGCGGATACTTTCCGTGCGGCGGCGGCTGATCAGCTGACTGTCTGGGCGGAACGCGCGCGTGTGCCGATTGTCAAGCACGCTGAGGGCGCTGACCCCGCGGCGGTCGTCTATGACGGCATCCAGTCCGCCAAGGCGCAGGGCGCGGATCTGCTGATTGTTGATACCGCCGGCCGCCTGCACAACAAGAAGAACCTGATGGATGAGCTGAACAAGATGCGCCGCGTGATTGACCGCGAGTTCCCGGAAGCGGATGTGCGCTGTATGCTCGTGCTGGATGCAACGACGGGTCAGAACGGTCTGGCGCAGGCGCGCGCGTTCAAGGAAGTCTGCGAAATCGGCGGCATCATCCTGACCAAACTCGACGGCACGGCGAAGGGCGGCATTGCGCTTGCCATCCGGCAGGAGCTGGAAGTGCCGGTGTGGTACATCGGCGTAGGCGAGGGCATCGACGACTTGCAGCCCTTCAATGCTAAGGACTTTGTGGAAGCGCTATTCTAATTAGGAGGGCAATTATGCCGTCTTTATCAACCTATTCGGCGGAGCTGGATTATGCCTACGCACCGGGGATGTTCCCGGCGATGGAATGCCTGCTGCACCGCCCGGAAAGCTGCCGCCGCGTGCTGCTGCATAGCCGAAGCGCCGGAACCGAGGGCGCACAGCGGCTTCGCGAGGAAGCGGAAAAGCACCATATCCGTGTGGAAGAGGCGGACAAGGCGCTTTCCCGCATTTCGGGGAAGGATAACTGCTTCGCGGCGGCGGTGTTCAGCAAGTTCGAGGATGACCTGCGCCCTGACAAGCCGCATATCGTCCTGCATCACCCGTCGGACAGCGGTAATGTCGGCACGATTTTCCGCACAGCGCTCGGCTTTGATGTGCAGGATATTGCCGTCATCCGCCCGTGCGTGGATGTGTTTGACCCCAAGACCGTCCGCGCCAGCATGGGCAGCATCTTCCAGCTGCGGCTGCATGTCTATGATGATTTTTCGCAGTATCAGGCGCAGTTCCCGGAACACACGCTCTATCCGTTCATGCTCGACGGGTCGAAGTCCCTGCCGGATGTGTTAGGCGACATTCCTGACCGATGGACGCTGATTTTCGGCAACGAGGGCAGCGGTCTGCCGCCGGAGTTCAGCCGTCTGGGGCAGCCTGTGCGCATTCCAAGCAGCAATAAGGTGGATTCGCTGAATCTGTCCATTGCCGCGGCGATTGGGATTTACGCCTTTGCAAGGCGGTGACTTGTAAATTCTTCACCCACAGGCGAAATTTGCTTGACGCAGGGCTGCGCTCTGCGCTACAATGAAGAATGCGGAATCCCTTTTTCGGAAATTGGTAGGAGGAAAGAACCATGAAGCAAAGCATGAAAAAGGCGGCGTTGGTGCTGATGCTGGCGCTGGCGGTGCTGCTTGTGCCGCAATGGAGCAATACAGCGCTGGCGGTCACAACGCCGTCGGATATCACCACGGGCAGTGACCTGCCGCCCGCGCCGCCGCTGCCTACGCCGCCCGCGAAAGGCGAAGTCGTTATTTCCGGCGCAAAGACGGTTCGCGGCGGCGAGAAGCTGACGTTCTCCGTCACCATCGACGGAAAAAACGTCCCGAACAGCGATTTGGAATGGACGCTGTACCCGGCGGATGCTTCGCTGGCGACCATCAAAAGCGGCGTTATTACCACCAAACGTGTGGCATACACGCACTATGTGCAGGTGTCGGCGGCGCTGAAAAGCGACCCGTCGCGCTATGCGAACTTCCGCCTGTGCATTGCGCCGGGCGTGAAAAAAATCACCGTCAGCGCGCCCACGACGTATGTTGATTTGAGCGGCAGCAAAACTTTGCAGCTGAAAGCGACCTGCGACCCGGAGGACGCGATTGCCGATGTCACATGGTCGAGCAGCAGCAAAATCGCGACGGTGGATGCAAGCGGCCTGGTGACGGCGCGCAAAACCGGCAAAGTGACCATCACTGCCACGGCGAAGGACGGCAGCAAGGTCAAGGGCAGCATCACCCTGCGCGTCGTCAGCGGCGTGACGGGGCTGACCATCGAGGGCGCAGGCAGCGTCGCGGCGGGCAAGTCCATCACGCTCAGGGCGGTGATGATGCCGGCGGATGCGACGGAAAAGGGCGTCGTCTGGTCGGTGGACTGCGACAAGAGCATCGCCAGCATCAGCCAGAGCGGCAAGCTGACGACCAAGAAAGTCAGCGAAATTACGACCATTACCGTGACGGCGGTGTCCAAGCAGAACAGCGCGATTCGCGCCACCCACACGGTCACGATTCGCCCGGTGACGACGGGACTTGCGATTTCCGCGCCGCGCCTGACGATTGACCTCGCTTCCCCGACGCTTCAGCTGACGGCAAAATGCATCCCGGAGGACGCCTCCCAGCAGGTGGCTTGGTCGACCAGCAACAAGCGCATTGCGACGGTGGATGCAAACGGTCTGGTGACGGCGAAGAAGGTCGGCAAGGTGACGATTACCGCCAAGGCGACGGACGGTTCAGGCCGTTCGGCGAAAATCACCCTGACGGTCGGCAGCGCGGTCGGTACGCTGGAAATCCGCGGCGCAAGTGCCGTTGCGCAGGGCAAGACCATCACGCTGAACGCCGTCATCACCCCCGCTACGGCGACGAACCAGAAGGTTATCTGGTCGGTGGATTGCGGCAAAGACATCGCGACCATTGACCGGCATGGGCGCTTGAAGGCTGGCAAGGGGTTCACCGCGCCCGTGACCATCACGGTAACGGCGGTCAGCGCGGAGAACAGCGCGATTTCCGCGACGCGCACCGTGCAGATTCTGCCCCCGGTAACGACGGTTGCCATTTCCGCGCCGAAAAACTACATTGATGTGGACGGCGAGGACAAGACGCTTCAGCTGACGGCGCGCGTTTTGCCGGAAGATGCCGCACAGAGCGTCACTTGGTCGACCAGCAACAAGCGCATTGCGACGGTGGATGCAAATGGCGTTGTGACCGCGCTCAAGGCGGGTACAGTGACGATTACCGCGACGGCGACGGACGGCACGGGTGTCCGCGCGAAGTTCACCGTCAAGGTACAGAAAACGGTCAAGTCGCTGACCATCAGCGGCGCGGCAAAACTCGGCGGCGGGCAGTCCACGACCATCAAGGCGACGATTCTGCCCAAGGATGCCGCAAATCAGAAGGTTATCTACTCGCTCAACTGCCCCGCGAGCGTCGCGACGATTTCGACCAGCGGCGTGCTGACCACGAAGAACGTGACAGAAATCACGACGGTAACGGTGAACGCTGTCAGCGCGGAGAACAGCACCATTTCCGCAACGTGGACGCTTGTCATTTACCCCAAGACGACGAAACTCACCTTGACGGCAGCCAGCAGCTGGGTCAACGTTGGCGCGTCGGTGCAGCTGCATGTGTCGGCAACACCCGAAACGGCGCAGATGCCCATCCGCTGGCGCAGCAGCAACACCCGCGTTGCGACGGTGGATGCAAACGGCGTTGTGCGCGGCTTGAAGGCGGGCACAGCGACGATTACCGTCCGCACGACCGACGGCTCGAACAAGCGCGCGTCCGTGCGCGTGACGGTCGGCATTCCGGCGACGGGCGTGGTGATTACGGGCAACCGCATCGTCCGCGCGGGTGCGACGCTTCGGCTGATGGCGACGGTGCAGCCCTCGAACGCCACGGTGAAGCGTGTGACGTGGGCGGTCAACTGCCCCGCGAGCGTTGCGACGATTTCTGGCGACGGGAAGCTGCGCGTGTCCGCAAACGCGGAAACACAGATTATCCTCGTCACCGCGACGGTGAATGACGGTCAGCGGGTGAGCGCGGCATACCCGGTGTACATTCAGGGCAAAGCCCCGGTGCCGCCCACGCCGACCACCCCGGAAGCGCCGGAAAAGTAAGCAGAATAAAGAACAGACCAGCATGGTGTGATGCCGTGCTGGTCTGTTTTTGGTGATGGATTGAAGAGGATGTTCGGGGAAAACAAACAGAAACGGAAGTCAAGCAATTCGGTCGCGCCCATTTGGCGCGACAATGTGCAAGTGGTTGGTAGAGCAGCTTGGGGGCGCTCCTGCGGGAGCGCGAAGTTACTGGCAGGGACGCTTCGCTGCCTGCGCCTTGTTGACTTCTTCCTTTGAGTAGGCTTGACGAGAAACAGTTGGGGCGTTGCCCCAACCCCCACAAGGGACGCTGTCCCTTGACCATGCAAGGGGCAGACGAAAAGGGACGAAGTCCCCCCCCCTTGACCCCTTCGCGCGATTGAGTTGGCTTCTTCTCCTTACTTCTTCCGCGTGTTTATCCCTTTAGCCTTCCAATGCAAACGGGGCGAGCGGAAGCCCATTCCGCCCAAACAGCGACACCTTCCCCCAATTCACATATGCATACCTTACCTTCGCCGGGTGGAGCACTGCCACGCTCCGCAAGCGCATCTCCGCCCCAGCCAGCGTCACCGACTGCACAGGGTGATACGCCCCGTCCTCCCCGGCAATCTCCAGCAGCAGTTCGCCCGTCTCCCGGCGCAGCACAGGCGCGCTCAGCGTGACAACGAGCGTATCTCCCTGCGTATACTTCCCCAGCGCGCGGGGGGATTCCGGCGCGTCCATGCCATAGACGACGCGCAGGGCAACGTCGCACAGGCGCTCACCGGGGGTACGCTTGTCGGTCGGGTGGATGTTGTCGAACTCGCCGCAGTCCAGCAGAATCGCCAGACCGCCGGGCTGGAGGGCGCTCGCCGCGCGTGCCTGTGCAAGACGCAGGCGCGCCCAGTCGTGCTTATCCTCGTCGCCGGCGGCAATCCACATCGGCAGCTGCACGTTGAGGAAGGGGAGCGAATCGTCGCGGAAAAGCTGACGCAGGCGCATCACCATCGCAGTCAGCAGCACGTCGTAATGCTCGGTTCTCGCGGTGTCATCCTCACCCTGATAATACAGAATGCCGGTCAGCGTCGCGGGAACGACACGCTTTGTCATCGTTTCAATCAGCCCGCCCGGACGATACGGCGAACCGGGACCAACCGGCGGATGCCAAGGGCAGGGGCCGACGGTTTCGTTGATTTCCGGCCACGAGATACCGGGATTGTCCTTCTTCAGCTGAGCAACATGCGCATTCCATGCGTTCATTTCAACCCAAAAGGCATCTTCCTCCTGCCGCCACTGATCGAAGGGCTTGTCGCCGCCCTGCTCACGGTAGCGGGTGATGTAGCGCTGCCCCTCGGCGGTTGCTTCCAGCGCTTCCTTATCCATCCAGCAGGTCACGGATGTACCGCCCCAGTAGCAGTCAATAATGCCGATAGGGCAGTCAATCGTCCGCGCGAGTTTGCGGGCGAAGAAGTACGCGACGGCGGACATATCCCGCGCATAGCCGGGGCGGACACGCTCCCAATGAGACGCGGCTTCGGCTGCAATCGCGTCGTCATCCCAGACGCTCTTTTTCGGGACGTTGAAGTAGTGCACCAGCGGGTCGTCATGCGCCGCGATTAAATCTTGCCCCTCGTCGGCGTTTTGCAGTTCCAGCTCCATGTTGCTCTGCCCGGACGCGAGGTAGACTTCGCCAATCGAAATATCGGTGGATGTGCACGTTTCTGCCCCGCAGGTGACGGTCAGTGTGCAGCCGGTCGCCTGTTCCATCGGCGGAAGATGCAGGAGGAAGCGTCCGTCGCGCGCTGTGCAGATGCCTTCGGAGAGAATCAGCCCATCCGCCGTCATCACGCGCCCGGTGACAGTTTGCCCATCCGCCGCCGTACCCCAGACGCGCACTTCCTTGCGGCGGCACAGGACAGCGCCATTGCCAAACAGGGGCGCAAGTTTGAATTCAATCGCCATTAGTCGTCCTTCTTTCCCATAAACGCGAGATTGTGCGAGATGAGCAGGCAGCGCTGGCGCACGCAGTCCGGCGAACGCAGCGGATCTTTGGGCGTGTGCAGCAGATAGTCGCACAGGCGGTCAATGTCCGTTTCGGCAACGTGCAGGCGCGTGTCCGACGAAGCATAGTAGATGTACACCTTGCCGTCGTCATCCGCAATTGCGCCGTTGGAGAACACGACATTGCTCACGTCGCCCACGCGCTCGTGCCCCATCGGGCCAAGCAGCATCCCCGACGGTTCGGCAATCACGCGCGACGGGTCATCCAGCGCCGTCATGAAGGCGTACAGCACATAGCGCAGACCTGCCGCCGTGTTACGAACGCCGTGCGCGATGTGAATCCAGCCCTTGTCGGTGCGAATTGGCGTTGCGCCCGCGCCGTTTTTGCTCTCGGTGATGGTGTGGTAGCGGCGCAGGGAAATGATTTTCTCCTCATCAATGACGGGATGCTCGATATCCTTGCACAGCCCGAAGCCGATGCCGCCGCCCGAACCCGTCTCGATGAAATCATCCATCGGACGGGTGTAGAAGGCATATTGCCCGTCCACAAATTCGGGGTGGAGGACGACATTGCGCTGCTGCGGCGAACGGAGCGTCTTGAGGTTCGGCAGGCGCTCCCAGCTCTGCAAGTCCTTCGTGCGTACGATGCCCGCCGCCGCAACCGCCGCGGACAAATCGCTGCTGGTGCGGTCTTTGCTTTCGGAGCAGAATACGCCGTAAATCCAACCGTCTTCATGCTGCGTCAGGCGCATATCGTAGACGTTCGTTTCCTCTGCGCAGGTATCGGGGAGGACGACAGGATAATCCCGGAAGCGGAAGCCCTCAGTGGGCTTGTCGGATTCCGCGACGGCGAAGAAGGACTTGCGATCCATGCCCTCGACGCGCACGACGAGGCAGTACTTGCCGTTCAGCTTGATTGCGCCGCTGTTCATGGTGGCATTGACGCCGAGGCGCTGCATCATGAAGGGGTTCGACGCGGGGTCAGCGTCGTACATCCAGAAGGGCGGGATATGCTCGCGGGTGAGGACGGGGTAGCGGTAGCGGGTATAAAGCCCGTTATAGAAGTGGTCATTGGCGGGGTTCGGGCGCGCGATGAGGCGCTCGTAGGACTCCATCAGGGAGGAAAAACTGCGGATTTGCATAGCAGTGGTCGCTCCTTTGCATTGTTTGTTTAGTACAGGTGCTAAGGGAATTGATTTTGATTGTGGCAGGGGGAATCGCCTCTGCGGAGGCGAAATCTCTGCATCAACACGCGAAAGCAGTATGAAAGAGAAGTAAACTCAATCGCGCGAAAGGGTCAAGGGAGGGGACTTCGTCCCGTTTCATTCTCCCTTGCGGAGTCCAGAGGCAGCGTCTCTGGCGCCTCCTCCTGCACAAAAAGAGGGATGTACGCACTCGTACATCCCCGCAAAATCAGAAATCGTCCTGCGCGATGTCGTCGCCCCATTGGAGCTTGGAGTGCGCCTTGATGTAGGTGACAACCTCGTCCACCGTGGTGAACGCCAGACCGACGTTGGTGTCCGCCGCGCCGTAGTAGATGGCGATGCGGCCGGTGTCGCCGTCCTGCAGGGTAGCGCAGGGGAAAACGACGTTCGGCACGAAGCCAGTCGTTTCGTAAGGCTCTTCCGGCGTCAGCAGGTGGTTTTCGCAGCGGTACAGCACCTTCGACGGCTCGTTGATGTCCAGAATCGCGCCGCCCATGGAGTACACGAAGCCGTTGCAGGTGGTCGCGACGCCGTGGTAGAACAGCAGCCAGCCTTCGGTCGTTTCGATGGGGGCAGCGCCGCCGCCAATCTTGACGGACTCCCACCAGTTGCTGCCGCGGCCCATCACATGGCGATGGTGTCCCCAGTACTCCATGTCGGGCGATTCGGAGATGAAAATATCACCGAAGGGCGTGTGGCCGGAGTCGGACGGGCGGGACAGGAGCTTAAACTTGCCGTTCACCTTGCGCGGGAACAGCACGGCGTTGCGGTTGAAGGGGATGAAGGGGTTCTCAATGCGCGTGAAGGTTTTGAAGTCCTTCGTCTTTGCCATGCCGATGGCAGCGCCGTAGAAATCGGTGCACCAAATGATGTAGTAGGTGTCATCCACCTTCACCAGACGCGGGTCATAGGCGTAGTGCGGCATTTTCGGGTTGCCGTTGTCATCCACAAAGGGCACTTTTTCGCGCTCGACGTCCCAGTGAATGCCGTCCTTGGAATGTCCGAGGTAGACATATGGGATGCCGTTGACCTGCTCGCCGCGCAGAACGGCAATGTAGCCATCCTCCCACGGAACAACGGCAGAGTTGAAGATGCGGGCAATTTCCGGCGTGGGATTGCGCCCCATGACGGGGTTCTCGCTGTAACGCCAGACGGGGGAGGAAAGCTTGTAGTCAGCCGGCTTCTCCTGCCACGGAATGTTGGGAAGGAAGGGGACGTTGAGCATCTTGACAGCCATGTGTACATACCTCTTTCTTGGTTGTTTAACGGAAAGCAGTTGCTCTCCGGGATTAGTGAATGACAGACACCGGCGCGGCGGAATCGCGGAAGACGCATTCGCCGCCAATCACCACGCGCCCGACGGTTTTGCGGTCGCCCGCGCAGCGCTCGCCAATCAGCTTGACCGCCATGCGGCACATCGCGGGGCAATTGACACGGAAGGTTGTCAGCGGCGGCGTGTTTCCAGCGGTCGGGCAGAAATCATCGAAGCCCACGACGGAAATGTCCTCCGGCACGCGGTAGCCGCGGCTTTGCAGGTCGGTAATCAGCGCCTGCGCGGACATATCGCAGTTCACAACGAACGCAGTCGGCATTTTCTCCGGCAGCTGGAAGGTGTGGAACATGCTCCCTTCCGGGTCGCGGTCGGAAAAAACGCATTCGGGGCGCACGGGCAAATCCTTCATCAGCATTGCGGAAAGGAAACCGAGGTAGCGTTCCATGATGGAGGACGTTGCCTTGATATCCCCGACGAAGCCGATGTCCCGATGCCCCTGCTCAATCAGCCAGTAGGTCAACTGCGCCGCGCCGAAAGCGTTGTCGCTGACAATGGCGTCAGTGGTGACAAAGGGGTCGTGAAAGTCCAGACAGATGACGGGCATTTCCTGCCGCGTCAGCAGCTGCATATACGGGGAGGTTAGCTGCCCCAGACAGATGAGCGCATCGACGTGGCGCGAACGCAGGAGATTCGGCAGGGTCAGCGCGGTCTGCATGTCATGCGTGACCAGCTCCATGATGCCGAAATGCCCCGCGTCGGTCAGCGCCTGCACGAGCTGCTTGTAGAAAGTTGCATAAAAGGACACGACGGAGAAAAAATTCTCCGGAATGAGGATGCCGACATCCAAACCGGATGTGGGCGTGGTTTGCGGCGCGTTGGGGTTGACATAGCCGAGTTCGGATGCGCGGCGGATGATTTTCTGCCGCATTTCCTCACTCACGCCGGATTTTCCCGCGAGCGCCTTCGACACGGTGACGGCGCTGACCCCCAGCTGCCGCCCAATGTCACGCATGGTGATACCGCTCATGGTGAAATAAAACCTCCAGATTTGTGGATGTTTGCGAGGGCAAAGTCCGTTTTTTCGTTGGCTTTCGGATTCCTTGATGATTTTGTGCTTGTTGACGCAGGGGTTTCGCCTCTGCGGAGGCGACCAAAGGGCTTTCCGATCGCCCTTTG
>ERZ825670.3491-NODE-3491-length-13272-cov-3.694484_pt1 | contig 13272 bp, 9 predicted proteins | sample MGYA00519929_ERZ825670 | MGnify/ENA primary metagenome ERZ825670 (study PRJEB31778, sample SAMEA3449207) | human gut metagenome | biome: human gut; feature: human-associated habitat; material: faeces | place: United Kingdom | collected 2010/2012 ...
GCCTCTGTTCATTGTGGTGTACTATGCCATGACCGACGCCGAGGGCAACTTTACCGGATTGGACTGCGAGATCAACTTTGACACCGGCGCCTACGCGTCGCTGTGCGGCCCGGTGCTCGAGCGCGCCTGCACACATGCCGTCGGCCCCTACAAGTACCAGAACACCGACATTCGCGGCTTTGGTTACTACACCAATAACCCGCCTGCCGGCGCGTACCGCGGCTTTGGCGTTTGCCAGTCCGAGTTTGCGCTCGAGAGCCTGATCGACCTGCTGGCAGAGAAGGTCGGCCTGGATCCGTGGGAGGTTCGCTACCGCAACGCCATCGAGCCGGGCGAGGTTCTGCCCAACGGCCAGATTGCCGATTGCTCCACGGCACTGAAGGAGACGCTGCTCGAGGTCAAGGATGCCTACTACGCGCATCCCGGACATGCCGGTATCGCCTGCGCCATGAAGAACGCCGGCGTGGGCGTGGGCCTGCCCGATGCCGGCCGCTGCAAGATTCGCATCGAGAACGGCGCGGCCGTGGTCTATGCCGCCACGTCCGACATTGGCCAGGGCTGTAACACCGTCTTTTTGCAAGACGTTGCCGAGGCATGCGGCCTGCCGCTTCGCTGCATCGCCAACGGCGAGTGCTCCACCGAGAACGCTCCCGACTCCGGCACCACGTCTGGCTCGCGTCAGACGGTCGTGACCGGCGAGGCCGTGCGCGGTGCCGCCTTCCTGCTGCGCGATGCCATGCTTGATATCGAGGCCGGCAAGTCTGCGCCCGCCGCTCCCGTGAATGCGCATGGCGACGGCGTCAAGATCGAGTATGACGACGGCCGCGCCTATCAGCTGCACACGCAGGAACTCGTCGCCGGCCAGGGTATGCATCCTCAGGATCCCGCGGCCGCCATCAAGGCGCTCGAGGGATGCGAGTTTGGCTACGTGTACCTGGAGCCGACCGACAAGCTGGGCGCCGACGTTCCCAATCCCAAGAGCCACATCTGCTACGGCTTTGCCACGCATGTGGTCATTCTGGACGATGACGGTCGCGTGAGCGAGGTCTATGCCGCGCACGATTCCGGCAAGGTGGTCAACCCCATCTCCATCCAGGGTCAGATCGAAGGCGGCGTGCTCATGGGTATGGGCTATGCGCTTACCGAGGACTGGCCGCTCAAGGACTGCGTACCCCAGGCAAGGTACGGTACGCTCGGGCTGTTCCGTGCGCCCGAGATTCCGGATATCCACGCCATTTACGTGGAGAAGGACGAGCTGTTGCCCGTGGCATATGGCGGCAAGGGCATCGGCGAGATCGCGACGATCCCCACGGCGCCCGCCGTACAGAACGCTTACCGCGCGTTTGACGGCAAGCTGCGTCCCGATCTGCCCATGGTGAATACGCCCTACAGCCGCGTCCGCAACCGCGGGTAGGGTAGGGCGCGGATAGCCATTGCTGACGAGCTGTTCGCGCTCAACATCAACTACATACGCTGCGCCTTTGGTCCCGGCTCCATCGCGAGCCGGGGCCTTTTGTTTGGAGCGGAAACTGTGTCCCGGAATTGCCACTCAGAGCGGGACGCGCTTTCCGGATCGGTCCTCAACCGGAAGCTGTATCCCGGAACCAGGCTCCAGAACGGGGTACATTTTCCGGAACGGTCCACGTGCGGTGATGTACCGCCCCTTTTGCGTGCGCCGCTTGTCGAATTACGTTATAGCTAGCTATATTATAGGAAGGTATAATATAGCTAGCTATAACGTAAAGGAAGGATGGTCCTGTGTTTATCGGAAGAACAGCGGAAATGTCCGAGCTCAATCGACTGTATGGCACGGGCTCCTTTGAGATGCCTGTGATTTACGGCCGCCGTCGTGTGGGTAAAACGCGCCTTATCACAGAGTTCATCCAAGGCAAGAAGGCTATTTACTTTCAAGCTCGTCGTACCAATGCAGAGGCAAACCTGCACGGCTTTAGCCAGGCGATACTTGCAGGCTCGGTTGGTGCTGCAGGCGTGTCGTTTCGTAGTTTTGACGAAGCGTTCGATGCATTGGCCACCATGGCTCGCACGGAACGTTTGGTTGTCGTGATTGACGAGTATCCCTATCTCGCCCAATCGAATCCCGAGATCAGCTCGTTGCTGCAAGACAAGATCGATCACCTGTACAAAGAGACCAGGCTCATGCTGATTCTATGCGGCTCGTCTCTTTCGTTTATGGAGGAACAGGTGTTGGGCTACGAGAGTCCACTATACGGTAGGCGTACGGCCCAGTTTAAGATCATGCCGCTCGATTTTACGACGACCCTCGGCCTGTGGCATAGCATGGGTCGCGAAGACGCTGCGGTTTGCTATGGCATGACGGGCGGCATTCCTGCATATATCGAGAAAGTCGATCCTGCCGCACCGCTCAAGGACAACATCAAACGTCTTTTTCTTACTCCTACGGGCTATCTCTTTGAGGAGCCGAGTAACCTGCTGTTGCAAGAGTGCCGCAATCCCGAGCAATATGATGCGATCGTGCAAGCAATTGCTCAGGGGCGCTCGAAGATCTCGGAGATTGCGAGTTCCACGGGAATCCCTGCGAGCAACGTAAAGAGCTATGTGGATAAGCTGGCGTCGCTTGGGATTGTCGAGCGCGAGCTGCCCCTAAACGAGACGAGCAATAAGCGAGCCGTGTATCTGCTGAGCGACCAGATGTTTAGGTTCTGGTACAAGTTTGTTCCGCAGAACATCGGGCTGATTCAAAACGATATGGCCGAGATGGCGTATGAGCGCATTGAGCCGCATGTATCGGGTTACATGGGTACGGTCTTTGAGCTTATATGCAGACAATACGTGTACGAACTCGCGCGCGCGGGCCAGCTCGATGTGGTTCCGGCGAGCGTCGGGCGCTGGTGGGGGACGGACAATCGCACACATGCGCAGGAAGAAATCGACTTGATTGTTGACGATGGCGAGGGCGCTGCGCTGTTTGCGGAGTGCAAATGGCGCAATGAACCGGTGGGCGAAGACGTGCTGCAAAAGCTCGTGCACCGAAGCGAGCTCTTTAGACGTCAACGAAAAAGCTATGCGCTTTTCTCAAAAAGCGGCTTTACGCAGGGATGTCGGGATGCCGCGGAGAGTAGGGGAGACGTCAAGCTGATCTCGTTTGCCGAGATGTGTGAGCGGGGATAATGAAGCGCGTCCTGATTTGATGCTGGGAATGGGATGTGCTTTCCTTTTGCGACCTTTGGCGGAAAGTGCGTTCCAGATTTCGGCTTCAGAATGGGATGCCGTTTCCGGATCGGCCCTCAGGCGGAAACTACGACCCGGAATTTGGCTCCAAAACGGGATGCGCTTTCCCGGTGGCATCTCTAGCGGAAACTGCATCCCGGAATGAGCTCTCGGAACGGGACACGCTTTCCCATCGGGGCTTCAAACGGAAACCGTGTCCCGGAATCGAGCCTCAGGGTGGGACGCATTTTCCGGTAGAGGCCTGGGACGGAAGGCGTGTCCCAGAATCCGGCTAATCCGATGGCCAGGTGGTTGAGCGAGCGGGCTCCGGGGCTCCATTACTGAAAATTCATTTGTTAAACCTGGCAACCGTAGGTAGAATAAAGTCGACGGCAGCCCAAGGGTGATAGCTGGGCAGCGCCGTTACTTAGTTCAAGGGGTCAATGCCTTAACGGCGTCGACCCCTCTAATATGAGAAAGCCATTGTCAATAGGCGTGTTTGTTCGAGCCCGGTTTTAAACCGGGCTTTTTCGTTTCCCGTCGGGAGGGCCCGCGCACGCTGCACGTTTAGTCGACGCTTGCCTGGCAAGCTAATATCCGCGGGCTCTTGCGGGCGCGCTGCCGGCGGTCAGCCCGGTATGTCCGCGCACCCCACCGCATTTCGATTCTCCGTCCGGCGCGCTCGTCCGAAACCAGTCTTGTTCACGGGCGCGGCCCTTGGGCTGCCCAAAAAGGGCTCGTGAACGCGCGCCGGCGATGCGTCGAGGCGCGGGCCCTCCCGGCGGGAGGCTTGTTGTCCGACGGGGTCAGCCGAGGGTCCCCTCCGCCCGGCACCCGATCTCCCAGACCCAGCAGGCGAGCTCGCGCGCGACGGCGGCGTTTGCCTTGCACGAGCTCTTGCCCGCCGCCGCCAGCGCCTCGCGGCGGCAGAGCCTGGCAGTGCAGTCGTCGGCGCGCGCCCGGATCGCCGCGGGGACGTCCGCGCCGGGCGCCGGGGCCTTCGGGCGGGGCGTGCACGTCAGGTAGTGCCACGCCGACTCCACCAGTGCCGTCCTGGCGAGCCGGTTGCCCGTCTTGGTTATCCCGCCGCGCCGCTCGGTCTCGCCGCTCGAGCGCTCCGACGGGACCAGCCCGCACCAGCTCGCGAAGGCCGGGGCCGTCCGGAACCTCGTGAAGGAGCCCGCCTCGGCTGCGAGCCTGAAGGCCGTCAGGGTGTCGATTCCCTTGATGCAGGAGAGCGCCTCGACGGCCGGGCGCCACCGGTCGGTCCGGGCGAGGGCGAGCACCTTCTTCTCGAGCTGCCGGCGGTCCGACTCCGCGCACCTCGCGGCCGTGACGTAGTACTCGAGCACGTCGCGCTGGGGCCCCTCGAGCCTGATCCCGGATATCCACCTCCAGTGGGCGCGCGTCCAGGATCCCTTCCTCGTCCCGTCGGCGTTGCGCTCGTCCCAGACGTGGCCCAGCCTGATCAGGAACATGTTGAGGCGCTGCCTGGCGCGGCGGTACTCCGCCGTGGCGTCGTCGAGAGCGCGGTCGAGGTCCCGGGCGGCCTCGACGGCCGCATCGGGCAGCGGGACCTCCACGATGTTGTGGGTGGCGAGCATGCGGGCGATGAACTCGGCGTCGCGCCGGTCGTTCTTGCGGCGCGCGTCCGCCGCCGGCCTCTGCATCTTGGAGACGGCTGCCACGGCGCAGTCGAGGCCGAGCGCGCGCAGCTCGCGCGCCATGTGGAAGCCGGTGGGGCCGCTCTCGTAGCAGGCCCTGGGCTCCTCGAACCCGAGGGCCCACTCCGCGATCTCGGCGGCGTCCGTCCCGAAGTCACGGTGCACCACCTCGCCGGTGAAGGGGTTGAACGCCGCGGCGGCGACCGATCGCGCGTGGACGTCCAGGCCGATGGAGGTAACATGGGGCATGGGAAGCCTCCTCCCCGCAGGTGCGGTAAGGGCTACCGCACGGGCCGATACTCAAAGCCCATTGTGGCATCCCGAGCCCGCGGAAAGAAGCTGCGCCGCGGGGGAGGCGACCCAAATGGCTTTCTCATATCGTCTTTTTCTGCTTCGTACGCTGCTCGAGTGCCTCGGTAAGTCCGATAAGCGCCGTGAGGAGCGAGACCAAAGCGGTCAGGAGCTTCACGAAATCAGTCAGATCGGTCATGGGCATCACCTCCCGTCGCATGGAGGGCGCTGCCCGGCACATGGAACTGCCGTCAACAACTGCAACTCTATCAAAGTACTGCTATAAATACGAATATATGTTCGATAATAACAGTGACGTGATTCTCTCAAAGTGTGGCTTTACGCAAGGATGCCGGAAAGCCATGCTGTGCGATTTCATGTCCGCACGGGCGCCTGTCCTTACGGCAATGTAGCCGCCTATGTAGTAAGCGGCATTTGACGGAGAAAGGCCATAACCGTGTCAGCTGAAAAGACGCCGCGTATCTCGGCTATCGATACGACGAACTTTGCGCGCCAGATTGTGCTGGACTTTGAGTTTGCGCCGGTGCCAAAGCAGCGCCAGCGCCGTGGACTGCGCAATGAGATTATCGAGGTCGGCGCCGTCAAGCTCGATAACCGCGGCAACGTTATAGGCGAGTTCTCGCAGTTTGTGCAGACAGAATTTACCGAAGGCGTTGCGTTTCCCGTCCGCGAGCTCACGGGGATATCGGCCGTGGACACCGCGATGGCCGACCCGCTCTATGCGGTGATCAAAAGGCTCAGCGATTGGATCGGTCGCTACTCCGCCCAGGTGGTCGTTGGAGCGGGGCGGATCGTCGACAGCTTTTGACCGAGTGCAAGGCAAAACACATCGACCTTGCCGCATTTCCTACGGACTGGGCCGACCTGCAGGCGTTTTACACCTCGATCATGGACGTGGGCAGCCACGGGTGCGTCTCTTTGAGTGACGCGGCGACGTGGTTTGGTATCGAGTTCGACGAGTCGACGGGCTACGCCCATAGTGCCCTGGCCGATGCGCGCGTGACCGCCAAGCTGCTCAAGCAGATGATGGATGGGGACTACCGCGTGAGTCCGCACGCCCAGGAAGTCCGCCAGCGTTGGGGGATGGGCGAGCGACCCCAGACGCGCCTTTCCAGCAAGTGCCCCGAGCTGAGAGACCTGCTGCTGAGGCTGAAGGCGGAGGGGAGGTAGGCGGGGCAGACAATATTGTCGTTTCGCCTGTGAAGAAGGAACCAATTAACTACAAAGTGTGGATGGCTTCTAGTGAAGACTTAAACACCAGACTAAGAAAAGGTTATCGAGCCATTGGGACTGCAGCATTCGCCCATCGCAAGACGTTACTCGTTCAAATTGGGACGCTCCACATCCTATGAAATGGTTAATGCGGAGCGTCCCTAGAACTCTGTCTTCTGTTACCTAATAGTAGAGTTCGATATACGAATACGCCTTATCAAAAAGAGCCTGGTCTTTGAGCTTATAGCGCATCCACAGAATGGCACGGAGCTGTTTTTTAACCTCTTTCACGCCAGCCGTGGTAGCTTGCCAGCCGTCGAAGCGAGTTATCTTAACGATCTCGTCAATGTCATTGACGATGTTCTCGACGATGATAGGCGTGTCGCCGTTCTTGATGCCGTTAAAGAGCTCAGTGAGAGCAGCCTTTCCCTTGTCCTCCTCTTCCTCGGGCACGACTTCCTTTTCGGCGGCTCGTGCTTCTTTGGCGAGGTCGATGAGCATCTTGAGGAACTCGACGCTGTTGATGAGACCTTGCTCGTGACGTTCCCTCAGGTCCTCCAGGCGCTCGCCGAGCTTCTGGAACTTGCCATTCTTATCGTGCCTGCGGATTCGGGCGACGAGATCTATCTCCAGCTTACGCGTGATCTTCTCGGTATTGCTCTTGTCGTTGATGAAGTGCTCGATCATGTCCTCGTCGAGCTCAAGGATGTCGTCATCGTCTCGGACTCTCTCGACGGTGATGTTCTCGTGCACGAGCTCGATTGTCTTGGGCCCGAGCGCTGCCCAGATGAGCTTCCCGCGATTGTCTACCGGTCTCACGGAATCGTAGACCTGCGAGAGCCAGATGAAATCGGGCTTGTAGGGATTGAGACATGCGTCGGGCGAAAGGGCTTCCCACGCTCTGTTCAAGACCGAGAAGTCGGCCCCAAACTGGTCTTTCACCTTTGTCGTTGGCAGGCATTGTTGAGCTTCGAGAAGGGACTCCCAATCCGCGCTGCGGCGGTCTCTGACCGTTGAGAAGTACTCAAGACAGCAATGCATAAGCCCGGGTAGCTCGGCCTTTACCTCGTCGATGTTGGTTATAACCTTCTGCACCTCGGCCTCGTCGAAGTGCAGAGACTTGGCGACGTTGTCGAAGAGGCCGATATAGTCGACAATGAGACCGAATGTCTTCTTGTCGTTGTAGACGCGGTTGGTTCGACAGATTGCCTGCAACAGCGTGTGGTCGCGCAAGGGCTTGTCAAGGTACTGAGTTTGCAGGATGGGCGCATCGAACCCCGTGAGCAGCTTTGCAGTGACGATGAGAATCTTGAGTGGATCGTCCGGGTCGCGGAAACGGTCAAGGAGCTTTTCTTCGGCATCGCGATCGCGACGATATGCCTTGTACCGGTCCTCCTTGTCGTTGTTCGTGTCCATGACGATGGTGACTGCATCAGCGCCCAAGAGCTTGTCGAGCTCCTCCTTATACAGCAGGCAGCACTCTCGGTCGTAGCAGACTACCTGCGCCTTGAAGCCGTCGGGCTCAACCTTCGATTTGAAGTGTTTGGCAATGTGTTCACACACCTTGTGAATGCGGTCGGGGGCCTTCATGACGGCCTCGATCTTGACGCGCCTGGTGAGTTCAGCCTTGTCCTCTTTGCTGAGGTCTTGGGTCATCTCGTCAAAGGTGGCGTTCACGACTTCTTGGTTGACGTGGAGCTCGACGGGAACGGTTTCAAAATGGAGTGGCAGCGTGGCATGGTCACGGATGGAGTCGGCGAAGGAGTAGCGGCTCATATAGCCGGACTTGTCCTCTTTGGCACCGAAGGTGTGGAACGTGTTCTTGTCGGTTCGGTTGATGGGCGTGCCAGTTAGACCGAAGAAGAAGGCGTTCGGCAAAGCGAGGCGCATCTTCTCGCCGAGGTCGCCCTCTTGGGTGCGGTGTGCCTCGTCGACCATGAGGATGATGTTCTCGCGCTCATTGAGCGTCCCCGTAACCTCGCCGAATTTGAAGATGGTGGTGATGAGGATCTTTCTCATGTCCTGCTTGAAGAAGGACTCAAGCTCCTCCTTGCTGCCGGCGCTTGCGAGGTTGGGGATATCGGATGCGTTGAAGGTCCCTGTGATCTGGGTCTCGAGGTCGATTCGGTCATCCACGATGACGACGGTCGGGTTCTTGAGCTCGGGGACCATCCGCAGCTTCTGAGCGGCGAACACCATGAGCAGTGACTTGCCGGATCCCTGGAAGTGCCAGATGAGGCCACGCTTCGGATAGCCGGCACGGACGCGGTCAACGATGAGGTTCGCACCCTCGAACTGTTGGTAGCGACAGATCAACTTGATACGTCGATGTTTCTTGTCGGTAGCGAAGAGCGTGAAGAACTGGAAGATATCCATGACGTTCGCGGGGGTCAGCATGGACGTTATGCTTCTCTTGACGTCGGCAAGCGTGCCCTCGCTCTTCTTGTCGCCCTCATGCCAGGGTCCCCACATCTCGGGAGGCATGTTCACCGACCCGTAGCGATAGCATTTTCCTTCGCTGGCGAAGTTGATGGCGCTACAGACGAACATCTGCGGGATGCTCTTCTCATATTTAGCGATGTCGCCAGCGCCGTCGAGCCAGGTTATCGAATCGCGCACCGGCGTCTTGAGCTCGCCGATGACGAGCGGAAATCCATTGACAAGAAGGACGAGGTCGAGGCGCTTGCCGCCCTGTTCCTGGGGGTAGACCCACTGGTTGGTGACGATGTACTCGTTTTTGTCAAGATCGCCGTCCGCCGCCGTGCCAAAGAAGCGGATGGGGACCATGCGGCCGTCTTTGCCGTAGGGGAATGAGTTCTCCTCGATGACGAGCTTTTTGAACCGCTCGTTGGTGGAGACCAGGTTCTGCGGACTTGTGGACTGAATGAGGGCCCTGAGTCGGTAGATGATCTCGTCGGCGCGATCGGGGTCTTCTGCAATCTCCGGGTTAAGCCTGATGAGGGCGTCCTTGACCATGGGCTCGACCATGACGTCGGCATGGCGGCGTGGGAGGTCTTCGGCAGCCACGTATCTCCAGCCAAGGCTGGCAAGCGCCTCGACGCTCATTTGCTCGATGGTGTTGTCCTCGTTAAACATTTCCGAGCCCTAACTCCTGGTTCAAGATTTTCTTCGTCGTGGCGTTTAGCTCATCGAGGGCCTTTTGTACGGCAAATTTCGATTTGTCGACCGAGGTGGCAAAGTCGGCGAACTCCTGCTGGAGCTCGAGAGGCGGAACAAGAAGCTTGATATTGCCGAGAGCCGTTTGGTTGATCTTGAATGTTCCATTGGTGGTTTTCGCCGATGCCTCGATTTGCTTGCGAGTCGAAGGCTGATTCCAAGCACACCGTAAATAAGGCAAGATGATTTGCTCTTGTTTAATCCTTGCCGCGATCATTGTGTCAGGGAAAACCATATCTTTCATTGGTGCATTTGAGTATTCGCCTGTTCCAACCAGATGCTTGTTTCCATTGCCCCGGCAAACATAGAAATCTTCATTTGAGACGCGCTTATCGGCAGGAGGTTCCTCCGTAAAGAAGCCGTCTTTCCACGCTGACGAGTCGAAGCGCCCCTGGGTTATGGCGGATAGAGTAAGAACCTTCGAACGATGCGATCCTGACTTCGATGGAGACAGGCCGTTTCTCATCGACGACACGAGAGTCGAAAGGCAGCTGCTCGGATATTCCTTGCCCTCGAACATCTCGACAAATTGTGATTTGACAACGTCATCGCAGGTTGCAATTAGCGAACGATAGTCTTCCTTAAGCCGCTCGGCAGCGCACATAATGTCAGCAATCTCGGCGACTGCTTTCGGTTCTGGAAGGTCTAGCTCAAAGTCCGCAAGATCGGAGAACAGGACGTAAGGGTTGGTGGAACCTTTTGATTTGCCAATCGAGTAGCTAGTGAAACGATCGGAGAGCAGCAGGAACGGAAGAAGCCTCTGAGGAAGAATGGACTCATCCTTGGTCTCAAGAACGAACGTCACGTTGGACGTCACGCCCTCGAAATCGGCAACGGAAACTTTCTTGAGATAAGTACGCCTAGATCCATACAGGACTTGCCCTGGCTTGAACATTCTGATGAAGGCAGGGCCGACGTCGGATTCATCAAATCGCCCCCTCATCGTAAGCTTGGGCCTTTCTGTTTCCATGTGGTCGCCGGCAACGAAATACTCGTATGGGTTGTTGTCTCGATCGACCTTTTCTTTGCAGTTACGCACGAGGTCGCCGAATAGATACTTCGTCATGCCGCGCACCCCCGGCAACCAAATTGTGATTTGACGATGTCGTCGCAGGTCTTGAGCAACTGTTTGTAGTGAGACTTCGCCTCTTGTGCGGCCCAGAGAATGTCGGCAAGCTCTTCCTGTCTGTCGTCGCTGGGGAGCTCGAACTCAAATTGCGAGAGACTCTGCCACTTGACCCTTGGTGAGAGGGAGCCTGCCGAATTGGTAACGGCATGCTCAAACAGAGCATCGTTCTGGATGATGAAGGGGAGTAGCCTCGGAGAGAGGCTGCTCTTGGCGGCGATGACGGTGATGTCTCCAGAGCAGATTCCGTCGAATGGGGCGACGGCCGCTTTGCGCAGGTAGGCCCTGCGACGCCCGAACAGCACCTGCCCCTTTGAGAAAGCCTTAGTGAAGGTGGTCTCGACACCTTCGTCCCAATGGGCGAGTTCGACTTCGCCGGGGTCCAGATGCTCAAGGCCGACCGTCGGCAGTTCTTGGTCTACAGGGACCTTCTGTTTGATTTCGCGGGCCACATCGCCCAGGCAAACGTGGGTCATGTTACTCACCATCGTTTTCATGCAATTTCGCAGCAATGCCATCGAGAACGGACATGGCCTTTATGGAGGCGGCCTTCCAACTCTCCACCGTCTCCTCGATGCTTCTGTCGTCAGCGCCATCGTCGTTGGAGGGCTTCACGTACAGAGGGATGGAGAGCGAGAATGCGTTGCTTTCGATCTCGTCAATCGCCGCATGAGACGAGAAGCCCTCGATGTCCTCATCCGATCGGTAGGCCTCAACGATCTTCTCGATGTGGTGGGGCTCAAGATAGCTCTGCGCGTTCTTACGGGTTACCTCGGCGGAGGCGTCGATGAACAGTATCTCCTTGCGCCGTTTTGGCGCTTTCTCGCTGCGGCAGATGAGGATGCAGGCCTCCATGGGCGAGTTGAAGAAGAGGTTTGCGCCGAGTCCGATGACCGCCTCAACGAGATCGCTTCTCACGAGCCTTTCGCGCATCTCCGATTCCTCGTTGCGGAAGAGTACGCCATGGGGGAGGAGAATGGAGCACCTGCCTGTGTGTGGGTCCATACTCTTGAGGATGTGCTGTATGAAGGCGTAGTCTGCTCGTCCCTGCGGCGGGGTGCCGAGGAAGTTGCGGCCGTAGGGGTCTGACGCGAACGCCTCGCGGTCCCATTGTTTGATCGAGTAGGGAGGGTTAGCGAGTACCATATCGAAGGTGCGCAGCTTTCCCGCCTCGAGGAAGGCTGGGTGCCGTAGCGTGTCGTCGTTTGCGATTTCGAAGTCCTCGACGCCGTGCAGGAATAGGTTCATGCGTCCGATGGCGGAGGATAGCTGGTTGATCTCCTGTCCGTAGGCGTGAACATTGCGCCATTCCTCTCCGTGCTGTTTGAGGTGGGCAATGGAGGAGATGAGCATGCCGGCGCTGCCGCAGGTGGGGTCGTAGATGGACTCGCCGGGCCTGGGCTGGAGGATTTCGGTCATTAGGTGGACGACCGTGCGATTGGTGTAGAACTCTTGAGCGGTGTGTCCAGAATCGTCCGCAAACTTCTTGATGAGGTACTCGTAGCCCTGGCCGAGCTCGTCCTCGGGGCAATTGGCGATGGAGAGCGTTATAGCGCTGAAGTGCTCGATGAGGTCCTTGAGCAGGCGGTCGGGAAGTCGTTTCTTGTTAGTCCAGGCGGCGTCGCCGAAGATACCACGCAGCTTGGAACCGTTGGCCGTCTCGATGGCGCGGAAGGCGCCCACGATGGCCTTACCGATGTTTTCCGTGGCCTCGCGGACATCGCGCCAGTGGGCGCCGTCCGGGATTGCGAAGCTGTGATTCTCGGGAAGGGCGGCGAACTCCGCATCTCCGTCAGAGGCTTCCAATGCCTCGGCGGTCTCCTCGTCGTAAACATCTGAGAGGCGCTTGAAGAATAGCAGCGGGAATATGTACTGCTTGTACGAGCCGGCATCGATGTAGGTGCGCAGCAGAACCGCCGCGTTCCATAGATGGTTGTTCAGCTCTTCCTGGGGGATTCTACTCTCCATCGACATAGCCTCCCTTTGAGAGCAGCTCAAGGAGCTTCTCCTCGGACTTCCTCGTCTGGCGAAGGAGGTCGTAGAAACGTTTCCTGGTTTCCGCCGGCGGCTCGATCTCCTCGCGCCTTCTTTCGACGTAATTGTTCGCCGAGAGCACGTAACCCTCGCGCTCTATATCATCGAGCGTCGCGATGGCGCACTTCTCTACGACGGGTTCGTAGGATTGATAGAGGGAGAGCATCTCCTGAGCGTTCTCCTCCGTGATCATGTTCTGCGCGCGCTGGGCGGTGAAGATCTCGGTACCGTCGATGATGCAGACGCGGCCCCGATGCGCCGGAGGCTTGTCATTCCGGAGGAACAGCACGCAGGCGGAGACGCCGGTGCTGTAGAAGACGCCGCTCGCGAGCGAGATCACTGCCTCGACCTTGTCTGACTTGAGCAACTCCTTGCGGATGGCACCCTCCTTGCCGCCGTGGAACAGTGCGCCCTGGGGCAGCACTACGGCGCAGCGACCGCTCTTCTCGTCCATGGAGCAGACCATATGCTGCACCCATGCGAAGTCCGCCGACTTGTCGGTGGGGACACCCCAGATGTTGCGGCCCCATGGGTCCGAGGAGAACTCTGCGGATCCCC
>ERZ825670.3502-NODE-3502-length-13239-cov-5.015094_pt1 | contig 13239 bp, 9 predicted proteins | sample MGYA00519929_ERZ825670 | MGnify/ENA primary metagenome ERZ825670 (study PRJEB31778, sample SAMEA3449207) | human gut metagenome | biome: human gut; feature: human-associated habitat; material: faeces | place: United Kingdom | collected 2010/2012 ...
CCGGCTGTCTGTCCGCACGAAGATCCTCATCACGGAAACATCTTGCAATCTGGATATAACGATCCACGCCAGAGCACATCAGAAGCTGCTTGTAAAGCTGCGGAGACTGTGGAAGACCGTAGAAAGAACCCGGATGCACACGGCTTGGCACAAGGTAATCTCTTGCCCCTTCCGGTGTTGTCTTTCCAAGCATCGGAGTTTCCACTTCAAGGAATCCTTCTTCTGCAAAATACTGACGGGTCAGCGTCATAACCTGACTCTTCATTTTAAGATTTCTCTGAAGATCCGGTCTTCTTAAATCCAGATAACGGTATTTGAGACGGATTTCTTCTTTTGTCTTTGAATTTTCCTCAATCGGGAACGGAGGAGTCATTGCCTCGGAAAGAATCCTCAGTTCACTTGGGATCACCTCGATCTCTCCTGTTGCAATCTTATCATTTACAGCTCCCGAACGTCTTGCGACCTTACCAACGATCGCCACAACATACTCTGAACGGAGGGATGCCGCTTTCTCGATCAGAGCCGGTTCTGTCGTCCCCTCCTCACAGACTACCTGGATAATTCCGGAACGGTCTCTGACATCTGTGAATACGAGACCTCCTTTATTTCTGTTCTTCTGTACCCATCCCATGATGGTCACTGTCTCACCGACATTCACTGCAGACAACTCGCCACAACGGTGAGTTCTCTTCAGCCCCTGCATTGATTCAGCCATTGTATCTCATCCTTTCCTTTTTACTTTCTTCCTGTTCTGTCTATCGCTGCTTTTTATTGCTGCTTTTTCTATCGCAGCTCTTTCTTTTCGCTCTGCTCTACCGTCTTACAGGCTGTCCACAGAATCACGGTAGCACTCTGTGATCTCTGTATATCCCTGCTCTGCAAGCTGCTCTTTCTGGAACTTTTTATTTTTCTTCATATTCACGATCATCACCTGACGGCCATTTTCACGCTCTTTCTTTGCAAGTGCCAGCACTTTCAGCATGCCTTCCTGCGGCATATTTTTCTCGATCAGGAATGCTTTCTTTTCCTTACTTGTAGGCACTTTGTATCCACGTTCCATCAGCAGCATGACAATCCGCTCAAATCCGATGGAAGATCCTACTGCCGGTGTATCCGGACCCGTAAACTTTCCGATCATCTTATCATAACGACCGCCTCCGCCGACGGAACCTCCAAACTCATCCATGGAAATCTCAAAGATTGTTCCTGTATAGTAGGACATTCCACGTACCAGTGTCGGGTCAAAGAACATACGGAACTCTGCCTCTTTTGCACTCTCTACACTTGTAATGATCATCTCAAGTGAATCGGCTGCTTCTGCCGGAAGAAATCCCTCCAGCTTCTCCTTACAGGAACGCACGCCTGCCACATCATTCGTGATCTCCTTGAATAACTGCAGATATTTCTCAACTGACTCTTCCGCATAACCATTTTCTTTCAGCTCTGCGGCAACACCTTCCAGACCAATCTTATCCATCTTGTCCAGTGTAATGAAGACATTATCATAATCTTCCTCTGCAAATCCGCTGTAAGCTGCCATTGCCTTCAGGAAACGACGATCATTGATACGGATTGTAAAATTCTTGAAATCCAGCTTTCCGAGAAGTGCTGTTGTCGCAAGGATCAGTTCGATCTCCGCCAGATTGGACGGCTCGCCAAGGATATCAATATCGCACTGCATAAACTGACGGAACCGGCCTCTCTGTGGACGGTCAGCACGCCATACATTTCCCATCTGAAGTGCCTTAAACGGGGACGGCAGATCATTTGCATGGTTCGCATAGTAACGGCAAAGCGGTACGGTCAGATCATATCTCATACCGAAATCAACCAGATCTGCCTCACTCTGTGCTGTCTCTAATTTCAGTTTTTCACCACGTTTCAATACTTTGAAAATCAGTTTTTCATTTTCTCCGCCCTGCTTATTGCTCAGGTTTGCAATGTCTTCCATACACGGAGTCTCAATCGGAGTAAATCCGAATGCACGATACGTCTCCTTGATTACGCTCTGCACATAATCACGGATCTGCATCTCATCCGGCATAATATCTTTCATACCGTTTACCGGTTTTTTCTTTAAAGCCACTGTATATCCTCCATTCCATACAGATTGCTCTGTATTTTATATTACCTTATAAAACAGATTCCGATATCTGCTTTCGTATCCATTGCCAGACACAGACGTCTTTTCCAGTTTCTGTGTTCACATACATAGTTTATTATACGTTTGTGTGTTTGATATAGCAAGTGTTTTATCAGAGCTGACCACAGTTTTTCAGCAATTCCCGCTTCCGCTCTACCATCTCATCCACACGATCCAGGTAATTTATAATATCTTTTACATTTCCCACACGCTCGATACGCTTGCCATCCTCAAAAACAACTTTTGTGGTGGCACCTGCGCCAAGCGCCATAATGGTCTGTTTCTCTTCCATGATCAGAATGTTATAAATTCCTGCTTTCCCCGGACTTGCGTAACCGACATTTTCCAGATCGCCAGCCATGCTCTTCTGCCGATACAGATAATATGGTTCTAATCCCATCTTCTTTGCATATTCTGCGGTGAGGTTCATATGCTCTGTGGTGTTGACCATCTTGTAATCTTTATAATCTTCCTTAAACATGTTAAGCCGTGCCGCCCTCTTTAATGCAAGTGAATGCACGGTAAGATTATCCGGTTTTAACGCTTTTACCTGCTCTAAGGTATCCCTGACATCCTCAAGGCTTTCCTCCGGCAGTCCCATGATAAGATCCATGTTAATATCATCGAATCCAAGCTCTCTCGCAAGCTGAAAACTCTCCACGGTCTGTGCCACGGTATGTCTGCGCCCGATGATTTTTAATGTCTCATCTTTCATCGTCTGCGGATTGATGGAAATTCTTGTGATGTCCCATTTTTTTAACGTTTCTAATTTTTCTCTTGTGATGCTGTCCGGACGTCCGGCTTCCACTGTAAACTCCAGACAGTGTGACAGATCAAAGCTGCATCGGATTTTACGGATCAGCCGGTCAAGCTGATATGGCTCCAATGTTGTCGGTGTGCCCCCTCCAATGTAGATGGAATTCAGATGTTTTTTTCCAAATTTTACTGCAACATAATCCAGTTCTTTTTCCAAAGCATCCAGATAGCTGTCCACTTTCTGTCTCCAGCTCACTAATGGGTAGGATGTAAATGAACAATACAGGCAGGTTGTCGGACAGAATGGGATTCCGATATAAAGACTGTAGCCGTTCTCGTAATCGATCTTTTTTAAGATTTCTAGCTCACGCTCTGCAATATCAATGGAAAGATCGATTTTCTCATCGGATGCAAAGTACGTTTTTTGCATGTAGGTTCTGATCTCTTCCTCCGTTTTTCCTTCCTCTAAAAATTTCATCGGGATTTTCGTTGGCCGGATTCCTGTCAGCGTTCCCCACGGAAGCTTTTTGCCCGTGATCTCTGATAAAATCTGATAAAAATTCTGTTTCAGTTCGTTTTTCGTTTCCGTGCGGTCTGAAAAATCTACCGGAAAACTTCGGTCATGACTTTCCTGACCATTTTCCTTCCACTCAATTTTTATCTGCTGTGGCTCATACTCTACCTGAAACTGTAAGGTGATCTCTTCCTCATATTTTTTATCTTCTGCCGTTGCACTCACATTTTCCTCCGGGAAAAATGCTTTGATGAGCGAATATATGTCATACTCAAATTCCGGCTTGCTTAACTTTGCTAATATCATCGTTTCCTCCTACAAATAGGGATTGTACATCCGCTCTGTTCCGATCGTTGTCATATCTCCATGCCCTGTATACACGGCGGTCTCATCAGGAAGCGGCATGAGTTTTTCCCGGATCGCATGGATCAGCTGGGATGCACTTCCCTTCGGGAAATCAGTCCTTCCAATAGAAGTCTGGAAGAGGCTGTCTCCGCTGAATAACGTGTTCTGATATGGGAAATAATAGCAGCAGCCTCCCACCGTATGTCCCGGTGTTAAAAATACCCGTATATGAAATCCTGCAAGATCTATTTCCTGCTCATCTTTTAAATATTCATCGGCATAGAACACAAGCTCGCTTCCCTGCCATCCGCTCAGATTCAACTGCGGATTGTCCAGTGTCTCTTTTTCTTTTTCCTGCGCGTATATTTTTATATGCAAAAGCTGCGCCAGCTCCCCTGCCCCTGTCGCATGGTCAAAATGTCCATGTGTAAGAAGTATTGCCTGTGGCCTGCTTGCTGAACGCACAACCATATCATATATAGACTCTGGTGAATCTGCCGGGTCAACAATAATGCTCTCGTTGTTATCTAAGTTAATTATAAGATAGCAGTTAGTAGCTACCGGTCCCAATACTCTTGATTCTATCTTAATCATAATCTGCAAACCTTTCTTAGCCGGCAGTTCTTGTTATATCAGTAACTCCGTCTATCTTTCTTAATTTATCTATAATTCTGTTAAGCTCTTCCTTGCCATGAATATCAAAACCGACACTTATGGTAGCAAATTCTTTCTTATTAAGACGGCAGTTCATAGACTTTACATCAATCTCTGCTTCTGTGAACATCCTTGATATATCAACAATAAGTCCGGTTCTGTTGTTGGCAAATATGTTGATTTCAACCTCATAGGTATCGCCTGCTGTCTGTCCCTGCTCCCATTCAGCCTCTATAAGACGAGCACGTTCATTAGCCGGGAAGTTGATTATATTAACACAGTCTGTTCTGTGAATTGATATACCTCTTCCTCTTGTAACGAATCCGACAATCTCATCACCAGGTACCGGATTACAGCACTTTGAAAATCTGACAGCAACATCATGGATTCCCTTAACGACAATTCCACCCTTGCCTTCCTTCTTCTTTGCCTTTTCCTTAGACTCAGCGGCAACGATTTCCTCAAGCACATCTTTGTCTGTAACTTCTGCCTTCTTGGTCTTTAAATGCTCCTCATTAAGCCTGTTTACTATCTGACTCTCTTTAAGTGCACCATGTCCAACGGCTGCAAGAATAGAATCCCAGTCTTTAAAGCCATATTTGTTAAGACATTTTTCAACATATTCAGGCTTGGTAATATCAGAAAGAACAATTCCTTTAGTCTTACAGTAGTTAGCAACCATTTCCTTGCCCTTAATGATATTATCTTCCTTTAACTCCTGCTTAAACCACTGGTTAATCTTATTCTTTGCCTGTGTGCTCTTTACAATTGAAAGCCAGTCACGGCTTGGTCCCTTGGAATTCTGCGATGTTATAATCTCGATTCTGTCACCATTCTTAATAACATAATCAATAGTAACAAGCTTTCCATTAACTCTCGCTCCTACCATCTTATTACCTACAGCACTGTGAATGCTGTACGCAAAATCTATAGGGCATGAGCCTGCCGGAAGGTTCTTGACATCACCCGTAGGTGTAAAGCAGTATACGCTGTCTGAGAAAAGGTTAAGGTCATTCTTGATTGATGATAAGAATTCCTTGTTATCAGACATTTCCTTCTGCCATTCAAGAATCTGTCTTAACCAGCTAAGCTTTGCTTCCTCACTCTGATTGTCCTTCTCGCCAGTTTTTCCCTCTTTATATTTCCAGTGGGCTGCAATACCATACTCAGCAATCTTATGCATTTCGTAAGTTCTTATCTGTATCTCAAACGGCTGTCCGTTAGATGCAATAAGTGTTGTATGGAGCGACTGGTAATTATTAGGCTTAGGCATGGCGATATAATCCTTGAAACGTCCTGGAATAGGCTTATACATTTCGTGTATTACACCAAGTGCCGCATAACAGTCTTTTACTGTGTCAACCTTGATTCTTACTGCAAATATGTCATATATCTGGTCAAGCGTCTTATTCTGGTTGACCATTTTTCTGTAGATTGAGAAGAAATGCTTAACTCTTCCGTCTATCTCAGCCTCAATACCGGCATTGCTTATATGCATGCCGACTTCTTTAATTATGCTCTTTATAAATGCTTCCCTGCCTGGTCTGTTTAAGTTGACCTGTTCAACAAGATCATTATATACATCAGGCATAAGATATTTCATTGATAAATCATCAAGCTCTACCTTAATCTTGGAAATACCTAACCTGTGGGCTATTGGAGCATATATTTCCATTGTCTCTCTTGATTTCTCAATCTGCTTTGCCGGCGACTGATACTGCATTGTACGCATATTATGCAGTCTGTCGGCAAGCTTTATAAGGATAACTCTTATATCCTTTGCCATTGCAAGGAACATTTTTCTAAGGTTTTCTGCCTGGACCTCAATCTTATCATGCTGGTAATTGAGCTGTGTCAGCTTTGTTACACCATCTACTAACAGTGCTACCTCATCACCAAATTCTTTTGCAACATCTTCAGTTGTCATAACTGTATCTTCAACAACATCATGAAGAAGACCTGCAATAATTGACTCCTTATCAAGCTCTAATTCAGCCAGAATAATAGCAACACATAAAGGGTGGATTATATATGGCTCACCCGATTTTCTGAACTGTCCCTCATGTGCCTTTCTTGCGGTCTCGTATGCCTTCTCGATATCAGACAGATCTGTAGATGGGTGGTATTTCTTTATAGCTGCAATAAGATCCTTATATAATTCCTCAGGACTTGTAAAATCTGCTGGTGTATCCACCGCTCTTTCAACCTGATTAGTTTTGTTATGGCTTGCGCCTGGTAACTCTATATTCTCTGGCATACGTGCCTCCATTCTCTGGTAATTGTCCAGCGTTATAGTTTTCTTAAGCCCATTATTTATACACTGGCATATGTTCTTTCCATAAATTCTCTTGTAGCCACTGCATTCTCAGGAACAGTATTTTCCAATGTACAGTGTACATATGGCTTATGCTCCTTAATCTTCTTTAACAGAAGTGGATAATTAAGACCTCCTCCGGTCACCGGATTACCCTTTCCTGTACCTGCTGCCACTGACTTAAGCTCACTGCCTTCAACAATATAATCCTTGCAGTGAACAACAGCAATATCCTTTAATAACAGTTCAAATGCTTTCTCAATAATCTCATCCTGCTGTGCAAGATTATCAACACATAACAGGTTAACCGGGTCGAATATAATCTGAAGATTAGGTGAATCAATAGCGTCAAGCACCTTTCTTGCACGTTCAACAGTGTATACAATGTGCTTCCATACAGGCTCAATTGCTACAATGACGCCAAACTGTTCAGCATATTTAACTATTGGCCTTAAATTATCAATAAAGCACTGAAGTGCCTCCTCACTGTGATTAGCTGGCTCATACTTATACTCCTCATTAACCGCACCAGTCTCAGTACCAACAACTCCACAGCCAAGAATACTTGCAAATCTTATATGTGCCTTATACTTCTCAACAATCTCCTTATGCTTCTCAGGATTAGGATTGCAAAGGTTAAGATAACAGCCAAGTACTGCAACATCAACCTTATTCTCTGTACATAATTCCTTAATATACATAGCGAGTCCCGGTGTCATAGTCTCCACGCCCGGCTTAAACTCCTTAATAGACTTACTGAGTGCAATATGCATACAGTGAAAACCCTGTGCATGTATATTAGGTATAAGCTCCTCTAATGGAGCGTATGCAACATCATGTGCTCTTATTCCGATTCTCATAAAAAACCACCTTTCCGTCAATTACAAACACTTTTGAAAGATTATACTATATATTACATAAAAAAACCAGTAAATATCTGCGACTTTTCCAAGCTGTGAGGGCGTTAATGCTGCTATATACAAAAGAACGGTGAGAGAAAGCCCGCCCAAGCGAAACGCGTTTGCTTTCTCTCACCGTATTAAACTCTGTATGCACCTTTATCTCAATTATCAATACAGCTTTACATTATTAATTAATCCTGTATCTCCAAGTGCCTTATAATATGTAACAAGTGGTATAAAACTCTGTGCAAATCCTTTCGTACTGTCACCAGAAACAATAACAGCATCATCTATAACCTTTTTAGAACCAACTCCTGCCCTGCCTGTGTTATTAATATTAGTTTCAAATGTTTTGAAACCATACTCAAGATATTTCTTATCACCTGTAAGTTCATAGGCAATTGCCAGTGATTCCAGAAGAAGTGTGTTATTTCCATTCCTTGAAAGTGAAGGAAGCTCCTTATAATAGAATAATCCATTATCAAGAGTACAATTCTCTACAATATCATCAATTGCTCTTATAAGCATCTGCTTAATATCTTCTCTTGGGAATACCCTGTAATATCTCATTACGCTTCCTGCAGCTACTGATATCATAAATCCTACTCTTATAAGAGTATTGTCCGTATATGGAGCAAGCCAGTTGCCATACTCCTCTTCCCATATCTTAAAGCTGTCAATAATCCACTCACATTTTGCAAGCCATTTTTCATCTCTTGTCTCCACATATAATGCAACAAGTGCTCGTAAAGCCCAGCCAGTTTCTCTCGCATTGGCTTCTCCCGGTTTTGCATACATTGGTGTATCCAGAAGTCTTAATATGTTATCACCTATACTTATAGCTGTCTCAAGACCTCTCTCATCACCTGTAAAATGATAGTAATCAATCACTCCTTCAACCCATTCATGTGAGCATACCATTATTCCATTCTTACAATGACCTGCTGTATGTTCCCACTGTCCACCTATTCTTAATGGATTCTTGCTGTAATGGCATACATCAACATCCATCTGATGCTTTGCTGAAACTATTAAATAGTCAAGGAATCTTCTGATTCCAGTTCTTGCATACATAAGAGCACATGAATGCGGATAATCATATTCATTATTACTCCATACAGGTTTTCCGCCGCCTCTTCCCTGTAAAGTATATCCCATATCAATAGAATCGCCCCAATTCAGCATGCCGTAGCATCTTGAATGATTATCAGCCCTTGCAATAAGTGCGATTTCAACTTCATTCACAAGATGTTCAGGGAATACATCCATACACACTTCTGCCTTCTTGAATTCCTCTGGTGCTATGCATGGTCTGTCAGGCATCTGGTATATTGTACTTCTGTTATCAAGCTCCCACATCTGCATATCCGGTTCATGGAAATGCATCAGGAATCTCTGTTCCTTTGCCATACCAGACTGCATAACAACATTTCCAATATCCTCTGGAACAAGCATAACAGCTACTCCGCCGTCATATGCCTTAACTGCCTTCGGATAATTCTGCTGTGCCTGATATACAGTTATACACAATCCATCATTTCCATCAGTATAATCTGCAAGAAATGTACCATAGAATACCTCTGCAAAATGTTCATTCGCTTCCTTTACAAGATATGCATCATCGATAATCTTATTAACCTGCACTCCATCTCTTCCAATATAGAAATCAGTCTTATAATTAGAGCTTCCAACAAGTGTTCTTACATTGGAAACAGGTGCTTTACCAGATATCATCTCTAATTCCCCGGTTCCTCTTGTGTGATACACAGGTCCATTCTCTTTAGAATTATCCGTAAGTACATCTCCACATCCGGTAGAATCATTACCCATATTAATGTGCATATCAAACAAATCATCACTTGCAGTGACTGTCTCATCAGGCTTTGCATAAAATACCAGTGATTTGATATGAAGTTCATCATAAGTCGTATTAATAATTCTGTATGAAACATCAATCCATGACTTAGCTGCATATGATGTAAGTGTTATCTCAAAATCAACTTTTTTATTATTAAGAATGTTACTTCCTTTAGCTCTGATTACACATTTTACAGGACCTGCATCTATAATCTTCCACTCACCAATATTAATGTCGTATAATCCCATATCATCTTTCAGATATGGTCCTTCAAAATTCTGAGCAGTATAATGTTTTCTTCCATCATCAAGTGTTTCAAATATATTCTGGGAATTATTCTTTACTGTAAATGTAACACAGCCTGTGTCAACACACAGCCCCTGTCCAGTCTGAGTAACAGATACTCCCTTTTCTTCGCAGCTTCCATCAGACTCTTTTTCAAACTCAAGCACTGCGCCCTTATTAGCCGGAATATCAGCAAGAAAATCCACATACAGGTATCTTATGCTTCCATCTGCATGCTTCGATGTAACCTTCGGCTGAACCATGCATTTTCTGCCATTCTGTGTAATAGCTATCCTGTCAGCAGTCTTTAACTCTCCTTCCTTAAAAGGAAGTGCTATGCCCGCCGGTTCCTGTAATCTGTCATACCTGTAAAGCTTGTCAAAATAAATTTTCATTATATGTACCCTCCATTGTTTGTCACGAGCAAATCTGCTATAATTGTACAACAGATTTAAATCATTTGCTATAGTCTTAATATAGCATTCATAATTCTGTAATTCATGTGATAAGATGTCATTATTTGCTAATAATACAGATTTATTGCAACTTTTAGAAAGAAGGTTTATATTATGCATTATGCCGAGATAAAAACCTGTGATATTGCTAACGGACCAGGGGTGCGTACATCTCTTTTTGTAAGTGGATGCACACACCGATGCAAAGGTTGTTTTAACGAAATTGCATGGGACTTTAATTATGGCAGGGACTTCACAGACGATACAATCAAAGAAATCATTGATTCCCTTGCCCCAGACTATGTTACAGGGCTCACACTTCTAGGAGGTGAACCATTTGAACACAGCAACCAGCAGGGACTCCTTCCATTGCTGAGGGAAGTACGCAGAATATATCCTAACCTGAGTATATGGTGCTTTACAGGATATCTGTTTGACAAGGATATTGTTGAAAGAATGTGCAATGAATGGAAAGAAACTAAAGAAATGCTTCAATACATTGACGTCATAGTTGACGGCAAATATGAAGAAGACAAGAAGGATATGATGCTTCAGTTCAAGGGTTCATCTAATCAGAGGACAATCCTTGTAAAAGAATCACTCGAATCAGGTAATATCGTACTTCTGTACGATTAATAATATAAAGGAGTTTACACAATGTCACAGAAAGTTAATATTAAGAAATTAAATCCTAACGCCTGTATCCCAACATACGGAACAGAATTCTCAGCCGGAGCAGACCTCTACTCAGGAATGTCCGAAGCCGTAACAGTTATGCCAGGCACAACTGAATTCATCAAAACAGGAATAGCAATGGAGATACCAACAGGACTCGTAGGCCTCATCTATGCAAGAAGCGGAATGGCATGCAAAAAAGGTCTTGCCCCAGCCAACAAAGTAGGTGTAATAGATTCTGACTACAGAGGTGAAATCATAGTAGCCCTCCACAACCATTCAGATAAACCTGTAACCATAGAACCAAAAGACAGAATCGCTCAGATAGTCTTAGCACCATACATCACAGCATCATTCAACGAAGTAGAAGAGCTTGACGACACAGAAAGAGGCGAAGGCGGCTTCGGCTCAACAGGCACAAAGTAAAAAAATCCATCTTGCAACATGCCAAAGGCATAAGCAAGATGGATTTTTTATCCCACCACATTTCATAGCCACCCCGGTTACACATCAACAACCCGCCTTGCAACATGCCGAAGGCATAAGCAAGATGGATTTTTTTATCCCACCACATTTCATAGCCACCCCGGTCACACATCAACAGCCCGCCTTGCAACATGCCGAAGGCATAAGCAAGGCAAGAAAGAATTAACGTAGATTGGAACCGGCAGCATATTATTGTGCGAGTCCGATTTAAGGCGCGAACCGTGTGGGAGTTATGCCGCTCTATACAAAAGAGCGGTGAGAGAAAACTCGTTCAAGCGAAGCGCGTTTGTTTTCTCTCACCGTAATAAACTCTGTATAGAGCGGCATTTACTCCCACTAGGTACAGCCGCCATGAGGACTCGCACAATAATATGCTGCCGGTTCCCACACACAACCTAAATTCTGTCAACCAACCTTACTTATACGCAATATTGGCATGCTCAATAACATAATCCTGTGCCTTCTGCACAAGCATAGCCTTAACTACACTATCTTTTCCGAATTTCTCAACAAATGCATTCTCATCAGAATATCCATTGTCTCCTGCGAATTCATCAAGATCGCCCTTGTAATCATATTCTCTCATAGAGAACTTCTGATCTTTCACGATTGCTTCCATAATAAGCTGCTGTGCTGCTGACTTCTTAATGAAATCATCATATGACATTCCATATAACTGCTGGCAATACTCTTCCTTTGACTGGTTAGTAAAATCAGCATAGAATCCGACAGACTGGTCATATCTGTCTCGTAATGTACTGAGCAGTGTATCTGGATAACCACTTACCTTACATGTATCCTGAAGTGTTGAAAGAACCTGTTTCTGAATCTCATCATCAACCTTAGAATCGATTGTAGATGCTAATGAATCTTTAACAGAAGCTCTATATTCTTCGATTGTATCATATCCAAATGTTTCCTTAACATATGCATTAGTAAGCATTGGCACATTAGGCTGTGAAACCGTCTGCACGGTAAGCTCAAACACTACTTTAGTTCCTGCATATACGGTATTGCTATATGTTTCCGGCAAGTCGATTACCATAACCTTAGTCTCTCCAGCCTTCATTCCATAGAGTGCTTCATCAAGCTCTTCTATATCAAGGCCAAGTTTATCTTTGCCAAGTATCATTGTAACACCATCTGTATTAGACAGTCCTGTTGACTGTGAACCCGAACTTGTAGCAACATAAGTAACAAGTATCTGATCCCCATCAACAGCACCTCTGCTGACTTCTGAATAAGTAGTATTATTCTCTATATCCTCAGCTATCTTATCATCAACAAGCTGATTCTCTATAGAAGTTTTATCAACCGTTACAGCTATATCCTCATATTTCCCAAGCTGTACATAATCATTAACATTATAATCGTATTTTACTTCAATCTCTTTATTACATGCAGTTGCCATAAGCATTGTTGCTGATAATAAAACTATTGATGCTTTTCTTAAAAAACTTTTTCTCACAATAAACCTCCGCTCTTACTTCTTTATACAGAAGTAAAAAATTGACTTTCATACTATATCACATAAAAGAGATTTTATCCATATCTGTTCATATTAGTTCACAGAAATATCATACATTTTAAAAAGAAAAGACTGCCGCTTTCACGACAGCCTATTATCTCTATGATATATAATATATAATCAATTATGCAAGCTTAGACTTAGCAACCTCTGCGAGCTTAGCAAATCCTTCTGCATCGTTAACAGCCATCTCAGATAATACCTTTCTGTTAAGATCGATATTAGCTAACTTAAGACCATACATGAACTTGCTGTATGAAAGTCCGTTAATTCTTGCAGCAGCATTGATTCTGGCAATCCATAACTGTCTGAACTGTCTCTTCT
>ERZ825670.3509-NODE-3509-length-13232-cov-6.686196_pt1 | contig 13232 bp, 8 predicted proteins | sample MGYA00519929_ERZ825670 | MGnify/ENA primary metagenome ERZ825670 (study PRJEB31778, sample SAMEA3449207) | human gut metagenome | biome: human gut; feature: human-associated habitat; material: faeces | place: United Kingdom | collected 2010/2012 ...
GCATCGGCAAAGCAGCGCCGCAGGAGGACGCTTCAGAGCCGGGGCAGGAAACTGCATCGGCTCAGGCGGAAAAGCCGAGTATGACCGACTTCAGGCCCTACGTGGGCCGTAAGCGCAGATCCGGCACGGGCTGTGTCAGCCAAATCAATGACCACCTGTTTGAAGGCCGATACTCTCCCAAATGGCCCGACGGCAAAAAGCATGCCCGTAATGTCTACGCTCACACCCGCGAGGAGTGCGAGGAGAAGCTGAAGGTACTGATTGTGAAGATGAAAGCGGAGATTGCGGAAGCGAAGCGGCTGACGGATTTGGGTGAAGGCGATGGTCGACCTCCAGAGGGGAAAAAGTAGAATAAAGGAAACGAGGCCCAAGGGACAAAATCATGATCCCTTGGGTCTCATTTTTATTGTGGGAATGATGGAGCATTAGAATATGCTATTAATATCGGCTGCAATAGCATTACGAATTTTCTTATAGCTATATGGATATTTTGCAGGAGTCAGAGCCCCTAATACTTGCAAAACTTTATCGGGCTCCTTAATGGCCTCACAGCGATCAACTAAAAGTGCCTTGTACGCATTATCATTATTAGGAATACCCATTACTCTGCAATACTCTGCTCGTCCTTCTGTACTTGCAACAAGATCCATTTCTAAACAATATTGCATAGGGTATAGTTTGTAAGCAGCGCAGTATTCAAATAGCTTAGAATAAGATTGTTTGAGTTTGGATGATAGCTCGCATCGACTTATCTCACTATTCCAGATTGAATTAATTACCGGATTATATTGGTTAGCGTTGTTTTTGTATTCAGGTAATTGCGTAGTAGGGTTTCTGCTATTAGAAAGCTTATCATTTTTATATTGTGTCAAGAAATCTTTGTCAACAACCATCGAGAACGGAATGTTTAAAGATTTGAGTAGAAAATACGGATACTTTAAGTTTTTAATTCCGTCCAAGTTTAAAATGCTAACAAAAAACATTTTTTCTTGGAGCACATCTCTCAATAATTCAGATATTACTTGGGCATCAGTGGGACTTTCAACGACAATAACATATTTTGCAAAGAAGAAGTCACTATTTCTGTAACGAAAAAAACGATTATGTTTATATTCATCCAAGTTATATTTATCCCAGAAATTTCCTTCCAGTTGAGAAAACTCTGTATGGAAGCCCCTGCGAGAATCAGGAGTTCTTCTTGCCAAAATAATATTTTCGTGATTCAATTCATCAACAATAACTGTGGAATGTGTGGCGAAAACAGCCTGCACCTCCGAGTCTTGGCGACCATGTTGAATTGACGCAATCAACTTTTTTTGAGCATGCGGATGTAAATTGGTTTCTGGTTCTTCAATTCCTAAAATGACATTAACCCCGTTCAACTTAGCCAGAGCACGATATAAGGCAATGACAGAAAGACTTTTGATTCCACTTCCGTATTCGGTAACAGGAAAGGAACTGTTGCTATCCACTATGTTGATACCAACCTTGTTAAGAAACAGCGAATAATCTATTGTATCAATATAATCAAATCTGTATTTTTCATCATCGCTAAGCAGACTGGATAGGGCCAACTCGTGTTCGATTTTTGAAAAAATATTATTCTTTAGTTTTTCTGCAACACGTGTGACTTGAACGGAAATATTGTCTCTGAGTTGCGTGTGGTGTTGAGAGTATTCAGTAAGAACTCTCTGGAATATAGAATTCTCGGTCCAAGTTAAATCACGATTGCTGCGGCTGGCAGGAATATAGATATAGTCGATGTCCTTTTTTAACTCTGTGAGAAAATCGTCATCAACAGGGATTGCTCCGGCTGCTATTTGACAGGATAAGGTACGTTTTCGCGTAGTTGCACCATAAGCATACTTCAACTCAAGGCATAACTTGTTTCCCCAAAGCTTGTCTGCATAAATTTCTCTATCAGGGATAGCTTCGAATATTAGAACAATTTTTGTGGTTGTTCTAACGGCGTACTGGTGAGCGTTGTTAAGGAAATAAGCTTGCTCATACTCCCAATTAAATACACTATTCAAAGCGCGTAGCAATGCGGTCTTCCCGGCGTTGTTCTCTCCTATAACGGCTGTCACTTCACTAATGTGCAAGCGACACTCCTTGATTGAACGAAAGTTGTCAATTCGGATTTCAGTTAATTTCATAATACCAGAGCTCCCTGATACAAATAACTTAATGGCAACCTACACGGCCGCTTTGATTACTTTAAAATTTATTATACTGCAAATTAGCAAAAAACACAATATTTAGTCTTAATTTATAGAAAAGATGTGTCAAGAATGACAAGTTCACCCCTTGCGCCGCAATAGACAAAGAATAAGAAAAATCCCTCTGAAATCAACGATTTCAGAGGGATTTTGGTCCGAGTGGGGCGACTCGAACGCCCGGTCTCTTGAACCCAAATCAAGCGCGATACCAGCTTCGCTACACCCGGATATTCAATTTCTGCCATTATATCACGGCGGGGAAGAAAATCAAAGAATTTTCTGTCTGTGGTCAAACATGTGGTCAAAGGCGTTTTTGTGCCGTTTTTGGCAACCGGAGAAAAAACCGCTATCGCCTGTGTTGCAAGGCTTTGCGGCGCTTCGTCTTGCTCTGCCCCGGATACCGCCACGGCACTCCCAAAGCAGGCGCGCTACCAACTGCGCTACACCCGGTTATTCAGTTTATTTATCCGGCTGGTCGTATTCTCCCAAACCAGGCGCGATACCAACTTCGCTATACCCGGATACCCGTCTATTTTACCAGACTTCCCCAACAGATGCAAGCAAAAGTTGACAAAGGGTCGGCCACAGGCCGACCCTTTGCCGTATGTTTTCTTATGTCAGGCGGCCCTTTGTTATCTCTTTTTCAACACGCCCAGCAGACCCCGCTTGAGGATCTGCCCTCCGGCGGAGATCAGCTGCGTTTCAATCTTGGCTGCACGGCGCTCCGCCTTACGCTTGGCCTCGGCTTCCGCCTTTTCCTGCTGGCGCTCGGCCTTGCGGCGCGCCTCGTCCTCCAGCTTTTGCTGGCGGCGGCGTGCTTCATCGTCCAGCTTCTGCTGGCGCTTGCGCGCCTCGTCCTCCAGCTTCTGCTGCCGCTTCTTGTCGGCTTCTTCCTCTTTCAGACGCTTTTTTTTCGCCTCGTCCTCCGCCTTCTCACGGGCCTTGCGGTCGGCCTCCTCCTGCTTGGCGGTCTCCGCCTTTTCGGCCTCCTCCGTCAGCACCTCATAGGCGGACAGATTGTCCACGTAGTCGTCATATTTCTCCATGCCGTCCCGCATCAGCACCTTGGCGCGGACCATGGGCTCCGGTGCGGCCATCAGGCTCTGGGGGCAGATGATCTTGGTGCGCTGCACCATGGCGGGTACGCCGCCCTCGTCCAGGAAGGAGGTCAGCGCTTCGCCCACGCCCAACTCCATGATGGCGTCCTCCGCCTGGAAGGCCGGGTTGGCCCGGAAGGCCTGCGCCGCCACCCGGACGGCCTTCAGCTCGGCGGGGGTATAGGCCCGCAGAGCATGCTGCACCCGATTGGAGAGCTGGGCCAGCACGGCGTTGGGAATATCGCTGGGACTCTGGGTGACGAAGAACACACCCACGCCGCGAGAGCGGATCAGCTTCACCGTCTGCTCGATCTTCTGCAGCAGCACGGCAGGCGCGTCCCGGAACAGCATATGAGCCTCATCGAAGAAGAACACCAGCTTGGGCTTGTCCAGATCACCGGCCTCCGGCAGATTCTCGAACAGCTCCGACAGCATCCACAGCAGGAAACCGGCGTACAGGGTGGGGTTCTGCACCAGCTTGACGCAGTCCAGCACGTTGATCATGCCATGTCCGTCGGCGTCGGTGCGCATCCAGTCCCGGATGTCCAGCGCCGGTTCGCCGAAGAACAGGTCGCCGCCCTGCTGCTCCAGCGGCAGCAGCGCCCGGAGGATCGCCGCCACGGACTGGGAGGTGATGTTGCCGTAGGTCATCATGTACTCCGAGCGGTGCTCGTTCACGTAGGTCAGCATGGCCCGCAGATCCTTCAGGTCGATCAGCAGCAGGCCCTTGTCGTCGGCAATGCGGAACACGATGTGCAGGATCCCCTCCTGCGCCGGAGTCAGCCCCAGAATGCGGCTGAGAAGCTCCGGCCCCATATCGCTGACGGTAGCGCGGACGGCGTGGCCGCCCTCCTGATAGATATCCCAGAAGGTGGTGGGGTATGCTTTATAGGTAAAGGTATCCCGGATGCCGAATTTGTCGATGCGCTTTTCCATGCCCTCGTTGCTGATGCCGGGCGCGCAGATACCCGCCACATCGCCCTTTATGTCGCACAGGAACACGGGCACGCCCGCGTCGGAAAAGGACTCAGCCATCACCTTCATGGTGATGGTCTTGCCGGTGCCGCTGGCGCCGGCGATCAGGCCGTGACGGTTGCACATGTTCAGTGCCAGCTCCACCCGCTGGCCGTCCGCCAGACCCATATAGATCTTGCCGTTTTCGTACATATAGCCATCCTCCGTTTTTGATTGACTTTATTATACGATAGATTTTTCCCCTGCGCAAGGGTATGCGCAAGAAAACGGGGCGCGGACTGCCGCCGGATACATATTCTCCCCACGTCTCCACATACTACCGGAAAACTGTGAGGTGAAGCAAATGGAAATGCATCGAACCGGGCGGACGGTGGCCTTTTCCGGCGGCGTCAGCGTACTGTCATGGGGCAGCATCGGCGGCAAGCTGGAGGGGCAAGGCCCGCTGGGCAGCTATTTTGACGAGATCGAGACGGACTCCTTCTGCGGACAGGCCAGCTGGGAAAAGGCGGAATCCATCTTCCAGCAGCGGGCGCTGGGCCACGCGCTGGAGCGGGGCGGCATGGGGCCGGAGGACGTGGATCTGGTGCTGGCGGGGGATCTTCTCAACCAGTGCGCCGCCAGCAATTTCGCCCTGCGGAACCAGCCCTTCAGCGTGGCCGGACTGTACGCCGCCTGCGCCACCATGGGCGAGGGGCTGGCGCTGGCAGCCATGCTGTTACAGGGCGGCGCGGCCCACGTGGCAGCGGCCGTGACCTCCTCTCATTACTGCACCGCCGAGCGGCAGTACCGCATGCCACTCCCCTACGGCTCCCAGCGGTGCCCCACCGCCCAGTGGACGGCTACCGCCTCGGGCTGCTGCATTCTGGGCCGCAGCGGCGACGGGCCGTATCTTACCCACGCCACCATGGGCCGGGTGGTGGACATGGGCGTCAACGACGAGTGCAACATGGGCGGGGCCATGGCCCCGGCGGCCATCGACACGCTGGAGGCTCTGTTCCGGGATACCCGCACCACGCCCCAGGACTATGACCTGATCGTCACCGGCGATCTGGGCGCCATCGGCCACAGCGTGGTAAAGGATCTGATGGCCCGGGACGGCTTCAACATGGACAGCCGCTATACCGACTGCGGATTGCTGCTGTTCGACCGGGAGAAGCAGGACATGCATGCCGGCGGCTCCGGCGCGGGATGCAGCGCCTCGGTGCTGTGCGCCTACCTGCTGCCGGGGCTGAAAAGCCGCCGGTGGAAGCGGATGATCTTCGCCCCTACCGGGGCGCTGCAAAGCCCCACCACCGTGTTTCAAAAGGAGACCATGCCGGCGGTGTGCCACGCGGTGGTGCTGTCGGCGGAGCGATAAGGAGGTACTATGGACTATCTGTGGTGTTTTCTCTGCGGCGGGCTGCTGTGCGCCGTGGGACAGGTGCTCATCGACCTGACGAAGCTGACCCCCGCCCGTATCCTGTCAGGCTACGTGGTGGCGGGCGTGATCCTACAGGCGGTGGGCGTATATCAGCCGCTGGTGGACTGGGCCGGGGCTGGCGCTACCGTGCCCCTGACGGGGTTCGGCTACTCGCTGGCCAGGGGCGTGGCAAAAGCGGTGGAGGAAAAAGGACTGCTGGGCGTTCTCGCCGGCGGGCTGACCGCCACCGCCGGCGGCATCGCCGCGGCGGTGGTGTTCGCCCTTATCATGGCACTTTTGTGTAAGCCGAAAGAAAAGCGTTGACAAATACCCCACATGGGTATATAATGCCACCATCAAAATATACCCCCAGGAGGTATACTCTATGGATTGCTGCCATTGTCAAAAGACGAAGCACCGCTCTGACGAGGAGCAGAAGCGCCTGACCCACCGCCTGAACCGGATCGAGGGGCAGGTACGGGGACTGAAGGACATGCTGCAAAAAGACGCCTATTGCCCCGATATTCTCATTCAGGTGTCCGCCGTCAGCGCGGCGCTGAACAGCTTCAGCAAGGAACTGTTGGCCACCCACATCCGCACCTGCGTGGCGGACGGCATCCGTCAGGGGGACGACGCGGTCATCGACGAGCTGGTGACCACGCTGCAAAAGCTGATGAAATAAGGAGGCGGCGTGATGAAAGAAAAATTTGTGGTAACAGGCATGACCTGCGCGGCCTGCTCGGCCCATGTGGAAAAGGCGGCGGGCTCTCTGCCCGGCGTGAACAGCGCGGTGGTGAACCTGATGCTGGGCACCATGATGGTGGACTACGACCCGCAGCAGGTGACGCCGGAGCAGATCATCTCCGCGGTGGAGAGCGGCGGCTACGGCGCGAAGCGGGCGTCCGACGTGAAGCAGAACGTCCATAAGGAGCAGGACGCGGCGCTGGCGAAAATGCGCCGCCGTCTGGTGTGGTCCATCGTGTGTCTGGTGCCCCTGTTCTATATCAGCATGGGCCATATGATGGGGCTGCCGCTGCCCGGCTTCCTGACGGCCAGCCACCTGACCCACGCCATCTCCCAGCTGGTGTTCTGCGTGCCCATTCTGATCCTGAACCGCAGCTATTTCACCGTGGGCTTCTCCCAACTGTTCCGCCGCAGCCCCAACATGGACACGCTGGTGGCGCTGGGCGCCAGCGCCGGGCTGGTGTACAGCCTGATCGAAATGGTGCGCTTGGCGGCGGGACAGGCATCCGGCATGCCGGAGCTGTACTTCGAGTCGGCGGGCATGATCTGCGCGCTGGTGACGGTGGGCAAATACCTGGAGGAGCGCAGCAAGGGCAAGACCACCGACGCCATTTCCGCCCTGCTGGCGCTGGCTCCTGACAGCGCCGTGGTGAAGCGGGGCGGCGTGGAGATCACCGTCCCGGCGGAGGATATCCAGAAGGGCGATATCGTGGTGGTGCGTCAGGGCGGCAAGATCCCTGTGGACGGCGTGGTAGTGTCCGGCAGCGGCTCGGTGGACGAGTCCGCCATCACCGGCGAGAGCCTGCCGGTGGAGAAGTCCGTAGGCGACACCGTCACCTCCGCCACCGTGAACCAGAGCGGCTATCTGGAGCTGGAGGCCACCCGCGTAGGCGCGGACACCACCCTGTCCCAGATCGTGAAGCTGATGGAGGAGGCTTCCTCCAGTAAAGCGCCCATCTCCCGTCTGGCGGACAAAATCAGCGGCGTGTTCGTGCCGGTGGTCATGTCCATCGCCCTGATCGCGGCGCTGCTGTGGGCCTTCGTAGGCGGCCAGAGCGTGCAGTTCTGCCTGTCGGTGGGTATCGCCGTGCTGGTGATCTCCTGCCCCTGCGCACTGGGTCTTGCCACCCCCGTGGCCATCATGGTGGGCACAGGCAAGGCGGCGGAGAACGGCATCCTCATCAAATCCGCCCAGTCGCTGGAGCTGATGGGCCGGGTCAACACCGTGGTGCTGGATAAGACCGGCACCGTCACCCAGGGCAAGCCCCGTCTCACCGACTGTCTGGCGGCGGAAGGCGTTACGGAGGAGGAGCTGCTGTGCGTGGCGGCCAGCGTGGAGCAGCCCAGCGAGCATCCCCTCAGCCGCGCCGTCACCGAGGCGGCGCAGGAGCGGAGCATCCCCCTATGCGACGTAGAGGACTTCGCCTCCGTTCCCGGCGGCGGTGTTCACGCGGCGCTCCACGGCGAGACTGTCTTTGCCGGAAACGCCGATTATATGCGGCAGAACGGCGTCCCCATCGACGCGTTTTCCGCTCAGGCGGAGACCTGGGCCAACGACGGCAAGACGGTGCTGTACTTCGCCCAGCAGGGCCGGGCGCTGGGCATGCTGGCGGTGGCCGACACCGTGAAGCCTGACAGCGCGGCGGCCATCGCCGCTCTGAAGCGCTCCGGCTGCCGGGTGGTGCTGCTGACCGGCGACAATACCCAGACCGCCAACGCCATCGCCCGTCAGGTGGGCGTGGATCAGGTGATCGCGCAGGTGCTGCCCCAGGACAAGGCCGCCTGTGTGGAGAAGCTGCAAAAGGACGGCCAACTGGTGGCCATGGTGGGCGACGGCATCAACGATGCCCCGGCGCTGGTGCAGGCGGATGTGGGTCTTGCCATCGGCGCAGGCACCGATATCGCCATCGAATCGGCGGATATCGTGCTGATGAAAAGCAGCCTTGCCGACGTGGCCTCGGCCGCAGAGCTGAGCCGCGCCGTGCTGCGAAATATCCGGCAGAACCTGTTCTGGGCCTTCTTCTATAACAGCGTGGGCATCCCCGTGGCGGCAGGCGTGCTGTACCCGGCGCTGGGCTTGCTGCTGAATCCTATGATTGCCGCCGCCTGCATGTCCCTCAGCAGCGTGTGCGTGGTGTCCAACGCCCTGCGCCTGCGGCTGTGGAAGCCGAAAACCAAACCCGTCCCCAGCGCCGCCGGCACGGCGGCAGAACATATTGCTGACAATGAGGAGGAACCGACTATGAAAAAGACCGTTACCATCGAGGGCATGATGTGCGCCCACTGCGTGGCCCACGTGGAGAAGGCCCTGACCGCCCTGCCCGGCGTGAAGGCCACCGTTGACCTGACCTCCGGCACCGCCGTGGTGGAGGGCGATGTGACCGACGAGGCCATCCGCGCCGCCGTCACCGACGCGGGCTATACCGTAAAGGGCATCCAGTAAGCTCCCGCCATAAAGAAAAAACCTGTCTTAGGCCGCTTGGCCTAAGACAGGTTTTTTTATTGATTAGTGGTGGCTGACCCGTTCCCATTCCTCGCTGTCCTCATGCAGCAGGGACAAGTCCTTGATATATGCTGTTTCCAGCGGATTGCTCAGCGGTGCGGCGGCCTTGTACTTCTCCAGCCACGCCTTGGATTTCTCCGGCGGCCGGACGGTGCCGGCGCCTGCGATGCAGCCGCCGGGACAGGCCATGCCCTCCAGCAGATAGCCGTCGTACTTGCCGGTGCGGGCCACCCGCAGCATCTGGCGGCACTCCCGCAGGCCCTCGGCATACACGGTTTTGACCTCCATATTCGGGCGCTCACGGTGGATCACGTCCTCCACCGCCTTGGCCACGCCGCCGCTGGCGGCAAAGCCTACGCCGGGGGCGCTGGCTTCAAAGTGGGAGGGGACGTCGGGAATCTGGTCGAAATCGATATTCTTGGCCTCGAACATGCCCCGCAGCTCCTCGAAGGTCAGCACGAAGTCCACCTCGCTGCGGACGCTGCGGCGGCTGGCCTCCAGCTTTTTGGCGGCGCAAGGGCCGATGAACGCCACGCGGCAGTTGGGATCCTTGCGCTTCATCAGGCGGGCGGTCAGCACCATGGGCGTCATGGTCATGGAGATATAGGGCGCCATGCCGGGGAACTCCTTTTTCGCCATCATGGCCCAGGCGGGGCAGCAGGAGGTAGCCATAAAGGGCTGCTTCTCCGGCACGTTCTCCATGAATTCCTCCGCTTCCTCGATGGCGCACAGGTCGGCACCGATGGCGACCTCCTCCAGCGCGGCGAAACCCAGCTGCTTCATGGCTTCCTTGATCTGGCCCGCCGTTACCTTGTCGCCGAACTGGCCCCAGAAGGCCGGCGCGATGATGGCCACCACCTTCTGCCCCTGATTAATGGCGTGGATCAGCTGGAAGAGCTGGCCCTTGTCCACGATGGCGCCGAAGGGGCAGTTCACCAGACACATGCCGCAGCTGACGCACTTATCCTGATCGATCTGGGCGCGGCCCAGCTCGTCGCTGGTGATGGCGTTCATGCCGCAGGCCTCGGTGCAGGGACGCTCGAACTTGATGATGGCCTGATAGGAGCAGCTCTGCTTGCAGCGGCCGCACTTGATGCACTTCTCCTGATCGATGACGGCCTTGCCCTTGACGAAGGAAATGGCGTCCTTGGGGCAGGCGTGGTAGCAGTGGTGGGCAAGGCAGCCCTGACACATGTTGGTCACCTCGTAGTGGGTGGGGGGACAGGCGTTGCAGGCGTACTTGATGATGTTGATGAGGGGAGGATCGTAATATTTCTCGGCGATGGCGCTTTCCTCCACGCCGTCGCTGAGCAGATTGTGCTCGGACACCGACCGCAGCGGCAGACCCATGGCGAGGCGGATGCGCTCGCCCACGATGGCGCGCTCCAAAAAGATGGATTCGCGCACGGTGGCCTTTTCGCCGGGCATGATCTCATAGGGCAGCTTCTCCATGCGGGAGTAATCCTCGTCATATGCCATTTTGGCCACTTCCGCGAACACGCGCTTGCGGGTGTCGGCGATGCTGCAGGTAATGTTTCTCATATTGCTTCCTTTCTATGCAGGTGATCTATCCAAATATTATATTATACTGACCCGCCGGGGGCTTGTCAACCCCCGCCATACCGTAGTTTTCACCGTTTTAGCGGGGTGTAAACGTTGGAAGATATTTCCTGCTGATGGCCGGTCATACAGCAGGAAAACGGATTGCCGCGCCAGTGTGAGCACTGGCTCGCAATGACAGACCTTTTCGTCAGTCTGGGCAAAAAAAGAACACCCCGGTGGGGTGTTCTTTTTTTGATTCAAATCAGTGTGTCCAACGGGAAGCTGAAGCTTAGAAGCGCTCCTTCTTCTTGCCGATCACCAGCGCGCCGCCGGTCACAGACAGGACGGACAGGCCAACGTACATGGCAATACCAGCGTCGAAGGTCTTGCCGGACTCCACCTTCTTGCCGTCGGTCTTGGTGGTGTCGGTGGTCGTGCTGCCGCTGCCGCCACCGCCAGGGGTAGTGGTGTTCTTCTTACCGGTGATGGTGAAGCTCAGCTTCTCAACGGGAGTCTGCTCACCATTCTTTTCAATAACAGCCTGAACGCCATTGTCGGTGAAAACGAACTTTACTTCGGTCTTGACGGTGTCGAACTTCCAGCCGGACTTCTTGGCAGTAGCCTTGACAGTGAAGGTGGTATTTTCAAGCTTCTCCTTCAGAGCAGCAATCGCCGCATCTTCATCAGCACCGGTACCAATGACATCCGCAATATTCACATTCTCAATGTCAATAGTGTCTCCCTCGCTCATCTTAATGCTGCCGTCATTACCAGTGACAGTAACATCAGCATCCTTGAGGTCGCCCTTGCTCTTCTCATCCTTCACCAGCGTTACGGAAACATCACAGCCAACGAAAGCGTCCCATTCGACTGTGTCGCAGCCAGAACACTTGAACTGCAGCAGGGTATAACCGTTCTTTTCGCTTTTCGCAACAAATTTCCAGTCGTGCTCGCCAGTGGAGGGAATCACCAACTGATTCATATCAGTCACTTCGACCAGCTTATTGCCGTTCTTCACGAAGGTCTTGTGGCACTCGGAGCAGGTCCAATAGGCAGCCTTACCGTCATGCTTGCAATCAGGCTTCACCGCGGGGGTCTCAGTCAGCTTATGATCCTTAGCCGGGATGGTCTGAGCGGCTACAGTGGTAGGCTGATTGCCCTCGGCATCCAGGAAAGCGGCGCCGCATTTGGTGCAGGCATAATATGCCTTGTTACCAGTCTCGGTGCAAGTAGCATCCTTGGCAGGAACAGGCTTGATCGTGCCGGCATGCGTGCAAGCCACGACGTTGACCACACAAGTGGCAACGATCTTGGTGCCATCACAGCTGGTAGCGGTAACTTCAGTCTTACCAACCTTAACGCCAGTGACCTTACCGGTGTTATCAACAGTGGCGATCTTTGTGTTCTTGCTCTGCCATCTGACAGCAGTGTTATCCGCGTCAGCGGGGGTGACAGTCGCAGTCAACTGGCTCGTGCCATTCACGGACAGCGTGATCTCGGACGCATTCAGCTTAATCTCTTCAACGTATTTGGGGGGAGCATCGACTTTGACAACATAGCTGATAGGCAGGCTAGCAACATCGGCTTCCGCAATATTCGTGGTATAGTCGCTAGCGGTCATGGTCAACTCAGTCAACTTCACATTATAGTTACCAGGAGCCGCACCATCTTTAACCGCAAACACCAAAGTCGCAACGGTGCCCTTGAACGTGGCAGTATTAAGGCTCTCATTCGTAAAGCCCACAGTCACATAACCATCGTTATTTGCTTTGCTAATCGAAGGTGCTTCAAAATCCAGCGGAGCAAACGTTCCGGCTGTCACACTCTTCAACTCCAACGCAGTCTTATCAAACTCGATCTTAGACTCGCTGATCATTACATTTTTGTACTCCGGAACGACCAGTTTTACCGTAACGGTTGTGTCTTTCTGAGTGCCCTCCAATTTGATTCCATCCGCTGCATATGCCATAGTGGGACAGAGCATCAACACCATAACAAGCGCAAGAATCCAAGATAAAACTTTACGCATAATGTCCTCCTAAAAAAATTATAAAATTCAACACAAATTATTAGTTAGGGAACTCTGTAATAACTCCCCTATAATACTGTCTCAAAAGCGTAATATCAGTGGCATTAATCTTGCCATCCGGCTTAACATCAATTCTGGCAATCTGTTCCGGGGTCAAAGTCAAAACGCCTCTATAGTACTGTCTCGCCATTGTGACATCCGTGGCATTCACTTTACCATCGCCATTCACGTCGCCCTTCATCACGTCGCCGGTTCTGACCTTGCAGGCATAGGGGTCGGTCATTGCCTTATCGCCGCTGTAGCAGGCCTTGAAGCTTCCGGACTTCACTGTCAGGCCATAGTTGGAGCTGTCGGTGATCGTGTAGGTCAGGGCGACCAGCACCACCTCACCCCGCAGCACACGGGGCGTGGACAGCGTTGAATTGCCACCCCACGCGATGAAGTAATTCTGGTTTTCGTAGAAACGATAGTCGCCAGTGCCGGCCTCGCCATCAGCGACCTTGAACACAGCGTCCAACTGTGGGCCGCGGTTGTTATAGACGGGCTTTCCCGTAAGGCTCAGGCCCTTCGTCTCCACATAAAATTCCATCGCGCCAACGCCGTTGCACTTGGAAGCGTCCAGGGTAAAAGTATACGTGACGGTATTGCCGCTCTGCTCCTCGTCCACCCGCAGGTAGACAGTCTGACTGGCGCTCGCCACGACCACCAGCGACAGAGCCATGGC
>ERZ825670.3527-NODE-3527-length-13185-cov-2.656893_pt1 | contig 13185 bp, 15 predicted proteins | sample MGYA00519929_ERZ825670 | MGnify/ENA primary metagenome ERZ825670 (study PRJEB31778, sample SAMEA3449207) | human gut metagenome | biome: human gut; feature: human-associated habitat; material: faeces | place: United Kingdom | collected 2010/2012 ...
CTGGGACGACGCCAAGTACGCGGCGGCGAGCCATGTGCTCATCGCCTACGCCTACTCTGGGTCCGAGTCGGCTGCCACGCACGGCACGAGCGCCGAGTTCGCCTCCTGGGCGAAATCCGAGCTGATCGGCGGGACCTTCGCCAAGATGAAGGCGGGCGCCGGCAAGGTATCCGCCGGGTTCGAGGCGTTCTGCGTCAGGACCGGCGGCGGCTCCCAGACGTGAGCTTCAGCTGGTCCGCAGGCGGAGTCAAGGTCGCCAAAACGGACTCCGAGGCGGGCGCGGAGCCCCAGGGCGACGCCTCGCTCGACGGCGCGAGCTTCTTCGTCGTTAACGAGACCGGCCGCTACGTGCTGGTCGGCGGCAAGTACTACGCCGACGGTGAGGTATGCGCCACGATAAAGACCGCGCCCGAGGACGGGTCGCACGTCGCCGCGACCGGCGCCGACGCGCTTCCCGCGGGCAATTACCGCATCGTCGAGTCCGGCGCGCCCGAGGGCTACGACGCCAGCGACGTCCCCGTCGCGTTCACCGTGAAGGCCGGCGAGGTGTGCGACCTCACGGGCGACCCCGTGACCGACGAGGTCTTCCGCGGCGGCGTGCAGGTGACCAAGTCCGACAAGGAGCTGCAGGCGTCCGAGGCGCTCGCGGGCAGCGGCCACAAGGAGGCGCCTGGCGAGCACCCCGGCCTCGACGGGATCGAGTTCACCGTCACGAACCGCTCGGCGCACAAGGTCCTCGTTGACGGCGAGTGGCGCGAGCCGGGCGAGGCCGTGGCCACGCTGACCACCGCATGGAACGACGAGGCCGGCGCCTACACCGCGCAGACCGCGGCCAACGCACTGCCGTACGGAACCTACGACGTGCGGGAGACGGCGACGAACGGGAGCTACCTGCTGACCGACGGCGAGCCCCGCACCTTTGAGGTCCGCACCGGCGACGAGATCGTGAGCGCCTCCGCGGACGGCGCCGCGCTCGAGTTCCGCGACCAGGTGGTGCGCAACGACCTCGAGCTCTCCAAGAAGAGCGAGTCCGACAACGCCGGCCTCATGGTTCCGTTCGCCATCGAGAACGCGGCCACCGGCGAGATTCACGTGCTGGTCACGGACCGCAACGGCGACGCGTCGACCGCGAGCAGCTGGAACAAGCACTCGAGGGACACCAACGCCAACGACGCCCTGCTCGGCCATGAGGGCCCGATTGCTGCCGCCGACATGGACCCGAAGGCCGGCATCTGGTTCTCGCTCGGCGAGGACGGCTCCTCGGCGCCGGTCGACGACTCGCTGGCGGCCCTGCCGTACGGCGCCTACACCATGACCGAGCTGCGCTGCGATGCCAACGAGGGCCTCGAGCTCATCACGAGGAGCTTCTGGGTCGATCGCGACTCGACGGTCGCGAAGGCCGTGTGGATGGGCCTTGACGACCAGGAGGGCCCGCGCATCTCCACCACGGCAAAGGACGGGGCGGACGGCGACAAGGACGTCTCGGCCGACGCCGAGGCCAAGGTCGTCGACACCGTCGCCTACGAGGGCCTGAAGGCCGGCGAGGAGTACGAGCTCTCGGCCACCCTCGTCGACAAGGCGACCGGCGAGCCCGTGACCGACGTCTCGGGCATGCCCGTGGAGGCCAAGGCCGAGTTCGCCCCCGCGCTCTCGACGGGCAACCAGGACGTCGAGATCTCCTTCGACGCGAGCCTGCTCGCGGGCGAGGACGTCGTGGCCTTCGAGAGCCTCGTGAAGGATAGCATCGAGGTAGCAGTCCACGCAGATATCGAGGACGAGGGCCAGACGGTCCATTTCGTCGACATCGGCACCACGGCGGCCGACGCCGCCGACGGCGACAAGCTCGTGACGGGCTCCGAGGTCATCATCGCTGACGAGGTGGCCTTCGAGGGTCTGACCCCTGGAGGCTCTTATACGCTCGAGGCGACGCTGATGGACGCCGAGACGGGCGAGCCGCTGAAAAGCGGCGAGGGGCTTCTCGCGACTGACGTGGCCGCGACCGTCGAGTTCACGCCCGAAGCTGCCGAGGGTACCCAGACGGTAGAGCTCTCATTCGATTCCTCCGGCCTCGGCGGTCACCGCCTGGTGGTGTTCGAGAAGCTGCTCGACGCCGAAGGCACCGTCCTCGCGGTGCACGAGGATATCGAGGACGAGGGCCAGTCCGTCACGGTCGTCGAGATCGGCACCACGCTCGTCGACGCCGCCGACGGCGACCACATGGTCGAGAACGGGACGGTCACCGTCGTGGATACCGTCGAGTACAAGGGGCTCGTCGCAGGAGAAACCTATACTGCCCACGGCACCATCATGGACAAGGCGACTGGCATGCCCCTTGAGGACTCGGAAGGCAATCCGGTGACCTCAACCGCGGAGTTCGTGGCGGAAAGTTCTGAGGGAACCGTAGAGATCACCTTCGAGTTCGATGCTTTCCAGCTCGAGGAGGGCGCCTCCCTCGTGGCGTTCGAGGAGGTGCTCGACGTGAACGGGAACGTCATCGCGGTACATCAGGACCTCGAGGACGAGGGGCAGACCGTGGTCGTCGACAACCCCGAGACTCTCGGCACCCCCTACGACAAGACGGGAGGCGACCTGCTTCCCGTATGGGTTCTGATCAGCGCCTTGATCCTCTGCGGCGGCGCTGCGGGCGCATACGCGCTTCGCGGCCGCATCCGTCGAAACGCATCAGTTGGCGAGGGATCCACTGACGAGGGTCCCGAGAAGTAGCCGGGTCCCGGTCGATCGAAGAGGGCGGGGCGGCGATGAGCCTCCCCGCCCGTCTTCCTGGAGGTTCAAGTGAGCACAAATATCAAGCAGCGATTTGCAATCATGGTGGCGGTGACAGCGCTGGTCGGTGCTGCGGCGTTGGGGTTGTGGCTCTTCAGCATCCATGACAGGGCGGCAGATGTAGACCCCTCTCCTATCTCGGCAGATGCTTCGGGAAGCGATGCGGCATCCGATGGCGCCCCGACGGTCGACTGGGAATTCTGGCTGTCGGTGAACCCCGACATCGTGGCGTGGGTGAGCGTCCCGGGGACTGATATTGACTATCCGGTGGTACAGGCGAGCGCCGACGATCCGACCTTCTACCTCGACCACGACGTCTACCGCTGCTGGAACCCCTACGGATGCCCCTACCTCGACGCCGGCTGCGCGGGGCGGGGAATCGACAGCCCGCTCGCTCTCATGTTCGGCCACCACATGAACGACGGCAGCATGTTCTCGGCATTCGCGAACTACTCGGACAGGGGGTTCGCGCAGGAGCATCAGGAGATTCTCCTGCAGACACCCGAGAGGGACATTCGCCTGAACGTCATCGCGGCGGACGTCGTGGATTCGAACGCTGAGCACAAGCGCCTGGAGTTCGCCGACGACGGAGAGCTCGGCTTTTGGCTCGAGAGGCTGCTGGCCGAAGCGGACGTCGTGCTCGACGTCGACGTTGAGGCGGATAGCGTCAAGGCGTTCTGCACCTGCAGCTACGGCAGGTGGAACGGGCACGAGAGGACGATAGTGTATGCGCGGGAGGAGGTGGTGTGATGCAATCGACCATATGCTTCTTCATCGGCATGGCGATGATGGCGTGCGCGATCGTGGGGTACGCCTGCATTCGGGTGGGCGCCATGAGCGAACGTGAGGAAATGCTCGCCGAGGGCAAGCGGGAACCCTAGGCTGCTTTCGGCAAAAAAATAGGGCAGAAACGCTTTCGCGATCCCGCCCCGCAAACCCGAAGGTTTCTGTCTGGCTATAATTATCGTGATTGCGGCCCGTTTGTCAAATCGAGCATATAGGATTTACCAGTATCACCGTTGGCTCAGCCATGCCTGGAAGACCTTTGACAGAAAGTCGTATGCCGAGATGATAGTCGTGTTCCCCCTGTACCAATCCGAGTTCTCCTCTGCACGTTGCCTAAATGCCAGGAATCCGTCGTATGCTCTCGCCTGCCTTTCTCGGGTGACGAAACGGTTGCAGGCATAGGCGAGCACCGTCGTCTGGAGCACTCGCGGATTGCGCATCTTGGATCGTCTCAGGCGCTTCGAGACACCTGCGTCGCCGAGCGCTTTCGCGACCGATGCGGGGTATCTCGTCGACGTGGCCGAGGAGATACCCAAGCCGTTGATGACGGCGCTCGAATGGGCAGCGGCGTTCCTGAGCGAATTCGCTCGCCTGAGAAGGTAATGGTCATCTCTCATTTCCGTATCGCCCCATCGGTTTGCGCAGAAGAGGTAGAAGCTGGCAAACGCGCCGAACGACGACAGCTCCAGGAACACCCATGCCGGCATCTCGTCTAGCGGATAGCGCTCGACGAGCGGTCCGAGGTAGGCGTCGTTCTCCAAGCGCGAGATCTCGCCTTCGCGCCTGTTGCGCTCGGCGTGGTTGAGGTGCGTGAGGTAGTCGGCGAGGACGGAGTAGCCGTCCTCGTTGCGATTGTCGGTTATTTTCTCGACGAGTTTTGTCTTGGCGGCGTTCTCCACGTCGAGTGTGAGCGGCAGCAGGAACCTGCGCAGTTCCTGGTCTATCCCCGCGAGGTCGACCAGTTGCCCGAAGTCGAGCTCGGCATACTCGCCGTCGTGCTTGCCGCCCACCCGTTTGGGAAAGAGCACGCGGTACGCCGCGAGGCGGAAGTAGTGGTCCTGCTCGGAGAGGATGCGAGAGGCCTCTCCCTCGTCGCACAGCTCGAAGGTCACGCCCTTGGACTTCAGGTGCTCTATCTGCTCCTCGACGGTGAGCTTGGGCTTTCTTTTATTATCTTCTGCGATTTCGTTCATAGCTTCGATCTTTCGTGCTTGGATAGGGATCGGTCTCGAGGGACGGAATGCGCGCCGTTTCTCAATTATCCTTCTTTTCGCATGCAATTGCGCGTGAAACGGCGATTGGAAGGTGCGCCTTGCCTACATGAACCGGAACACCGCCTTGAACATCCAGCGGACGAACGCCCCGATTCCCCTGAACACCGCTTTAATCATTTCCGAATCCTTCCATCCAATCGTCTTCCATGTCGTCTGCTGGCACCTCCTGTGCCGCTTCGGCCTCGACCGCCCTTTCGAGTGTAAGCGGAGTGACGCCGACCGCCTCCGCCATGAGCGCCTGGCTTGCCGCCAGCCTCTCGTCGTCGTTCGCCAGGTAGCCGCTCAGCCTCACGATGCGGCTGGCGAGCGACCCTCCGGGCCCAACGAAGAGGGCGCAAGCGCGATCTACCCTGGCGACGTCCACGAGCTCGCCGAAGAGCCTCGCGAGCACCGTCGAGCCGTCCAGGGTGACGCTCTCGATTCCGGCGGCCTCTCTCGGGGTGGCGAGCTGGAACCTCCAGCCCTTCTCGCGCCTCGCCTCGGGGGCCTCTCCGCCGTCTGTCCGGTAGGCCTCGTTCGCGGCGTAGCAGTGCGCCGTGAGCCAGAGGCCCTTCTTCTCGACGTCTGCGTAGTCGAGCGTAAGATCGGCGAGCATGCTCTTGCCCGAGAACGGCTGCGCCTCGGTGAAACGGTCGGTGTCGAACGCCTCGATGCGCCCGCGGTAGGCGACCTCCACCCTCATCGGAGCTCCCTCCTTTCTCGCCGCCGTTCCTGCTGTGCCTGCGTCTCGCGGCTACGCGGTTTCGCGTCGCCGCGCCTGACGGGCGCTTCCTCGCCCTGCGGCTGCCTTTGCCGCCTTGTCTGCGCGGTTTCGGGCAGGAGCCTGTTCGCCGCCGCGTATGCGCGCACCTCGCGCAGCGCTTCCGCCCGTTCGGCGGAATCGCCGTCGGCGCGGCCTTCGAGCCTTTCGATCCTCCTGTCGAGGTCTGCCAGGCTGTGCGCGTTCGCGGACATGAACGCCTCTATCGCGCCGGCGAGACGTTCCAGCTCCGACAGGTCGTTCAGCTCGATGGCGCTTTCGGCTTCGGAGAGTATCCGTCGGGATGCCGCCGGGGCTGGGTGCCAGGCGGCGATCCTGTCGAAGCGCCGCCTGAGCGCCTCCTGGCCGAAGGAGAGGCCCAGCTTCTCGCCTCCGATGCGCCAGGTGGGGTGGTCTGAAAGCGAGTAGATCCAGTCACGTCGCCACGACTTCTCCGAGTTCTGCGAAACATCCACTTCGAGCGCCTCGAGCACGGCCATGAACTCGTCCTCGTTGCGGGCGAGCGCCTTGGCCACCGTGACCCGGTTGCGGATGTCTGCGACCCACGAGTAGCCACCCTCTTTCTGGATCTCCCGCTCGGCGCGCCGCATGTATACGCTCTGCAGCGTCGCGGGCGTCGCCTTGCGCGTCTGCCCCTCGTCCTCCTCCCTCACGGTGTCGTTGCGCATGAAGCGATATCCGCGTTCCTCTGCGAGATCCTGAAGGCTGCGGTTGAGCTCCAGCGGGTCGGGGGTCTGCAGCCTGCGTTCGGTGGCGAGGTTGGTGTTGTTGACGACGATGTGGGCGTGGGGGATCCTGCGCTCGTTGTCGTCGTGCAGGACAATCGCCGCCTCGAAGTCGGCGAAGTGCCTGAGCGCCCAGGCGCTCGCGAGCTCCGCCACCTGGTCTGCGGTCAAGCCGTCTTGAGGATCGGGCGACATGACGAAATGCTTGAAGGTCCTCGCCGGCTTGCCCCGATACGGGGTGTCGTTGCCGCAGGCGCGCCTCGTCGCGTCCATCGAGTCCGCCCAGTCGAACCCGGCCGGGGCGGCCGAGACGTCCTCGAAGGCGCGCTCCTCCTGCCATGCGAAGTTCATGACCATGATCCCGAGGGCGCGCCCTCCCTTCTCGAGGTAGTGCTTTATGCCGGCGCATCCCGTGTGGCCGGCTATGGGCTTCAGCAGCGGCATGCTAGTCTCCGCCCACTATGGCACGGCCTTCGAGCGAGGCGAGCTCGCCCGCCATCTCGCAGCGACCCTCGTCGACCTGCGCGAGCAGAAGCGCGCACTCGTCGAGCTTGCTGGACACCCACTCCAGGTCGCCCCTTCCGTGGTCCAGCGCGAACTTGATGGAGTTGAGGGCGTGCACGCCCTGGTTGTAGTGGTGCCCCCACCTGACGAGCTCGCGGGAGAGCCTGCGCATTGAGAGTCCGTCGAGCAGCACGCCTCCGCGCTTCGCGTTCTCGGCATCGTCCGCGACCATGCGGGCGACGTAGCGCAGGTACTCGGAGCGGGTGAGCCCCTCCTCGTCGGCGCGCTCACAGACCGCGCGGAAGTCCGCGTCGCTCACGCGGGCGGTCAGCACGTTGTCGTATCTCAAGACCTTCGTCATCTTCTCCATCCTTCGCATCCTCCGCCGCCCCGATGCGGTGGAGGCTCGGGCGGCGCTCTTTCCAGGGGCGCGGGGCATCCCCCGCATGGCGCGGGCCGGGGAGCTTGCGGCAGCTTCGCGCGCCCGGCGGCGTCGCCTCCGCTTCGGGCTCTGGGCTCCGGGGCGGGGTGCGCCGTGCGCCCAGGCCGCCATCTATCTCGTGTATACGAGATAGGCTACTTGCTGGAAACGGTGCAGGAGCCCCTTCGGGCGCCTGCATGGGACTAAATGCGTCCAAGGAGCCTGCTGGCCGTTCTCGAGATCTTCTCGAGCACCTGCCTGTCCAGCTCGCTCGGCGGGTTTTCTTCCGTCTTCGACTCGTAGCTCCTGAGCGCGCGAAGGGCGCTTGCGAGCGCCGCCGCGGGCTTGGGCGCGGGACCCTTCGCGTCTTCTTCGGCGGCGGGCTCGGCGGTCGACTTCTTGAGGAACTCGGTCGTCTCCTTCTTGCCCAAGGGCTGCGCCCGCCATGCCGCATGGAGCCGGTCCTGCGCATCGGAATCCAGATCGGCGAGGATCCCCACGGCGTCCGCCGAGAGCGCGTCCGCGAGCGCGGCCTCGCGCCACTGGGGCGTGAGCCTCTCCTCGATCTTGCGCGCGAGAGACTCCTGGCGCTGGATGGTCTTGCCCGATACCTTGCGTCCGGTCTGCTCGGATATGATCGCCGCCTTGATGTCCTCGGTGCGCACGCCGGAAAGCTCGGGGTTCTCGGCGCGCATGCGCTCGACCTCCACGCCGAGCGCGCGGCTCGCCGCTGCACGCTCCGATACGGTGAGGCTGCGCACGAAGTAATTGGCGGCATGCAGCAGCATGACGGACTGCTCGTCGGTGATGTCGCGGATGACACGGCAGGGAATCTGAGCGTATTTCTCGTCTTCTTCGGCGAGCAGGGCGTAGGCCGCCTTGCGGCGGTGCCCGCTCACCATCTGCCAGCCCCCGTCGTCGAGCTTGCGGACGAGCGGCAGGTCGGTGAGCCCCTCCTCCTTTATGCTCCTTGCCAGCTGGGCTATGCCCGCATCGTCCATCGAGTAGGCGGCGTTGGCGGGATGGTCGGCTATCTCGCCGACGGGGATCCTCTCGACGGGGTAGTCGCTTCGGGTCGACGCGTTCCTGTCGAGCAAGCCCGAGATGGTGAAGCCGGACCCGACCGATTTACCCATGGAGCCCCTCCTCTGCGAGCCTCTCGTAGTCCTTCGCGGGGCGGCTGTCGGGCTTGAACGTCGCCACGGGCTGCCACTGCCAGCTCCCCTCGCACACCTTGGAGCTCGCGTGTATGACGGTGGCGAACTGGTTTTCGGGGAAGTAGGAGTCCAGCACTTCGGCCCCGGTCGCCTCGGCGTTGGTCATGAGGCCGGGCACGCAGGTGCGCAGTATGCGCCATGAAGGCGTGGGCCCGCGCAGCGCGTCGGAGATGGACTCGATGGCGCTGACCGTGAGGGCGGTGCCGCGCATGACGGTGGAGTCGAGCTTCACCGGCACGATCACCATGCCGTCGCCCGCAGCGGCCAGGTAGGCGTTGAAGGCGAGGCGCTTCATCGTGGGGCTGCAGTCGACGATGCAGACGTCGTAGTCGCCCGCGCAGTCGTCGAGCGCGAAACGAAGACGCTGCTCGCGCAGGAGCAGCTCGTTTTGGTCGACGAGTTCTATGGTCGAGGGCACGACGGAGAGCCCGTCGGCCTCGGTTTCGAAGGCCACGTCGCCGACGGGCGCGTTCCCGTAGAGGAGCTCGACGGCTCCTCGACGCTCGGCCGTGGCGCGGTCGTAGAGCCCGAAGAAGTCCGTGGCGGACGCCTGCGGATCCAGGTCTATCAGGAGCGTCCTCAGGCCCCGCCTGGCGTAGATGGTGGCGAGGTTGACTGCAGTGGTGGTCTTTCCGACCCCGCCCTTGTAGTTCGATATCGCGAGCGTCCTCATGCTTCCTCCGTCCTCTCTGCGATTGTCGATGGCGTTTACCCCGAGTATACAGAACGGAAACGTTCTGTTAATACCGACCGTTCGCCATGGGGTGGCGGTTCGCCATGGGGCGAGCCGCCTGCAAACGGCCCCCTCCGTCCAGAGGGGGCCTGCCCAGGCGGGCCGGAGGTCCTAGGCCTCGCCGAAGGCGTTGATGTGGTGCCTGAGCAGCGCACGGTCCTCGCCGACGACGATCATGCTGATCTTGTCGAACCTCACGCCGACCGATTCGGCGAAGTCGTTCTCGGCGAGCCAGGAGACCGCGAGCAGCTCCATCGTCTCGCGATCGTTCCTCCCGTCGCCGAAGCCGGCGCCGGAGTTCGGGCGCGCGGAGACGTCGACGAACACGAGGTCGTCGGACTCGGGGTCGCGTGCAACCAGGTCGATGGCTCCTCTCGTCTCGGGCGACTTCCACCCGGTCGCGAGCGTCTCGTAGCCGCGGACCTCGAGGAAGCGGGCTGCCGCCTTGACCGCCCTGTCCTGGAGAGTGGGATTGGTGTTCATGGTGACCTCCGTTCGGTTGGGGCGGAGCCCCTTGCCCCGCCTTGTGGCATCGGGGCCGCACCGCCTGCCGCGCCCTGCAAGGGAGGAAGCGAAGGCGCGTTCCTCGCCCCATCGGGCCGTTGGTTTTCCGAAGCCCGGAGGGCGCTTTGTTTTGCCGCTTTCGCCTTTTCTCTCGGGCGGCAAAAGAAATCGGAAAAGCATCGCAACCCTTGCGGGGCGCATCGGGCGGCTGTGCGAACCTTTGATGCCCAAGGAGGAGGCAAGGCGATCCGATCGAACGGAGCCCGCCGTGCCGCGAATGCCCCCAGGAGGCTGTCTGAGGGTCGACTGCTCGGGGGAAGCCCTTCCCGGACCGCCCGGCGGAGCTAGCCCCTCGCCATCCTGAGGACCGCCGCGTCCTGCTGCGCCACGTCGTCCCCGACCGCCCCGAGCTCGTCGGCGCCGAGGTCGATGAACACGCGCGTCAGCACCTGCATGAGCTCGATGAGGCGCTCGTCGATGCCGTCGGCGCTCCTGAGCCTCCTGAGCTCGACGTAGACGGATCTCATCTGGTCGCGCAGCATCCTGTAGACCCTCACGTTCGGGCTGACGTTTATGTCGCGGCACTCGAGCCTGGAGGTTATGTAGTCCTGCTTGGTCATGCCGCTCGCCGCCACGAGGGCGTTTATCACCTCGTCCTCCTCCGGCGAGACCCGGAACGCTATCGTCTTGCTGCGCCGGCGCCCTTTGTAGTCGACGGTCGGCCTGGACATCAGGGCCTCCTTCTCTGGTCGAGCGCCGCTGCCATGTCCGACTGCTTGCTGGGGAAGAGGTGGGCGTAGCGAAGCGTCATCTCGTAGGTCTCGTGCCCCAGCCGGTCCGCTATGGCGATCGCGCTGAACCCCATCTCTATGAGGAGCGAGACATGGCTGTGGCGAAGGTCGTGGATCCGGATGGGTTCGAGCCCGCATGCGGCGCAGCCGCGCTTCATCTCGTGGTGCAGGTAGCTTTTGGTGAAGCAGAAGATGCGGCAGGCGCGCCGCTCCTCCGGGATGGATCCGAGGAAATCGGCGAGCTCGTCCGCAAGGAACTCCGGCATGACCACATCTCTCTTCGATTTGGGCGTCTTGGGCGAGGTGATGACGTCCCTCCTCCGGATCCGCTGGTAGCTCTTGGTGACGTGGATGAGGCACTTTCCAAGGTCGATGTCGTTCGGTTCGAGGGCGAGGAGCTCGCCGACCCTCAAGCCGCACCAGTACAGGATCTCGAACGCGTAGAAGCTGGCTGGCTTGTCCATCACCTCCTCGCTGAACGCGAGGTACTGCTCCTTCGTCCAGAACTTCATCTCCGACCCCTGCCGCTCGCCGATCTTGATGGTCGGGGCGGCGGGACTCTTTCCCAGGCCGTAGTACTTGACGGCGTGGTTGAAGATGGCGCTCAGCTGGTTGTTTATGGTTCTCAGGTAGGTGCCGCTGTACGGTTTTCCCTCGTCGTCGTACGAGCCCACCATCTTGTTCTGCCAGTCCACCACGTCTTTGGGGGAGATGTCGCACATCCTCTTGGGTCCGAAGAATGGCACTATCTTCGTGCGGATGATGTGCTCTTTGGTGAGCCAGGTGTTGAGCTTGAGCCTTGGTCTCACGTCTTCGGAGTACCTCTTCACGAACGCCTCGAAGGGCATCGACATGGACCCGTCGGCGCAGGCCAGGAACTCCGTCTCCCATGCCAGCGCCTCTCCTTTGGTCGCGAACCCTCGCTTCACCTTGTGCTTGCGGTTGCCGTCGATGTCGCTGTAATAGCACTGGACGTACCAGGCGCCAGTCTTCCCGTTCATGTAGGCGGGCATCAGCGGGCCTCTTGTCTGGGAACGCCGTCGGCGCAGTGGAAGCGCTCGTAGAAATACTTTCGGCTCACCTTCCCTTTGATGGTGGTGTAGCCTCTCTGCTCCATCTCGGAGTTCAGCATCCTGATAATGCGGTAGGCGTAGGGCCTGCTGATGCTGAGGGCGTGCATGACCTCCTCGACGCCCATGATCACCGGCTTAGAATTCTGCTCCATATCTTCCTCCTTCGTTCGATGAACAGAACAGGAACGTTCTGTAATTCGTGACACTAGCAGAACGAAAATGTTCGGTCAAGACAAATTGAGAACGTTTTTGTTCTCTAGTATCATGGGGGAAACGATCAGAGGAGGAGAGATGACGACGGGAAGCCGCATACGGGCATTGCGCGAGTCGCGGGGGATGACGCAACGGCAGCTCGCTGAGAGGGCCGGCTGCACCGACGCGGCCATCAGGAACTACGAGGCGGGCAGGAGGGCGCTGAAGGGCTCCGCCCTGGATGCGATTGCAGGAGCCCTCGGGGTCGCCCCCGAGGCCCTCATGCCCGTCCAGGCTGAATCCGCCAGGGACGCCCTCGAGCTCCTCTTCAGGATCGAGGAGGAGTTCGGGCTCAGGCCCGTCGGTGGAGGCAGGCTCGCCGTCGCGCCCGGCGCGGAGAAGGCGCCTAAGCTCGCCGCCGCCATCAAGGCCTGGGAATCCCAGGTGGATGCGCTCGACCGCGGAGAGATAACCCCCGAGGAATACGAGTCCTGGAAGAGGGAGTTCGGCGGATGCTAAGCAGCATGCCGCGGGGCGCTCGAGGCTTATGCCGCCAGCATGCAGCTGAATGAAGATCCTTCGACCAAGGGCCTGTTCGCCAGTGGCTATCTGAAGTGATTGCGCCAAGCTCATTATTGACCAATGTTCAATAATGATTTACCATGAGCTAGAGGAGGTGGAAGCTATGCCCAGAATCGTCAAGAACCCGGATGAGCGCAGGCGGGAGCTGCTCGTCACGGCGATGCGCCTCTTCGCCGAGGAGGGCTACGATAACGTCTCGGTGAGGGCGGTGGCGCGGGCGGCGGGCGTTGCGCCGGGTCTCGCCTACCACTTCGACTCGAAGCAGAACATGTTCGACGCCGCCATCGAGGAGTACTCGCGGCGTTGCGCCGAGGGCATCATCGCGATCCTCGACGACCGAGGCCTCTCGCTCGACGAGAAGCTCGACCGCGCGATCGAGGCGGGGTCCGACCCCGGCGCGTTCGACCACGCCGACTTCTTCCACGCGGAGGGCAACGGCGCGCTCCACGACAGGCTCTCGCTGGGCATGTGCGAGGCGGTGCAGCCCCATCTCCGCGCGGCGCTCGAGCTCGACGCGCTGCTCAGGGGCGGCCCCCGGGGCGACGCGGACGGGCTCGCCTCCCTCATGGCATACGGGTGCATCGGGCTCGCTTCGGGGCCCGGCATGCCGGACGAGGGCGCCGTGAAAGCCGCCAAGCGCTACTTCGCCGCCCTGGTCGCCGAGTTCAGGTCGGGCGAGAAGGCAGATTAGATAACCGCCCCAATTCCAGTTGGGGCTTTTCTTGACGTTAGATGTTGAACAATGCTCAATAGAAGGGAGCGACATGGAACAGAAGAACGCAGACGAGTTGAAGGCGCGGTCGAGGGCAGCGTTCGACGCCCAGGCTGAGACCTACGAC
>ERZ825670.3534-NODE-3534-length-13151-cov-3.402947_pt1 | contig 13151 bp, 10 predicted proteins | sample MGYA00519929_ERZ825670 | MGnify/ENA primary metagenome ERZ825670 (study PRJEB31778, sample SAMEA3449207) | human gut metagenome | biome: human gut; feature: human-associated habitat; material: faeces | place: United Kingdom | collected 2010/2012 ...
AAATACCAACTAAAAAATATTTATGTTTATAGTAAGAAAAAGATAAGTAAGTTTTATAAGAATGTATTTGATAAGTTAGATGTAACATATTTAAATAATGAAGTAGTTAATAATAAAGAATTTAATATATATGAATGTAAAGATATGGAAAGCGAAGTAAACTTTGTATGTAACAAAATAGTAGATTTAATTAAAAGTGGAACTGATATAAATAATATTAAACTTTTAAATGTAAAAGAAGAATATATGTATTTAATTAGAAAACTATTTGGTTTTTATAATATTCCATTAGAAAAAAAGAAGACAACTAGTCTTTATAGTACAAGAATTGGAAAATACTTTTTGAGTGCCTTAGATAGTAGTAAAGAAAGTATAGTAGAAAATTTAACTAATGAGTTTAAAAATAACACTGAAGAAGTAAACTTGATTATCAATATAATTAATGATTATACTTGGGTAGAGGATTTAACAAGTGTAAAAGAAATGCTTATACATGACTTAAAAAATACTTATATAAAAGTAGAACAACTAAAAAACAAAGTAAGTTTTATTAGTTTAGGAGAAGAAATAAGTAGTAAAGACTATGTGTTTTTAATGAGTTTTAATGAAAGTGATATACCACAAACTTTTAAAGATGAAGAATATATAAACGATAACATTAAGAGTGAAGTAAATATTGAGACTGCTTTAGAAAAAAATATTAATAGCAAGAAAGAAGTATTAGACTTTTTAAATAGCATAGATAACTTAATTATATCTTATAAGCTAGAAGAAGGTAGTATTAGTTATAATATCTCATCACTTAGTGAAGAAATGAATTATAATGTACTTAAATTTGAAGACAAGTATAATAATTCAAATATATATAATAAAATAAGATTAAGTAACTTACTTGACTTATATTCAAAGTATGGAGTAGTTACCAAAGAGACAAGTAAACTACTAAGTAATTACCCAGATATTAATTACCTAAGTTATAATAATAAATTTAAAGGAATAGACAAAAGTAAACTAGATAAGAATATACTTCTATCATATTCAACACTTGATAACTACTATAGATGTAGTTTCAGGTACTATATTGATAGTGTGTTAAAACTTGGTATATTTGAAGAAACATTTATGACATTTATTGGAAGTTTATATCATTACATACTTTCAATTATGGATAAAGAAAATTTTGATTTAGATAAAGAATACGATAATTTTATAAAAGAAAGTAATAAAGTTTTTAGTAAAAAAGAAGAGTTCTTTTTGGAAAAATTGAAAAGTGAGTTATCTTTCGTTATAAAAACAATAAAAGAACAATATAAGTACTCTAGTTTAGATAATAAACTTTATGAAGAAAAGATATATATTAATAAGCATGACAATAAAACTTTTATGGGAATAGTTGATAAAATCATGTATAAAACTATAAATGATAAAACAGTAGTCTCTATAGTAGATTATAAAACTGGAAACCCAATGATAAGTTTAGATAATGTTACTTATGGAATTGGAATGCAACTACCCATATACTTGTATCTTGTAAGTAAAAGTAACAAATTTAAGAATGTAATAATAGGTGGTTTTTACTTACAAAAGGTACTTAATACAGTTGTAAATAAAGACAACTCTAGTAGTTATGAAACGCTAAAGAAAAATAACTTGAAATTACAAGGATACTCAACAAGTAATGAAGAAGTACTTGATTTAGTTGATAAAAGTTATAATGACAGTTTAGTTATTAAAGGACTAAGAACTTCAAGTAAGGGGTTTTATAGTTATAGCAAAGTGATAAATGAAAGTGAGATTAACAAACTTGTTAGTGAAGTTGATGATAGAATAGAAGAGGCCTTTAATGGTGTTAGTGAAGGAAAGTTTGACATTAATCCTAAGAGAATTGGTAAAATTAATAAGGGTTGTGAGTTCTGTAAATACTATGATATTTGTTATAGAAAAGAAAATGATATAGTTAATTTAAAAGAAGTTAAGTTTGGAGGTGAAGAAGAGTGATACCTATTAAACCAAGTGATGCAATATGGACAGATGAACAATGGAATGCAATTTATGATAAAGGACACAATATAATAGTATCCGCGGGTGCTGGAAGTGGTAAAACTGCTGTTTTAAGTGAAAGAGTAATAGAAAACTTAAAAAGTGGAATGAGCATAAAAGAAGTATTGTTGCTTACATTTACTAAAGCAGCAAGTTTAGAAATGAAAACGAGAATTAGAAATAAAATTAAAAAGAATCCTAGTTTATCTAAAGAACTTTCCTTGATAGATGAAGCATATATAACAACATTTGATAGTTTTGCATTATCTATTGTAAAAAAATATCACTATATACTAAACATAAGTCCAAACGTAAGCATTATAGATGGGTCGTTAATAAGAATAAAAAAGAAAGAAATATTAACTAATATATTTGATAAATACTATGAAAATAGAAATGAAAAATTTTTAAAACTTATCAGTGACTTTTGTATAAAAGACGATAAAGAAATATTTGAGAGTATCCTGTCTATATATTCAAAAATAGATTTAAAATATAATAAGAATGAATACTTAGATAACTATATAAACGAATACTTTAACATTGATAGAATTAATAATGATATAAAAGATTATGAAAAGCTTTTAATGAGTAAATTTGAAGAGTTAGATTATCTAATTGAAGATATGTCATATTATATAGATAGTGACTACATAACTAATTTAAGGCTAAGTGTTAGTAACTTAATGAGTTCTAAAACATATGACGAAATAGTATCAAACTTAAGTGTTGAAATACCTAGACTACCTAAAGGAAGTACTGACGAAGTTAAAGAAAAGAAAGAACTTATAAATGATGTAATTAAAAATATAAAAAGTTTATGTACATATAAAAATAGAGAAGAAATAATGAGTAGTATTTTGTCTACTAAAGATTATAAAGAAGTAATTATTGATATATTAAAAGATTTTGACAAATATGTAATGTCTTATAAATATGAAAATGATATTTATGAGTTTACAGATATTGCTAATCTGGCAATAAAGTTAGTTAAAGAAAACGTAAGTGTTAAAGAAGAATTAAAAAGTTCATTTAAAGAAATAATGATAGATGAGTATCAAGACACTAATGATTTGCAAGAAATACTAATTAATATGATAAGTAATAATAATGTCTATATGGTTGGGGATATAAAACAGTCTATTTATAGATTTAGAAATGCAAATCCAGATATATTTAAAGAAAAATATAATAAGTATAGTAACCATATAGGTGGAGAGAAAATAGACTTAAATAAAAACTTCAGGTCAAGAGAAGAAGTACTTAATAATATTAACTTACTATTTAATAAAGTAATGGACGAAAGTATAGGTGGAGCTGATTATATAAAAAGCCATCAAATGATTTTTGGTAATAAAAGTTACATTAAAAAAGGAAAAACTCTTCAAAACTATGACTTTGAATTATATAGTTATATGTATGATAAAAAAAGCGAATACTCTAAAGAAGAAATTGAAGCATTTATTATTGCAAAAGATATACTTAGTAAAGTAAAAGGTAACTATCAAATATTTGATAAAGACACAAGTGTACTTAGAAACGCAGAATATAGTGACTTTGTAATACTAATGGATAGAACTACTAACTTTGATTTATATAAAAAGATATTTTTGTATTTAGGTATACCACTAGAACTATATAAAGACGAAACAATGAACGAGGATACTGATATAATTGTATTAAATAACTTAATAAAATTTACTATTAAACTTGATACAGGAGTATATGATAAAGAACTTGAGTACTTGTTTACGAGTGTTATGAGAAGCTTCTTGTGTAAAAGTACTGATGAAGAAATATTTGATACAATTAAAAACAAAACAATATTAACTAGTCCTTTAGCTAATAAAGTAAGAAAGATTAAGCTAAATAATAAATCTAGTTATGAAATAATAAATGATTTAATTAATGAATTTGATTTTTATAATAAACTTATTACAATAGGTAATGAAAGTGCATCAAGTGTAAAACTAAATAGTATTTTGTCTAATGCAAAAACTACTAGTAATATTGGTTATGATATAAATAGTTTTAGTGAGTACTTAGATAATGTTATTAAAGAAAAAATAGACATCAAATACACAATTCATAGTGGTGTAAGTAATTCAGTTAAAATAATGACTATTCATAAATCAAAAGGACTAGAGTTTCCAATATGTTATTTTTCAGGACTTTATAAGCCATTTAATATAAGTGACATAAAAGAAAAGTTTACATATAGTAATAAATACGGAATAATAACTCCATATTTTGATGAAGGTGTAGCTGAAACTATTTATAAACATTTATTAAAAAATGATTACTTAAAAGAAGAAATTAGTGAAAAAATAAGACTATTTTATGTAGCCCTTACTAGAGCAAAGGAAAAAATGATTCTAGTAATGCCTTATGAAGAAATAGTAAATGGTAAAGAAAGTGATTTAGTAAGTAATGTAGTAAGAAGTAAATATAAAAGTCTTCTAGATATTGTGTCTAGTACTTTAGTTAGTTTAACTAAATATGTCACAGTAATTGATTACAATAAATCTGGTATCACAAAAGATTATAGTTTACTTATTAAAAAAGACTTTAAAAGTGGAATAGAAAAAAGTACTGAAGTATTAAATGTAAACGAGATTTTAGTTGAAAACGAAACTTTAATAGATAAACATTATTCAAAAGAAAATAATAAATTAATAACTAGCGATGTAAAAAAGAATATGAAGTTTGGTAAGTATGTTCATGAAGTTTTAGAATATTTTGACTTAAAAAAGAAAGATTATTCTTATATAAAAGATGAGTTTATTAAAAATAAAATCATATCTTTTAGTAATTTACCAATATTTGATAATGTGAATGAGGCTAATATTTTTCATGAATACGAGTTTATTTATACATTAAATAATACTAAATATCATGGAGTAATAGATTTAATGCTAGAATATCCTAGTCATATTGATATAATTGATTACAAGTTAAGTGATGTAACAGATATAAACTACATTTCACAACTAAATGGTTACAAAGAATATATTAGTAGTATTACTAAAAAACCAGTTAATGTTTATTTATATTCAATAATTAATGAAAAAATAAGTAGTTTGTAATAGACAAACTACAAAAAAAGTAGTATACTATAAATATAAGGAGTTGATTGTATGAAGTTTAAATTACCAAATATTATTAATTCCTTAGTTGTTTTTTTTGCAGGGCGCTAAAGCGCCTTTTTTTGTAACCAAAAAGGAGTGTGTGATTATGAAACAAGTAACAAAAGACATGATACATATTTATAGACTTAATAAACTTAAATACGATTTTGCAGGATATACTTTTAACAATAATCGTGAACTAAGTTTTCATCATTTAATAATAGCAAATAGAGATGGTGGACCTTATATAGTAGATAACGGAGCCATTTTAAAACAAAGAACTAGCCACGACTACATTCATAGAATTGAACAGTTAGATCCAGAAATATTTTACTTAATCACCAGTGAAATGATTGACGAAAATATTAAAGGTTACTTAGACATTCAAAACTTAAGAAAAATAAGAATGTTATTAGAATATTTTGAAAAAGAACACTGCAGCACTAGAACTAAAAATGGAAAATTACTTATAAAAGAATCGTACATAAGAGATAGAATAAAACTATAAAGTACGGCAATAAATGTCGTACTTTAAATTTTGTTATTCTTTATAAATTCCCTATATAGTTTAACTAAAGCTCTTTTTTCAATTCTACTTACATAACTTCTACTGATTTTTAAATCTTTAGCAATCTCTCTTTGTGTTTCTTCATCTTTATCAAGTAGGCCATACCTTCTTATAATAATTTCTTTTTCTCTTTTAGTTAGTACACCAATATAAGTCCTTAAAAGTTCTACATTATCTTTTAAATTAATAATCTCTGAAGAGTCAACATACTCACTTTTTAAAACTTCACCTAAAGTAATCTCATTTCCATCTTTATCATATCCAATACTATCATCTAAACTTAAATTATTCATGTTCTTTTTATTTTGTCTTATATACATGAGTATCTCATTTTCAATACATTTAGCAGCATAAGTAATTAACTTAACTGGCTTTTCTGGATTATACGTGTCAATTCCTTTAATGAGCCCAATTGTGCCTATACTAATTAAATCGTCTGGGTTCTCGTTAAAGTTTTCATACTTCTTAACAATATGTGCAACAAGTCTTAAGTTGTGTTCAACGAGCATATTTCTAGCTTCCTTGTCTCCATTTATAGCTAAATAAATATACCTTTCTTCCTCTTCTGTACTAAGTGGGTCTGGAAAAACATTAATGCTATAGCTTGTTGTAAGAAACCTTATTTTTTTTAAAAATTTCAATAATAAATCTATCATACTAAAATATATGAAAAAACAAATAATTAATTACACTTGATTTTATCATTCTTTTGTAGTACAATATATTGTACAGAAAAAGGGGTTTGTATATGTTTAGCGACAACATTAAAGATTATATATTAAATAATATTAATGAAAGAGATTTTTTTGATAATAAGTTTTTAAATTTATTTAGATTAGAATTATATAAAGATGAACCAGATATTAAATATTCTTTGGGTTCGATTTATTCTGGAGATAAATATACTTATTCTTGGTATGACGATAAACAAATATATATATCTAGTAAAATGATTAACAAATACATAAAAGATTATAAAATAAAATATCCTAAAGGAATAATTGACAGTTATTTTTTTAGAAATATGTGCTTATTAGAATGCCTGATACACGAAATTATACACGCTTATCAGTTTATGTGGTGTTTTACAAGTGAAGGCTTAATATGTGATGTGTTAAAAGACGGGGATAAAGTATTTGAAGAAATCGTTAAACTTCCTTTAATAAATAATTTACTTACAAAGTTATTTTATGAAACATATCATGATATTTTCCCATTTGAAATACACGCGGATAATTATGCTTCACTATTTTTATTAGATGTATATGATAGTGCACAAAACAAAAGCGAGTTTCCATTTTTTAAATTATCTAAAGCTGAAAACATATTGGGACAATACACATACAAAAATGGTGTGTTAGTTAGTCCTTTATACAAATTTTATAAAAAAGCTCATATAACAAGCAAGTTTAAAGAGTATAACTTTGATACTTTACCAAATATTGATAGGCTTATGATAGGAGAGTTATCTGATATTTCTAAAATTAACGAAGAGATAAATAAACTTATGAGTACTGTTAACCATGACTATTCTAGACTTATAAAAAAGCATTAAAAATAATTGAATTTTTTCTTCAAGTGCGCTATAATTTAGATATGAGTGGGGTGAAGTAAAGAATGTTACACTATATTAAATTGATATTTTAGATATTGTTTAGTATGGTGTTTTATTTTTAAATCTCGCTACAATTAAGAAAGGAGTGTATGTATGAAAAAAGTTAAGTATGTATTTTTAACAATTTTATCTGTATTCTTTATAACTGCTTGTAGTTGTAGTAAAATAACTTACACTGTTACATATGACACAGATGGTGGAACAAAAGTAAGTAAAGAAATAGTAGAAAAAGGACAGAAAGCAACTGTACCTGTTGACCCAACTAAAGATGGTTACACATTTATTGGTTGGTATATAGAAGACGAAAAGTATGACTTTAATAGTGAAATAACAAAAGACATCACATTAAAAGCAAAATGGGAAAAGAAAGCTGATACAACTAGTGATGATTCAAAAGAAGAAGATAAAAACGACACCAAAGTAACATACACATATTACAAAGTAACTTTTGACTCTAATGGTGGAAGTAGTATCCCTAATAGATTTGTTATAAAAGGTATGAATACAAATAAACCAGTTGATCCAACTAGAGAAGGATATACTTTTGTTGGATGGGTATATAACGAAGAAATTTTTGATTTTTCTAGCAAAATATACAAAAACATCACACTAAAAGCTATTTGGAAAAAAGTTGTAACTGAAAAAACTTACACAGTTAAATTTGACACAGATGGTGGAAGTACAATAAAAGATACAATTGTTAAAGAAAATACTAAAATCAAAAGTCCAGGCAACCCAGTTAAAGATCACTATAAATTCCTAGGTTGGTTTGTTGACGACATTGAATTTGACTTTAACAATGTAATTACAAGCGACATTACATTAAAAGCTAAATGGCAATACGTTCCAACAATTAGTTACATCAAAGAAGACATAAAAACTTCTGTAGTTAATCAAGTCATAATCTATGTAACTAAAGACGACGTTAAAGTTGATGGATACGTTACAATTACAACTACTACAGGTAAAACAAAAACAGTGTCTGTCCCTAGTAGTGGTTACATAACAAATGGAAAAATAATAAAAGACATAACAGACGCAAAAATTAAATAAGAAAGGACAAAAAAATGAACAAAATTAAAAAGATATTATTTACTTTAATTTTATCTTTGTTGTTCGTTGTTAATACTGATGCAATTATAAAAGAAGATCCAGTTAATTTTACTGAAGATACTTATATAATTGGTATAACTAAGTTTGATAAAAACATCATAGTAAATGCATCAATGGCTAATCAAGCTGGAATAGATTATGCTAATTTTATGCAAAGTATCAATAACGATGATTTAACAAGTGATGTATATTTTTATAGTAAACTAACTGATGAATGGTTTAAAATAAGCAAAAATACAAATGAATATAAATTGTTAAATGAAAAAGAAGAATTAATAAATAATTTAAATATTTTCTATGTAAATAATGAAGAAAAAACTACAACTTTAGACTATAATGGAAATGTTTCTAAAATAAGTAATTCTAAAGTTAAGTTTGAAAATAATAAGTTTATTATACCTGTAACTTTATTAAATTTTAATTTCACAACTGTAGATGACATTACGCTTGATGTAGATTTAGCAAAAGATAAAGATGGTATTAATAACTATGGTGAATATTATATTCCTTATATAGTAAACTATTATGATGAAGAACAAAACTTAATTGGGACAATTAAAACTAACAAAGATGGTTCTTTAAATTTAAGTAATTTTACTATTTCGACTAAAGATGGTTACAAGCATGAATTTGTTGATAGTGAAGGAAATGTAGTGGACATCAACACTTTAGTAGTAAGTGATAACCTTACTAAAATCTATGATAAATGGACAAAAGTTGGAAGTTTAATGGAAAACAATGTTAGTATATTTGATAAAGATAGTCTTACATTAAAATATACTGGCTTAATTGATAGAAATGATGACTCTAACTATATATCTGTAACAATAGTCGCACCTATAAACTTTGATACAACTAACACTTTAGTAAACGGAGAGAGTGTCAAATGGATAAGTGGTGTTAAAAATACTGCTCTTATCAAGCTTGATGTTAAAGACAAGTCTAGTCAAAAAATCACTGTTAAATGGGATGATATTGACACAACTGTATTTACAGTAGATTTAAGTGAGAGTAAATTTAATTATCATATCACTTATAAAGAAGGAAACATTACTAAAAATGTAGGATTTGTAACAGAAGGAGAAAAACTAAGTAATATTTATGAATATACTAAAAAAGGTAAAATATTTGTAGGATTAACTACTACTAAAAATGGTAGAGTAAAATTTGATACTAATACTCCTATTACAAAAGATTATACATTCTATCCAATTTACATAACTCCAGTATTAAGTTACAATAATGAAGTAACTAAAGAAGTAGAATATGCTTTTGTAAGTGGAGAAGAAAGTAATCAAATATTTAAACTATTTTATTCTAAAGTAACTAGTGGTAAATTTAAACTAGTTGTTGAATTTAACGATACTAATGCTATATATGACGAAAATGATTATATAAAAGCAAAAATTAATGATGAATGGGTAGACTTTAAGGATGGTGTTACATTTGACGTAAACGAAAAAGGTTATACTGAAATACCTTTCAAAGTTAAAATGACTAATAACACATCTACTAGTTATAAGTATTCAATATATTATAATGATAAACTAGTACTATCTAAAACTATAGTTAATGGTTTAACTACTGAAGAAAATATAACTTTAAGTATTGGAAAATACAAATTCACTAATACAAAAGCGAGTAAAATAATGAAATATGCAACAGAAGAAACTCCAGTAAAACTACTAAAAGATGTAACACTAACTGGTGTAGCAGGCATTTCAGGAAATTCTTATATTGATTTAAATGGATTTACTTTAACAAGTGGAAAAAGTAACAGTATATTTGAATTTTCTACAACTAATGCAACAAATGATAATAGTTTAAATATATATAATGGTAAACTAAATTCAGTAAGTACTAAAAAAGATACTTATGTTGTTAAAGGCGGTAATAAGTCTGGAAAAGGTAAGTTTACTTTAAAAATGACTAATGTTGAAGTTACTTCAAATAATGAAACATTCTACATGGCTGGAACTAACAGTAAAATAGAATTAAATAATGTTACAGTTAATTCTAAAAATAATGCTTTCTTTATTGAAGGAAAGAATCCTGTAGTTGTTATTAATGATAGTAAACTAATTACTGACGAAGTTGCAATATATACCAATGGTAGTACATCAAGTAATACAAACATTACTTTAGATAATTCAAAAATTATATCAAAAAGTATGGGTATATATCAAGCTTCAAGTGGAGTGCTTACTATATCTAATAATTCTAGTGTAACTGGTACAACTGGTATAGGGCTAAAAAGTGGACAACTTAATGTATTAAATTCAACTGTTGTTGGTAATGGTAAAACTGTTGAAAGTCCAAAAGTAGAAAATAGTGGTATATCTAATACAGGAGATGCTATATATGTTGAAGTTAACAGTGGATATCAAAGTGTAACTAAAGAGAAAAGCGATATTTCTGTTAGTGTTACTAATAGTGAACTAACAAGTACTGCTAATAATTCAATAAGAGTATTTAACCCTGAAGAAATAACTGGCACATTGGTACTAGCAAATGACTATAACATATCAGCTGAAAACACAGAAGGAAAATTTTATACTCTTAATAAATAGGGACTTAAGGTCTCTTTTATTATTTGACAAAAAGTGCATTTTATGGTACAATTAATTTAGTTGAGGGGGGGACGTATATGTTAGATAAAGAAGTGTTAGAGTTATTTTGTGAGCAAATGAATAATGCCAGCATCTTTAATAGAGCATTCATAGAAAAACTAACAAGCGTGTTAAAACAAAGTAAATACTTTGAAAATTTAAATCCTATACTATTTAAAAAAACAAACCATTTAACTGAAGCCGACACCTTTGATAATGAAATATCTATACACCCTGAAATAATCAGTGCAAGTTATCAAAACTCTTTAGATAAATATGGTATTCTTAATGATACTTTATTTACAAGGAACATCTATAGAACTATTTCTCTACTACATGAACTTACTCATGTATATCAGTTTAACTTAGAAATGAACGAAATTAAAAAAGTATATCTAGAGTGTCTAAAAGTAAAAGAAGGATACGTTTTAATGAACAACAATATAGATAAATTAATAGTCAAACTTCTTAACAAGCTAAATCTAAAAACACAAAGTGAATTATTTGTAGCTTTAAAGTCTTACGGTTTATACATGAAAAATCATGATATGTTTCCAATTGAAAAAATGGCAGATGGGTATGCTTATAAATATTTGATAGAAATATATCACATGCTAGGAAAGGAATACTTTAAAGATTTTGATAGTTTCTTAGACATAATGATTTATCATATTATAAAAGATTACTACCAAGAAGGTGATTTAGTTAGTACACCATATAATAGATTTTTAACTTTAATTAAAAGACATGGATACACTTTTAAAGACATAAATATACAAAACATAAATGCATACGATAGACTACTTATTGGAATGGAAGAAGATAAAAATACTATAAATAATGTAATAAATACTAAAATATTAAGGAAATAAGAGTAAAAAGTCTTGTAAAGAGTGTAAATATTTGTTATAATTTTTAATGTAAAAAAAAGGAGGCAAGAAGAATGGCAAAGAAAGAAAATAGAGAAGGAGTAGCTCTTCAATGTACAGAATGTAAAGAAATTAACTATTTAACAAGTAAAAATAAGAAAAATACTGAAGGAAAACTTGAGATAAAGAAGTTTTGTCCAAGATGTAATAAAACAACTTCCCACAAAGAAAGAAAGGCTAGTTAATTATGTTTAATGTAAATGATATTAAAAATGGAATGACTATTAGTTATGAAGGTAATATATATCAAGTAGTTGAGTTCCAACATGTAAAACCTGGTAAAGGTAGTGCATTTGTTAAGACTAAATTAAAAAATTTAAGAACACAAACTACACAAGAAATTACTTTCAACGCTGGTATTAAACTTGAAAAAGCAAATGTTGTAAAAAACGATTTAAGTTATTTATATAGTCAAGGAGACTCTTATGTATTTATGGATAATAATACTTATGATCAAATAGAAATAAATAAGAGCAAACTAGGCGATAATGCTAAATTCTTAAAAGAAGGATTAGTAGTTAATGTAATGAATTACAATGGAGAAATTGTTGGAGTAACTTTCCCAGATAAAATTAGCTATAAAGTTGTTGAAACTGAACAAGCAGTTAAAGGAAACACTACAAGTGGAGCTCAAAAAGATGCTACATTAGAAACAGGATATACTGTTAAAGTTCCTTTATTCATTGAAGCTGGAGAAGAAATAATTATTACTACTAGTGATGGTAAATATTCAAGTAGAGCATAAAAAGCTCTTTTTTTATTACATAGTGAAGAATTAAAGAATCATTATTATCAAACAAAAAGAGAAAAACTAAAATTTTCTCTTTTTAAGTGTCATAGTTTCTTCTTTTTTTAGAATTTCTTTTTCTTTATGTAGTGTATCCATTTTATTATTAACTGATAACACAAATATTAAAGCAAAAACTAAAGCGAGAAATTTCTTCTTATTATTCATGAGTCCTCCATCTACTAAAATTATAACACAAAAAAACCACTGTGTTAAGTGATTTATTTTTCTAAACTTCTGATTTCTTTTGTAGTTAATCTAACTTTTTTACCATCAATTTTAACTGTTTGTAAATTAACTTTTTGAGTCTTCTTAGTAGCCTTTAAACTGAAAGGTCTATTGTTAGCACTCATATTTTTTCT
>ERZ825670.3537-NODE-3537-length-13140-cov-4.132136_pt1 | contig 13140 bp, 13 predicted proteins | sample MGYA00519929_ERZ825670 | MGnify/ENA primary metagenome ERZ825670 (study PRJEB31778, sample SAMEA3449207) | human gut metagenome | biome: human gut; feature: human-associated habitat; material: faeces | place: United Kingdom | collected 2010/2012 ...
CCAGAAAAGATCAACGAAGCGCCATACGATGCATGGTTCATCAAAGTCAGCGATTTTGAAGAAGCCGACGATCTGATGAGCGCAGACGAATACAAAACCTACCTCGAAGGCCTCGAATAATAAGCAAACGAAACCGTTCCTCATAAAATGAAAAGGATGGTGATACCCTATGGGCAGCTATGTGCCTAATACCAACGAAGAACGTCAGGAGATGCTCAAAGCCTGCGGCTACGATTCTTTTGACGACATGTTCAGCGTCATCCCTGAAGATATGAAGCTGAAAGCACCGCTCAACCTGCCAGAAGGCAAGAGTGAGCTCGAAACCCGCCGCATCGTCACAGCGATCTCTGAAAAGAATAAGATCTTCCCACACATCTTCCGTGGCGCCGGCGCGTACAACCATTACGTTCCAGCAATGGTCAAGAGCGTGCTTTCCAAAGAAAATCTCCAGACCGCTTACACCCCTTACCAGGCTGAGATCAGCCAGGGGATCCTGCAGTCTTCTTGCAATAGACGTCGCACTTCTCTGTCCCACATCAAATTTCGGAAATTCTTCTGATGCGAGCTTACTTGCAGAATACACGGAAGCTCCTGCTTCATTTACGATTACATACTGCACTTTCTGCGGGATCTCTTTTAACAGTTCTACAATGAACTGCTCAGACTCTCTGGATGCAGTACCATTTCCTACGGAGATCAGTGTAATGTTATATTTTGCAATAATCTTCTTCAGCAAGTCTTTGGACGCCTGGATTTTCTTCGGTGTCGTCGGCGCTGTCGGGTAGATCACTGTCGTTCCGATCACTTTACCGGTCGGATCTACAACTGCAAGCTTACATCCGGTACGGAATGCAGGATCCCAGCCAAGTACAGTCTGTCCTACAATCGGAGGCTGCATCAGAAGCTGGTGCAGATTCTTCTTAAATACACTAATTGCCCCGTCTTCTGCCTTCTCTGTCAGGTCGCTTCGGATCTCACGCTCGATTGCCGGTGCGATCAGACGCTTATAGCTGTCTTCTGCTACTTCTTTTAAAATCGGTATGGTATGCGGGTTATCACTGTGGATCATCTTCTTTTCCAGATATCTTAAGATGTCATCCTGCGGTGCTTCGATCTTTACTGTAAGGAACTTTTCTTTCTCCCCGCGGTTCAGTGCAAGCACTCTGTGGCCTGCAAGCTTTGTCACCGGCTCTTCAAAATCATAGTACATCTCGTATACCGACTCTGCTTTTTCGTCTTTTGCCTGTGAAATTACTTTTCCGTGCTGTACGGTTGCTTTACGGATCCAGCTTCTGTAATCTGCCTCATCCGATACCGATTCGGCGATGATATCTTTTGCTCCGTCAATTGCTTCTTTTACGGATTTTACTTCTTTCTCCGGATTCACATATTCTTCTGCATACACTTCTATCGGTTTCTCCGCTTTCTGAAGTGTGATAAGTGCTGCAAGCGGTTCCAGTCCCTTCTCTTTTGCAATCATGGCACGTGTCCGGCGTTTCGGCCGGTATGGGCGGTAAAGATCTTCTACCACTACCATTGTCTCTGCTGCCAGGATCTGCTTTTTCAGTTCTTCGGTAAGCTTTCCCTGTTCTTCGATACTTGCCAGAACCTGTTCTTTCTTTTCTTCCAGATTACGCAGGTACATCAGTCTTTCATGCAGTGTCCGCAGTTGTGCATCGTCCAATGTTCCTGTAACTTCTTTTCTATATCTTGCGATAAACGGAATCGTATTGCCTTCATCAATTAATTTTACCGCAGCATCTACCTGCCATCTCTTGACACCAAGTTCTCCGGTAATCACCTGATTAATATCCATATGTTTTGTCTGTCCCTTTCTTGCTGTATTTCGAAGATTTTTCTCTTCTTTATTACGCGGATAATTATAACTGAATTCACTTCCGTATGCAATGCCGCCGGCAATACAGAGTTCACTCTGTTTTCTTGAAAATACATTTTCTCTATGTTATACTGAAACTGCTTGAACTTATTAGAAAATATAAATACTCAAAGGGGCTTTTACTTATGAATCAGGAAACACAGGGACTCTCAAAACAACAAATCAAATCCAGAGAAACACGCGCCAAGATCTTCCAAGCAGCCAAACGCATTCTGCAAAAGCAGGGCTATGAACAACTGTCAATCAAAAATATCTGCGAAGAAGCAGGCGTTTCCAACGGAAGTTTTTATCACCATTTTAAGACGAAAGATGATCTTCTTTCTTATTATATAGAAGAACAGCCAAGTATGGATCCGGATCTTCTTGAACTTCCGTCCAGTGCTGCTGAGACAAAAGAAGCAATCATCTCAGTTTATTTAAATTATGTTCACTACTGCGAAGAGCTCGGAGTGGAATTCATGGCCAATTATTATACACCTAAGAATCAGTCACTGAACCCTTTGATCCGTACAGAAAGACCATACCCGATCGTTACCGTTCATGATTATCTGAAGCGTGTGATCGAATCCGGAATCATTTCCCCGTCGGCAGACCTTGAGGATATTACAACTGACATTCGTATGATCGTAATCGGAAATGTATTCGAATGGTGCTTAAAAAGCGGCGATGCTGATTTTGAAGGTAATATGCGTCGGTCCCTTACTACTTATCTGAACGGATTATTCTAACAGATCATTACATATAGATATTTTATCGAATTTCAAAAACTTACAAAGGATGAATGCGGTATGTACACATTTATTGCCAATCCTAATGCCAGATCCGGCAGAGGGATTCTTCTCTGGAAACAGATTGAGAAGATCTTACAGGAAAAAGAAATTGAATATAAAGTTTTATTTACTAAATACCAGCATCATGCTACCAGACTGGTTCATGATCTTACCTCCGATAGCGCATCCCATACGATCGTTGTACTGGGAGGCGATGGTACTTTGAATGAAGTGATCGACGGAATCGCATATCTCGATAAGGTAACACTCGGATATATTCCGCTTGGATCCGGCAATGACTTTGCCAGAGGCCTTGGTCTTCCAACGGATATTCACGGTGCCCTGGAGCAGATTCTTGCCCCAACGCATTACACCGCCATGAATGTAGGTGTACTTGATTACGAGAATAAGCACCGAAGATTCGCTGTAAGTACCGGAATTGGCTTCGATGCTGCAGTCTGTCATCAGGTGATGGTCACACCGCTTAAGGCTTTCCTCAACCGGCTGAAGCTCGGAAAGCTTACATATCTTGGTGTTGCCCTTCATAAACTGTTCACATTAAAACCAGTCACTATGACGGTCACAACCGAAAATGGCGAGACAAAAACATATGAAAAAGTATATTTCACAGCTGTTATGAATCTGAAATATGAAGGTGGCGGTTTTAACTTCTGTCCTGCTGCCAGTGGTACAGATGACAGGTTAGATATCATTACCGTAGCAGAATTACCGAGACTTAAAGTTCTTTGTCTGCTGCCAACGGCCTTCAAAGGATGGCACACACGTTTCCATGGAATCCATCTTGATACCTGCACAGAAGTGACTGTCATAAGCGATCACCCACTGCCTGTACATACAGACGGCGAGCCCGTCTTTTTACAATCTGAGGTCCACGTACATCTGGAGAAAGAAAAGTTACGTATTATTACACCTTGTTAATCATATTGTTCACGGGGAGGTTCTTTTATGCGTTTACTGATTACCGGAATTATTGTATTTCTTATATTATTTTACTTTTATCTGATCTGGCCGAGACTGTCCAGAAAACGACAGATCCGTCCATTTCTTCACACGATGTTCGCCCATCGTGGATATCATTGTATTGAAAAAGGGATTCCCGAAAATTCCATACCTTCTTTCCGTGCCGCTATCTCCCATGGATATGGGATCGAACTGGATGTCCATCTGACAAGCGACGGAAAACTTGTCGTATTCCATGATGACGACCTGTCTCGTATCTGTGGACGACCGGAAACCATTGAATCACTCCCTTTAAAAGAATTACAAAGCTGCCGGTTACAGAATACGAATGAGACTATCCCACTTTTCACCGATGTACTATCCCTGGTGGGCGGCCAGGTTCCGCTTCTGATCGAACTGAAGATTCCAAAGTCTTCTCTTGGCATCTGTGAAAAGACCTGGGAGATTCTTAAGAATTATAACGGACCTTATATGGTACAGTCTTTCAACACACTTGGTATCTGGTGGTTCCGCCGTCATGTACCCCATGTCTTAAGAGGTCAGCTTTCTTCCAACCTGACTGCCGACCATCTTCCGAAGCCATGGATCCTGACCTTTGTTGTAAAGCATCTGCTTGGTAATGTACTCGGACGGCCGGATTTTATTTCGTATAAGCTTGCAGACCTTCCGATGTTTGAAGTCTGGTTTTTAAAGCACATTCTGCATCTTCCGGTTGCAGTGTGGACTCTGCGGACACCTGATGCTTTAAAAAAGGGAAAACGGCATTATGATATGCAGATATTCGAGAAAAAGAACACTTACTATTAACTTTGTAAAAAATGTTAATATTCCATGAACTTTATTGTTGATTCATTTTTTTCATGTTATAATGCGCTTTGAAACGAGATAAGATAATAACAAAGGCTTTGAAAAAGGGGTAGTTCATATGAAAGCCATTGATAAAGCAAAGAGTTTTTTGAAGAAGTACCGTCATGCATGGGTATTATCATACTTTCTGATCTATATGCCATGGTTTGTTTATCTGGAGAAGCGCACGAATGTACGTCATTACATGATACATTCCCCAATCGACAATCATATTCCGTTTATTGAATATTTTATCGTGCCGTATTTAGTGTGGTTTGTATTCATTGCCGTAACGGTAGCTTATTTCCTTATTAAGGATAAATGGGGATTTTACAGACTATGTGCTTTTTTATTTTCAGGTATGACGATTTTCCTGATCATATGCACGGTTTTCCCAAATGCATTAAATTTGAGACCAACTGTATTTCCACGCGATAATGTATTTACAGATATGGTAAAAGTCCTGTACAAGACAGACACATCGACGAACGTGCTTCCTAGTATCCACGTATTTAATTCCATCGGTGTCAGTATTGCTATTTCACACAGTAATGATCTTAAAAAGCACAGATGGATCCAGATCAGTGCCTATATTCTGGCAGCGCTCATTATCCTGTCTACAATGTTCTTAAAACAGCATTCCGTGACGGACGTGATTGCAGCTGTTACGATGGCATGTATTATTTATCCATTCGTGTATGTGACAGCGGATAAGAAAGCGCCGAAGCTTTCTCAGCAGCCGACGTAACATGAATATAGAAATGACTAGCTATTGGCAATTTTTTGTATATTATGCTATGAAAAGAAAGATGCAGGTAACTGTTATATAATTGACAGTTACCTGTATCCTTTTATTTTTGTTCCGTTTTCTTTAACAGACAGCGCTTTTTGAAAAATGCGATGCCGTAACCGAGCAAGCAGTGTTTCCAGCTTTTTCATAATATTACTTCCGGCATACTCGATAAAAGAACGGATTACCGCATCGTCACTTGTATTCTTCCAGTAACTTGCCGGTGCTGCTTCCGGATTTTGCTGCAGATCCCGCATATAATTCATGACATCCCACGGACAATATACATCGAAGCGTCCAAAATGATAACCATCATACCATCTTTTCACTTCTTCTGCCTTTCCGGACACATTTGCGTCGGTCAGAATCTGATCTACTTCTTCCTGTGTAAATCCAAAATATTCATTGAATCTGGAATCCGTAATATTATCAGGCACAAAATTATTCGTTCCTGTGAAGATACTTTCTTTTGCAATCTTCAGACAACCTGTTATCACCGCAAACCGAAGTGTCGTATTATCTTTCAATGCCGTACTCATAGTATGCAGGGACTGTCCTACCTGAATCTTTCCCGCACTTCCACTTTTTAACTCTTTAAAAAGATTCATCCATGCATTGCACAATGCTTCATCGTAGATAATTTCAAGACCATCGAATAACCTCCTGTTATCGGACCGTATATCGAAAAAATGGGCAAGCATACTCATCCTCATTGTTTTTCCAAAGCGTCTCGGACGGGTGATCAGTGTAACTTCCGCAGACTCTCTTTTTAGCAGTTCTTTGATCAGTCCGCTTTTATCTATGTAGTAGTAGTCATTTTCCCGGATTTTTTTGAAGTCGGATATTCCTACCGGGAAATTGAGTTGATTGTTCACTGGCTCCCTCCTTCATGCTATGATTAGTATACACTTTTATTTTTAATTGATGTATTTAATAATTTTCCATATATGCATCTATTCCATCCGCAATCCCCTGCACCATTTTTTGTTGATATTCTGCTGTCTGCATCAGAACATCTTCCTCAGGATTTGTCATATATCCCATTTCAACAATCGTTACCGGCACCTGACTCCAGTTATTTCCGCTCATTGTATCTGTTTCCCATACATATTCTTTATTGCAACCAGTAACTTCACAGTATTTATCAAGAATTGCTTCTGATAACGCTTTACTTTCGCCATCATTCAGGAAAGTAGTATCTGCAATGCATTTTCTGAATTTTTCCAATTATTGGCCGATTCGGAATACATAACTCCAGAGAACCAGACACGCACACTTATTCAGAAATACATCCGGCAATTGAAACAACTGACATTTGGTATTACTCCCTAGAATTTTTTCATTTCTTCTTGTGGCTTTTTTATTTTCTCTCTGATCTGCAAAACCTAGCACTGGCAGTTTCTTTCGAACACATGACGATATAAATTAAGGAGGTGTACATCCAAAACATACACCTCCTTATCTATTTACTCCGAATTCCTGCATACTCCGTATACTTCTCAAATGCCGACGGTATCGAATATTCTTTTTTTATCTGCTCCGGATGAATGAACAGAAAACCTTCCTCATTCGTCTTCTCCAGTTCATCTACGGTCACTTCATAACCTGTCATATGCCATTCAATATGACTGAAGATATGTTTCGCCTCCGGAAGTTCCTGTATGCGGACCGGCATCAGACCAATCTTCTTGCTGTATTCCGTAACTTCAGCCATTGAAAATTTTCCTTCCAGATTCGGGAATTCATATAATCCGGCCAGCAATCCTTTTGCCGGACGTTTTCGGATTGCAATCTGTTTACCGTCTTTGAAGATCAGTACAGTTCTTTCTTCGATCTTTCTGGCCTTTGCTTTCTTCTTTACCGGTATCTCCGCTGTCAGATTCTCTGCATGTGCAATACAATACTCTTTTACCGGACATTGTTCACATTTCGGTCCCCCGTTCGGAACACACACAATTGCCCCCAGTTCAATCAGTCCTTGGTTAAAATCGCTGGCGGCATCTGTAGGTATCACCTGTTCCAGTGCACTTTCTATCTTTTTGCGGACGCTTTGTTTCATGATATCTTCATAGCTACCCGTAATTCTGGAAATCACCCTGAGCACATTGCCATCCACTGCCGGTTTCGGGATTCCATAGGCAAATGCACTGATCGCCCCCGCCGTGTAATTGCCAATTCCCTTCAATTGCAATATTTCTTCATAAGTATCCGGAAACCTTCCCGCATGATCAACCATGATCTGCTGTGCCGCTTTCTGCATATTTCGTACACGATTATAATATCCTAATCCTTCCCACAGTTTCAGCAGTTTGTCTTCTTCTGCTTCTGCAAGATCTTTCACTGTCGGAAGTGCTTTTAAGAACCGGTCATAATATCCTTTTACTGCTTCTACCCGTGTCTGCTGCAGCATGATCTCGGATACCCATACCCTGTATGCATCCGGATTATGGCGCCACGGCAGATCCCGTTTATTCTCCCGATACCAGTTCACCAACGGCTTTACAATATTTCTAAGCTCTGCCTCTGAGGACATCTTCGGTTCCTGCAGTTCTCTGTCTTTTTTTGATTTTGCTTCTTCGACTTTCACTTCTGTTTTTTTCACTACTTTATGTTCCATCTGTTTCTCCATTGTCCATTTGGGAAACAAGTGCCTTTTCTGTTGTTTCCTCACTTATTTTATTTTCGAACATATGGTTTATTATAACTTATCTCTCTATACAACGTCAAAGCCCTTTCCTGGAAATGTCGTCTTGGGGAAGACACTTTCAGGAAAAGGGCTCTTAGAAGGGAATGTGGCTGATCCTTGCCACTAACAATATTATCGTTTGAATTTATTATATCCCCGTTTTCTTTAAATTACCAATTGGTTATTCTCATGTACTTATAGGCATTTTCTATATGTCATATTCTATTGAATCTTTTCATTTTTTCTATTATTATAGGTATTTTCTATTTCATTTTATCATTATAGGAAAAACCAATTGGAAAATTCATTTAGAAAAGCCTATACTATTCATAGAAAATAAATATGAATATTTAGGAGGTATTCGGTATGTCAATTACAGCGGAAACAGCGAAAGCTCATACTAACGATCCTGCCGTATTATGTTGTAGAGCAGAAGGCGGAATTACAATTGAACCAGCAAACTTAGAGGATCCGGCAATCTTCGATGAATTAGTAGATTCAGGTCTTTTAAATCTTGATGGATGTCTGAAGATTGGACAGGTTCTGGGAGCAAAATTAACAAAGACCAGTGATTCTCTCTGTCCACTGACAGCAGACAATGTAGACGGATTCAAGACTGATGATGAATTAGTAGCAGAAGAGGCTCCTGCCAAAGAGGAAGCTCCTGCTGAGGCTGCACCTGCTGCAAGCGTTCAGGGTGCTGTTACTACAATTAAGCATGGTAAAGTAGTCATCTCTATCAAAGAAGGAAAAGATATTTATCTGGAACTTCCTATCTAGTTTGAAGAGAACATACAAAATTTTCTTATAAGGACAAAATGGCAGATATCCCCCAAATGCTATCTGCCATTTTTATTCTTAATACTACATATTCTATTTTTCTGCTTCTGCTGCTTCTTCAACATCTTCCGTCCAGTTCATTCTTCCATAACGCAATGTCACCGCATGGATCTCTTTCTGTAATTTCACAGATAACTGGTTCTTGCGGATTCTCCACTTCCAGTTTGTTCCGACCGTTGACGGTGTATTCATACGGCACTTGTTATCAAGGCCCAGATAATCTTGCATCGGGATCACGCACCATTTTGCTGCGCTTCTCATGATCAGACTGATCAGAGGCTTATTCAGTTCCGCCTCCGGTGTATAGGTATCACAGAGATATTCGCGGGTCAGCTTCTGCTCATCCTTACTGATGCTTCCCCACCAGCCGGCAAGTGTCTCATTGTCGTGAGTTCCTGTGTAAGCAACACTGTTCACCGGATAATTGTGCGGTAGATAGTCGTTCGCAGATCCGGAATCTCTCGAATCAAATGCAAATTCCAGCACCTTCATGCCTGGGAATCCGCTGTCTCTTACCAGATCACGTACGCTGTCCGTAACATATCCAAGATCTTCTGCGATAACCGGTTTTTCCCCCAGTGCTTCTCGTACTTTCCAGAACAGATCCATGCCAGGCCCCTTTTCCCAGTGTCCGTCTACTGCCGTCTCTGCCCCGTATGGAATAGAGAAATACTCATCAAATCCACGGAAATGATCGATTCTTACCACATCATACAGGCGGAATACATAAGCCAGACGAGATATCCACCACTGATAGCCGGTTTCCTTATGATATCCCCAACGGTACAGTGGATTTCCCCATAACTGTCCGGTTGCAGAGAATCCGTCCGGCGGGCATCCGGCTACGGCAACCGGTACATTTTCCTCATCCAGCTGGAATAATTCCGGATGTGCCCAGGTATCTGCGCTGTCCATTGCCACATAGATTGGGATATCGCCGATGATCTGAATTCCTTTTTTATTGGCATATGCTTTCAACTGCATCCACTGTTCATAGAACTTGAATTGCATATACTGCTGGAATTCAATATCAAAATACAACTCTTCACGGTAATAATCCATGGCAGGTCCCCAGCGCAGCTTGATATCATCTGCCCACAACTTCCATTCCACACCGTCAAATCTGTCTTTAACTGCCATAAATAATGCATAATCTGACAGCCACCAGCTGTTCTCTTCTACGAACTTCTGATATTCTGCATTCTCATCTACCTTACTTCTTTCGTAAGCTTTTCGAAGAAGCGGGTAACGCCCTTCGTAAATCTTTTTATAATCAATACTCCCTTTTGCTTTTCCCCAGTCTACGGCCTCACATTCCGCCTTTGTCAGAACACCTTCTTCCACCAGTGCCTCCAGACTGATGAAATATGGGTTTCCCGCGAATGTAGAAAATGACTGATACGGGGAATCCCCGTAACTTGTAGGACCAAGTGGCAGGATCTGCCAGTAACTCTGACCTGCTTTCTTCAGCCAGTCTACAAATTCATATGCACTTTTTGAGAAACAGCCGATTCCATATTCAGATGGAAGGCTGCTGATCGGCATGAGTATGCCTGCTGCTCTTTCGCTCATCTTTCTTTCCCTCTTCTTTTTTCTATTTATTTTGATTTCCTTTTTGCTTTATATTTTTGCAGATGTCTTATTATAAAATGATCCATTATACCGTTATCATAACTCCATAATGATCCGATACAACCGGTGCATTCTTTCCGTTACAGATAACATTTGATGAGCGGACATCTGCCGGAATAATTGCCACTCCGTCTCCTAATACCTTATCTGAAAACACCGGATCCGGTACTTCACTTAAAGGCACTGCCTTTCCGGTTAACGGCGCAAGAATTACTTCTGGAACCTTTTTACTCTCATTCTCGTTCACAACGAAACCTCCTCATGTTTTTCTCATCTGCACTTCTTTTGCATTTGTTTTACGCAATCGTTTGCATTAATTATATGCAGTTTTTGCATTGTTTTCAATTAGTATTTTACTTTTTTCTCTTATTTCTACTTTTTTTACAATTTTGCATTATTGTTTTTGTGCACTTTCCCTATGTTTTCTCATGCGTGCGCTTGCGCAATATTTCATGCAAATGCATTGCAATGTTGTTTTCTTTGCTGTAAAATAAAAATATATGAAAAATCTATGATATCAGAACGTATAAAACAAGAATATCAGAACCACAAAACAAACGGAGGTTATCTTTATGGCAGTAACGATCAAGGACGTGGCTGCGCTGGCAGGAGTCTCTCCTTCCACCGTGTCCAGAACCTGTAAAAATAATCCATCCATCAGCGAAGAAACGAAAGAACGTGTCAGAAAGGCTATGGCAAAACTTGGGTATGAGCCGAATTTCCAGGCAAGCAATCTTGCCTCTCAGAATTCGCGTACCATCGGCATCATTCTCCCCGCTTCCGCAAAAGAAGTCTATGAGAACTCCTTCTATCTGGAAGCAATCCAGGGAATCAGCCATTATTGTAATGGCAGACAGTATATGACAACAATTGTAACCGGGCAGGATGAAGCAGAGATCCTTGACGCCGTTCGCTCTATGTCCAGAAGTGGTAAAGTAGACGGTTTCATCATACTGTATTCCAAGAAAGATGATCCCGTCATCGATTACCTTTTTAACGAAGGTCTTTTATATATTCTGATTGGAAAAGCAACACAGTATACCAACCAGACTATCTATATTGATAATGATAACCTGCTTGCCGGAAGAGAAGCGACTGAATATCTTTATCAGCTTGGACACCGCCGGATTGCCTACCTTGGTTCCGACAGCTCCCTGATGTTCTCTGCCGATCGCAAAGCCGGTTACCAGCTTGCGCTTGCAAGCCACCAGCTCCCGGTTCGTCCGGAATATTGCGTGGAAGTAAAGAATGTATCAGAGAATAACGAAGAAGCCATACGCGGGCTCCTTATGCAGAAAGACCGCCCGACAGCAATCCTGGTCAGCGACGATATCCTCGCCGTCTCTTTAGAAAGAGTCTGTCTGGAAAACCATCTTGCAATCCCGGAAGATCTGTCGATCATCTCCTTCAATAACTCTTTGTTCGCAAGACTGACCTCACCACAGTTAACATCAATCGACATCGGAGCAGGCCAACTCGGAAGTGAAGCCGCCTCCCAGATCATCAACCACATAGAAAATCCAAATCTCCTTGCAACCAAGATCATTGTTCCTCACCACCTGATCGAACGGGACAGCTGTTGTAAAATATAACCTGTAAGAGATTTTGCTATAACATCATAAAACACAAAAAGGAAATATATAATGTTATAAGGTTTTCTGCATAGCAAACGAAAACATTTACATTATATATTTCCTTTTCATTTTTCATTATAAAATCTTAGATAAAAATTCCTTAAGACGAGGATCTTTTGGATTCTCAAAAAATTCCTCCGGTTTTGCCTGTTCTTTTATCTGTCCCGCATCTATAAAGATAACTCTGGAACCAACTTCCTTGGCAAATCCCATCTCGTGTGTTACCACAACCATCGTCATGCCTTCTCTTGCAAGCTGTTTCATCAGCTCCAGAACTTCTCCTACCATCTCCGGATCGAGTGCCGATGTCGGCTCGTCAAACAGGATCACATCCGGATCCATTGCCAGCGAACGGACAATTGCAATTCTCTGCTTCTGACCGCCGGATAACTGCGATGGATACGAATCTGCCTTTTCGGCAAGTCCTACTCGTTCCAGAAGTTCCATTGCTCTTTTATCTGCCTCTTCCTTACTCTTTCCAAGAAGCTTGATCGGAGCAAGTGTGATATTTTCCTTGATCGTCTTATGTGGGAATAAATTAAAGTGCTGGAACACCATTCCCATCTTCTGACGGTGCTTGTTAATATCCACATGTTTGTCTGTAATATCCACACCTTCAAAATAGATATGTCCCTGATCCGGAACCTCAAGAAGATTCAGAGAACGCAGGAATGTTGACTTACCGGAACCGGATGGTCCTACAATAACGACCACTTCTCCTCTGTGAATCTCCTCGTCAATCCCATTCAGCGCATGGAAATCCCCGTATATTTTATGCAGACCTTCTACTTTGATCAGTACATCATCTTTCTTAGTGGTCACTGTTTCTCAACCTCCTCTCCAGTAAGCTGACAAGCTTGGTAAATATCATTACCATTGCCAGATAGATCAGTGCAACGGCGATCAACGGCATAAATGCATCATATGTACGGCTTCGGATAATGTCCCCGCCCTTCGTCAGATCCTGTAACGCAATATAACCGGATACAGAAGTCTCTTTCAATAAAGAAATGAATTCATTACAAAGTGTCGGAAGTACATTCTTGAATGCCTGCGGCATAATG
>ERZ825670.3539-NODE-3539-length-13139-cov-4.509019_pt1 | contig 13139 bp, 12 predicted proteins | sample MGYA00519929_ERZ825670 | MGnify/ENA primary metagenome ERZ825670 (study PRJEB31778, sample SAMEA3449207) | human gut metagenome | biome: human gut; feature: human-associated habitat; material: faeces | place: United Kingdom | collected 2010/2012 ...
TTATATTCTGCTTTAGCATCACTTGAATATCCTTCTGACCAATTAGACCATTTAACATATTCATAATATCTTACTTTCTTAGTTGTATTATTATTGTTGTTATCACAAGTAGTACAACAATTACAACATCCATTTATACATTTAATTTTTACAGTAACTGTTGTTGTAGTTGTAGTAGTGGTTGTTTTCTTACCAGAATTATTACTACTAGAATTATTATTCTTATTAGAATTACTATTATTATTTGAGTTACTATTTGAATTATTATTACTTGAATTATTATTTTTATTATTATCTACAGTATTATTTGTGTTATTATTACATGAGTTATTAACACAAATTTTTTCTTTTTCAATATTAGCTAAAATATAATCTGATTTTTTACCACATTCTAGATTAACTTTTAAAGCATAATTATCTTCAAGAGTTCTAGTTGCTTGAATATAACTATTATCTAAGCTACAAGCCTTACCATTATCAGTAAAATCAATTAATAATTTCTTATCAAGCATTTCACCAAGAGTAAGTTTTTCTGTACTACCAACTTTTTCAGGTAATTTAGATTTAGTAAAATATTCAAATGCCACATTTTTCATAGTTGTAATATTTGTTGTAAAGTCATTAGTTGTATTAGTAGTTGTATTATTATTGTTATTAGCAACCGTATTATTAGTATTATTTTTCTTATGATTAGTTATTTTTGAAAATATAAAACAAGCTAGAAAAATAACTAAAGCTAATATTAACAATTTAATAATGAGTGAACCCCAGTTGATGTTTAAACGTTTTTTTCCTTCTTCGTACATAAAAGTACCCCCTCCACTAAGTGCCATTATCTTACCACAAAATGTAGCTTTTGTCAAATTTTTTCCCTTAAGTAACTATATGATAAATTAATAATAAAATTCCTCTCTAAAAGCCCTTGACACAAATATTTGTTTGTGATATATTATTTGTGCATTAAATTTGCAATTTGTGTTACAATACAAAAGAGAGGTGCAAAGTATGAATAACGATAAAATAATAATTAAAGGTGCCAGAGAAAATAACTTAAAAAATGTTAATATTGAAATACCTAAAAATAAATTAGTAGTTATGACCGGAGTATCTGGATCAGGAAAAAGTAGTTTAGCCTTTGACACAATTTATGCTGAAGGACAAAGAAGATATGTTGAAAGTTTATCTTCTTATGCAAGGATGTTTTTAGGAGTGATGGAAAAGCCTGATGTTGAATTAATCGAAGGATTATCTCCAGCGATTTCTATTGATCAAAAGACTACTTCGAAAAATCCAAGGTCCACTGTTGGAACTGTAACAGAGATATATGATTATCTTCGTTTGTTATATGCAAGAGTTGGTGTTCCACATTGTCCTAAATGTGGAAAAGTAATTAAACAACAAACGATTGATCAGATTGTTGATAGTGTTATGGAACTACCAGAAGGAACAAAAATTCAAGTTTTATCGCCTGTTGTACGTGGTAAAAAAGGTGAGTATACTAAGCTTTTGGATGATGCAAAAAAAGATGGTTTTGCTAGAGTTCGTGTTGATGGAAAGATGTATGAGCTTGGAGAAGATGCGATTGAATTAGACAAAAAGAAAAAGCACAGTATTGAAATTGTTGTGGACAGACTTGTTATAAAACCTGAGATAAGAAATAGAGCAAATGACTCTATAGAGACTGCACTTAAGTATGGTAATAAGCTTGTTATCATAGATGTTGTCGGAAAAGAAGAGTTATTATTTTCTCAAAATTATGCGTGTCCAGATTGTAATATTAGCATAGAGGAATTGACTCCTAGAATGTTTTCTTTTAATAATCCATTTGGTTCTTGTCCTACTTGTGGTGGTATTGGTAATCTTATGAAAATGGATCCAGATTTAGTTATGCCAGATCACAATTTGACACTTATCAATGGTGGTCTAAAGGGCATGGGATGGAATATTGAAAAGAAAGACAGCATGGGGCTTATGTACATTTATTCACTTGGGAAGCATTATGGTGTAGATGTTACTAAACCTATTAAAGACTTGCCGAAAGATTTTATAAACAAAGTTTTATACGGTACCGGTGATGAAAAGATAGACTTTGTTTATGAAAGTAAGACAGGAACTAGAAAGTTTACTTCACCTTTTGAAGGCGTCATAAATACTATGGAAAGAAGATATAAAGAGACTACTTCTAATGGAATGAGAGATTTTTATGAGCATTATATGTCATCAGCAGTTTGTCCTGAATGTAAGGGGGCTAGACTTAGAAAAGAAGCCTTAGCTGTTACTGTTGGAAAGAAAAATATTTATGAACTTACTTCTATGTCTGTTACAGAAATCAAAGAATATCTTTCAAAATTAAAGTTTACTGAAAAAGAAAAGAGGATAGGTGAACAGATTTTTAAAGAGTTAAATGCACGTCTTCAGTTTTTAATAGATGTTGGTTTAGATTATTTGACTCTTTCTAGAAATGCTGGAACCCTTTCTGGTGGCGAGGCTCAAAGAATTAGACTTGCTACACAGATCGGTTCTGGTCTTATGGGTGTTTTATATATTTTGGACGAGCCAAGTATTGGACTTCACCAAAGAGATAATGAAAAACTTATCGCAACATTAAAAAAGCTTCGTGATATGGGAAATTCACTAATTGTAGTAGAGCATGACGAAGACACTATGTATGCTGCAGATTATATTGTTGATATTGGTCCAGGTGCTGGTGTGCATGGTGGTAATGTTATGGCTACTGGTACAGCTGAGGAGATTAAGAAAAATCCAAATTCTATTACTGGTAAATATCTATCTGGCGAATTAAAGATTCCTGTACCTAAAAAGAGAAGAAAAGGAAATGGTAAGTTTTTAGAGATTGTTAAGGCAAGTGAAAACAATTTAAAAAATGTAAATGTTAAAATTCCACTTGGCGTTATGACTCTTGTTACTGGTGTTTCAGGTTCTGGTAAGTCTTCGCTTATAAATGAAGTATTATATAAAAAACTTGCAGCAGAGTTAAATGGAGCAAATTTGAAGGCAGGTAAATGTGAAAAGATTAAGGGAATTGAAAATTTAGATAAGGTAATCAATATAGATCAGTCGCCTATTGGAAGAACACCTCGTTCAAATCCTGCTACTTACACTGGAGTTTTTGATTTGATAAGAGATATTTTTGCAGAAACTTCTGAAGCTAAAATGAGAGGATATCAAAAGGGAAGATTTAGTTTTAATGTTCCTGGAGGTAGATGCGAAGCTTGTGAGGGCGATGGAGTTATTAAGATTGAAATGCATTTTTTATCTGATGTTTATGTTCCTTGTGATGTTTGTAAAGGAAAAAGATATAATAGGGAAACGTTAGAAGTTAAGTATAAAGGAAAAAATATTTCTGAAGTGCTTGATATGACTGTAGAAGAAGCATTAGATTTTTTCAAGAATGTTCCTAAGATTAAAACTAAATTGCAAACTTTAAATGATGTTGGATTAGGCTATATAAAGCTTGGACAGTCTTCGACTACTTTGTCTGGTGGTGAAGCACAAAGAGTAAAACTTGCAACAGAGCTTTGTAGAAAATCTACTGGTAAGACTTTATATATTTTAGATGAACCAACAACGGGTCTTCATATGGCTGATGTTCATAGACTTATTGAGATATTGGAAAGACTTGTCGAGGGAGGAAATAGTATTGTTATTATTGAGCATAATTTAGACGTTATAAAGACAGCTGATTATATAATAGACTTAGGACCTGAAGGTGGTATTGGTGGAGGAACTGTTATTGCAACTGGCACACCTGAGCAAATAGTAAAAAATGAAGCATCATATACAGGTAAGTTTTTAAAAAAATATTTGAAATAAAAATTGTGGGATGATGAAAAATTTTCATAAATGCTTTAGTTTACAGTAAAAAAGGCACATAATTAGGACACAAAAAGTTCACATAAATAACCTGTGAAACCGTTGGGGCTGTATGTTTGTACGGCGTAAATATATTTTGACATTTTGCACATTTTGTGCTATACTTGGCGTGTACAATAAGAGAGAAAACATGTATGTTTTTTCAAAAGATAAGGGGTGGTTATGAGTGATAGAAAAGAGCAATATTAATGAAGTAAGAAAAAATATAGAAGGTTGTGTTGGCCAAAAAGTACTACTTCGTGGTAGCTTGGGAAGAAATAGAACTTTTGAAAAAGAGGGAATTTTAGACAGTACATATTCAAATCATTTCAATGTAAAACTTAATGGAACTTTAATAAAAGAAAATTTCAGCTATGTAGATGTGCTATCAAATAAGGTTGAATTAGAAATAGCAGATAGCAATGGTACCTACTCTTCTATACTTAATAACGCAAATCCAAATATAACATTATAGTTTATTGTATTAAAATAGACAGATTTAAAATGATGTAAAAACATTTTAAGTCTGTCTATTTTTTGTAATATTTTATATAAGACGTAAATATCTTTTATTAAAAGCTTGTGCATAAAGTATATATTCTATAATATACTTTTGCATAAATATTAATGGGAGGTATGTTGATATGTGTGCAGAGACAATTAATGAGACAATTAATGTTTGTAAATATGTTGGAAGTGCCAGAAAGTCTAGTAATGTAGAGGGAGATGTTATTTTACAAGACATAAAGCCAGATATTTTAAGCATTGTTAGGGTAACTAGAGATTTATGTGTAACTCAAAAGAAAGTGGAAGATGGCAAAATAAAGCTTACTGGATACATTGATGTTAGCATTATATACGTAGCGGATGATAATACAAACTCACAAAAAGGTGTTAATTCTAAAATTGATTTTACTGAGGTTTTGGAAATTCCTGGAGTAAATGAGGATTCTATAATTAGATTTAGATACGAAGTTGGCAGCATAGAGTACAAGGTTGTAAATGGACGTAAGGTTTTAGTGAGTGTTCCTGTTACATTTGAAACTAGAGCATTTAATAATTGTGATGTCAGCATTATAAAGGGAATTACTGGTGAGAATGATTTGGAGATGTTAAAAACAACTCACAATATGTGTAGTCCAATTTCTCAAAATTCTACAAGTGTTGAATTAAATGAGCAAGTAAAGCTAGTCGAAAATAATCCACCAATTGGTGAGATTTTGTGTTGTACTTTTAATATTATCAATAAAGAATATAAATTAAGTTATAACAAGATTTTAGCTAAAGCTGACGCACTAATTAAGATTTGTTACATTGCTGATAACGAGAGGCAGAGTGTACATAGTTTTGAAGCGACTTTGCCGATTATGGGATTTATTGATGTTAATGGAATTAATGAAAACTCAAATATTTCGATTGATTATGAAGTAAAAGAATATTGCATAAAGCCTGTTTATCAAGATATGATCGCTAATTCAATTTCAGTTGAGGCTATGGTTAATATAACTTCGTTTAGTTTTAATATGAACGAAGTCGAGCTCATAACTGATTTTTATACACCATCTGCAGTTATTAAAACTGAAAATCAAAATATGAGTGTTGTGAAAAATGTTATGGACGTAGAAGAAAATATTAATTTATCTCAAACACTTGTAGTACCTGAATTGGATAATACTACAATTTTAGGAATTGATGGTGTTCCTAATATAACTGAAAAAAATGTTTTAAATGATAAAGTTGCTATTCAAGGTAATGTAGATGTTTATGTTTTGTTTATAAAAAATGATAGTAGAATGATTGAAAGCAAGAAGATAGAATTGCCATTTCAGCAAGTTATAAAAGTTGATGGAATAAATACTAATATGAACCCTATCATTAATTTGAAGTTAGATAATATTGAGTATAAGCAAAACGGAGAAAATCAGTTGCAAGTAGATATTAGGATGATTGCAAGTGTTATGGAAGATGAAGAGTCGGAGATAAATAGTATAACAAATTTAGAGATAACTGATGAAATTGTACCAACTCAGCCAAGTCTTATTATATACTACGTTAAAGCTGGTGATACACTTTGGAATATTGCTAAAAGATTTAATAATACAGTATGTAATATAAAGGAGGCAAATGGTCTTAAAGATGACTTGATATATCCTGGTCAAAGGCTTATTATTCCTAGGTTATCTAATAATAAAACTTCAAAAGTTTTAATGTGATATGGAAGAGAAGAGCTACGAAAAATTAAATATAAAAAAGAAAAGGTGGAAATTTAAAATCGTTTTACTTTTTTTACTATTTTTAGTATTTATTGTTTTGGGTTTTGAAGGTATTACTGTAATGATTAGGCCATCATTAATTGCACTTTGTAATGTAAAATCAAGAAGCTTAGCAAATACTATTTCTGGTAAAGCTGTTCAAGATGTAATGAAGAATATTGGATATTTGGATTTGGTAACTTTAGATAGGGATGAAAATGGTAGTATTTTAGCTCTTAGAGCAAATGTAATTGAGATGAATAGAATATCTTCGGAAATTAGCACATTAATTCAAGACAAATATTCAGAATTAGAGGATATATATATAAAGATTCCTATTGGAAATTTTACTGGCAATGAGCTTTTAGCCGGACGTGGACCGAGGATTGTGGTTAAGATTATGCCTGTTGGAACAGTAAATACAGAATATAAGACGGAATTTATTTCTACAGGTATTAATCAGACTAGGCATAGAGTTTTTCTTGAAATAAAAAGTAAAATGACGATTGTAGCACCTTTTACAAATAAGACTGTTGAGGTTGTGAATAATGTTGATGTTGCTGAAACTGTTTTAATAGGGGATGTTCCAGATACATTCTATAATCTTCAAGGTATAAATGATTTTACTACTGATGATACGATGAATATGATGTAAGAATAAAACTTTTAAAGTGTAATAGTGTACTTTAAGGAGGAGAAATAATAAGATTAAGAATTAGAAGCCAAAAGGGATAGCCTAAAATAAAAATCAATTAAGAAAAGAGTGTCATGCCAGAAGTTCTGGTATGACACTCTTTTGAGTATTCTTAGCAATCTCTGCCGATGGGATATTCCCCTTGGTAGAAAGTACCTTCCTTATGAATGTAGTTTCCAGTACACGGAACACTCGGTTTTCCCATGATTCCAATTTTTCTAAGATCACCGGGGGTCATTAAGCGAAGTGCTTCCATTCTGGCAGCCAACGTCTCCTTGTTGCAAATCAATTTGTCTGTTTTCATAAGCTCCTCCTTAATTGTAGCTGGTTGGTAGGTAACTCTTGTTTTTACGACATTGATAGTATAGCACACTTTACATAAAATGTCAAATTAAGAAGAAGTGGAATAATATATATTGATTTGTAATAATTTAAGCAAACGAAAACCCTACAGTCGAATGAAACTGTAGGGTTTGTAATATACGAAATATTATCTCTTTGAGAATTGAGGTGCTTTTCTTGCTTTCTTTAATCCTGGTTTCTTTCTTTCTTTCATTCTTGGGTCTCTTGTTAAGAATCCAGCTGATTTAAGTGCAGCTCTGTTTTCTTCGTTTGCAGCAACTAAAGCTCTAGCAAGACCATGTCTAATAGCTCCTGCTTGACCAGATAAACCGCCACCTTCAACTTTTGCTATCATATCAAATTTACCATTTGTATTTGTAACATCAAATGGATGTTTTGCAATAATTCTTAATACTTCAGTAGGTAAGTACTCATCTAATGTTTTGCCATTTACGATTAAATTTCCTTTACCTGGCATAATTCTAACTCTAGCAATAGAGCTTTTTCTTCTACCAGTGCCAAGGAATACAGATGTTTCTTTTTTAGCCATTTATTTTTCCTCCTTAAAAGTTATATACTTCTGGTTTTTGAGCAGTTTGTTCATGCTCATTACCAGCGTATACTCTTAGTTTTGTTAACATTTTTCTTCCAAGGGTATTTTTTGGAAGCATACCTTTTACGGCAAGCATTAATACGTTTGTAGAATCTTTAGCCATCGCATCTTTTGCTGCAATTTCTTTCATGTTACCGATGTAACCAGTATGTCTTCTATATATTTTGTCTTCCATTTTGTTTCCTGTAAGAATCATTTTATCAGTATTGATAACGATTACGTGGTCTCCACAATCCATATGTGTAGAATATGTTGGTTTGTGTTTACCTTTTAATAATTTAGCAACCTCTGCTGCAAGTCTTCCTAGAACTTTACCATCAGCATCGATTACATACCATTTTCTTTCGATTTCGCTAGCTTTAACGCTATGTGTTATATTGTTCATGGTATTATTTAAACCTCCATTCAAATTTTATTTATTATATTAATTTGTTTGGTTTAGAAGCTTTCCGGGTCAACCTCTAAACACTTGCGTGTATATTTTAGTATAAATTGCAGAATTTGTCAATCTTTTTTGAATAAAAATGGGTCAGAACTTAGAAGGAGTTTAGTAACTGTCTTCGGGTTTTCCAGTCAGGCATGATATTTTCTATTAATGCGTAGAATTTAGGGCTGTGGTTGGGTTCGATTAGGTGCGAGACTTCGTGAAGGACCACGTATTCTAGGCAGCTAAAAGGGGAGTAGATGAGTTTTTGATTGATTGTTATTTTATTTTTGACTGGGATGCATGAACCCCAGCGGCTGGTCATTTCACGGATTGTGAGGTCGGGTTTTTTTAGCTTGTATTTTTTAAATAGTTCTATGTATTTGTCAATTAGTTTGTCGCATAGGTAGTATTCGTATTCTTTAAGCCATGTTTTGAAAAATTTATTTATATATTCATCGTTTTCAAAGTACTTAGATTTTATTTTTATAGTAATGATATTTTCATAAAAAGATACATCATTTGAAATGCTAGGTGTAATTTTTATTTGATATTGTTTTCCATTAAAGAAAGTGATGGAGCCGTTTTTTATGGTCTTTTCGATTTTGTTATGTGTTTTGGAGATTACTTTATTTTGTGCTTCTATTAGCCAGTCGGCTCTTTTTGAAATCATTTTTTCTAATTCTTGTTTTGAGACATATCTTGGTGCAGATATGTAGATTTCACCGTTTTCTTTTATTCTAAAATTTACATTTCGTTTCGCTCTTCTGTTTAGTCTGTATTCTATGATTTGTCCGTTATATGAAAATGTTGGCATGGCTTAGTCCTCCTTAGGTTTAAGTATTATCATAATATAAAATGAATGTCAAATTTTAAGGGACTTATTAGAATTTAATTTAAATTGAATTTTCCACCAAAATTGCCATATTTTTTGCATTGATACCCTGTATTTTCGAATTTAAAATTAACTTAAGAGGTGTTTTTATATGAATAGAGAAGTAATGCTAAGGGTTGTATGCTGTTTTTTTGTTTTTGGGTTAATTTGCATGTATGTTCCAAGTGTTAATGGTGCAAGGTTTAATATGTCGTATCTTTATGGAAGTTATGATTACATATCACTTGTGGAACAAACTAATGGGGCTTTAAATGAAGTTTCTCCAAGTTATTTTGATTTAAATAAAGATGGTAGTTTATCTTTAAATGTGGTCGATACTAATTTTGTAAATGCGATGCATCAAAAAGGGATAACTGTAGTGCCTTTTCTTAGTAATCATTGGGATAGGGAAAAGGGTAGGAATGCTTTGAAAAATAAGGAAATTCTTGTAAATCAAATAGTTAATGCAGTAAAGAAATATAATTTAGATGGTGTGAATGTTGATTTAGAAAATTTAACGGAAGCTGATAAAAATGAATATACAAATTTGGTAAAGCTTTTGAAAGAGAGGTTACCTAGCGGAAAAACGGTTGCTGTAGCTGTTGCAGCGAATCCTTATGGTTGGACTAATGGATGGCAGGGGTCTTATGACTATTCAAAGCTTGCTAAATATTCAGATTATTTGATGCTTATGGCTTATGATGAGCATTATGAGGGTGGAGCAAGTGGTGCTGTGGCAGGTATTGAATTTGTGGAACAGTCTATTCAATATGCATTAAAGTATGTTAATAGCGAAAAAATAGTTTTAGGAATACCTTTTTATGGACGATATTGGAAGAACGGAAGTAGTTATGGTGGATATGGAGTTACAATTAATAGAATTGAAAAACTTGTTAGCAAATACACCTCTAAGGTAGTATATGACACGAATACAGAGTCTGTAAAGGCTACGATTACTATAAAAAATGGTGAAATTTGCCCTGTTATTAATGGAAAGGCACTTAGTGCTGGGACATATACTTTTTGGTATGAGAATGAACAAAGTTTAACTAAAAAGTTAGAACTTATTTCTAAATATAACTTAAAGGGAAGTGGCAGTTGGAGTTTGGGGCAAGAAAATGCGAGTACTTGGTCGTATTATAAAAATGTTGTTAATGGTGATACTGATGCTTTTTATGATGTGTCTGAGAGTTATTGGGCAAGAGATGAGATTTATTATGCACGTGATAATGGTTGGGTGGAGGGAAAGTCTGAAAATAAATTTGAGCCAGAGATAGGACTTACTAGAGCAGAGTTTGCTACTATGCTTTGCAGAATCTTGGGTTATTCTACTGACTCAAATACGAATACATATATAGATGTAAATGTGCATTGGGCAAAAGGTGCTATAAGTGCAGTTAGTAAGGCTGGGCTTATGAATGGATATTCGGATGGAAGCTTTATGCCAGATAAGGAGATTACGAGGGAAGAAGTGGTAAAAGTTTTGTATTATCTTTCTAGCGATAGTAAGCTTTTTGAGGGAAAAAGTTTTAGTGATGTTGAAAGTAGCAGGTGGTCTTATAGGTTTATAGAGAAGATGAGTGGCTTAGGAATCGTAAATGGTTATCAAGATGGCAGTTTCAAGCCAGAAAATGTGATAAAAAGGTCGGAAATGGTTGTGATTTTGAAGAGAACATTTGCATAATTTACATAATTGTGCTATAATGTAGCTAAGTAAATATAATTAGGGGAGGTTCTTTACAACATGAGCAATTCTGAGCGGACAAACGACAAATACGAGGTGAAGGATGTGCTTTTGTACATTCTTTTCATGGCGCTGATTACCCTTGGGAGCATGAGCATCCTTGGTGTGCTGGACATTGCAGGGGCGATGGTTCATACGGCTTTTTCGGCTGCTTTCAGCAACGGAAACGTCGTGAATTACGTCTCTCAGAAGAAAGAGCAGATTTACTTTGCTCACATTTTCCTGAGGGCGCTCATAGCGGCATTCGCACTCATGCACTGGTGGTGCAACTGCGATGACAGGGCACTGCAGAGTTTTGGCGTGCGAATGATAATCTTCGTGGCTGTTCTGGCTGGGTTAGATTTCGTGGCGTATGCCGTGGAATTCCTTGGGATTGCGTTTTGGCGTGCAATCACCTCTGGTTTCCACGATATTCAGATCATGAATGTGATCAAACTAAGGTATCTTGATCACATTGATGTCTTTGCCAGAGTGGGCCAGGCATTCGTTGCGGCGAATGGATGGTATCTCTGGAAGAGAGCCAGAACGAGATGGGAGAGACGCCGGAGAGCACGCCGGCAGACGAGAGACAGGAGATGATAACCTTCGGGGCGATTCATGTATTTGAATCGCTTTTTTTTGCACCTGAAAATAATAACAATTTTATTTATAGTAAATATTACTGCATAATGCTTATTGCCGTAATGTTTCCGATTTTTTCATGACGTAAATGGTTTACGGAATAATTTGAATAAACACAAAAAAGTTTACTACGGAAGCCTTGTGTTGCAAGGGATTGAGACTAAAATGTATTGAAAAAAGTACCTAAATATGGTAAAATTATTATGTAGATAAAAATAGAGGTGAGTACAATGAAGAAGTTTGGAGTAAGTATTTTTATTTTAATATTGCTTTTTTCAACTACAACTTTTGCAAGTGGTGACAGGGTAAGTTTGGGTTATATATATAATTCTTATAAGTCTCATACAGAAATTATGGATGATACTAAAGGAAATATTAACACAGTTTCTCCAACATGTTTTGATTTAACTTCTTCTGGACATTTAGAGATAAATAATATTTTTGATCAAGAATTTGTTAATGAAATGCATGAAAGAGGAGTTTTAGTTACACCATTTCTTAGTAATCACTGGGGAAGAAAAAGAGCTCAAAATGCTCTTAGTAAACCAGAAGTTTTGGCAAGCGAAGTTGCAGATGCAGTTGAAAAGTATAACTTAGATGGAGTTAATATAGATTTGGAAAACCTAACGATGAATGATAGGGATAAACTTACTGAGTTTGTAAGAATTTTAAGAGAAAAATTAGGTGATTCTAAAATACTTTCTGTAGCTGTTGCAGCAAATCCAAATAAGCTTGACAAGACATGGGTTGCTGTGTATGATTACGCAGGACTTGCAGAGTTTGCAGATTATTTAGTTTTGATGGCTTACGATGAACATTCTGCTGGCGGAAGTGCTGGACCTGTAGCAAGTATAAATTTTGTAAAGATTTCTATTGAAGTTATATTGGAAGATGTTTCTAGAGATAAAGTTGTTTTAGGTATACCTCTATATGGAAGAATTTGGGAAGAAGGTAAAGAATACGGCGGTGAAGCTGTAATTATTTCTCAAGTTGAGAAAATAGCTAAGAGATATAAAGCTGTTGGAATTTTCGAGGAGAAGACGGGTACACCTACTATAACAATCGATGTAAAAAATGGCGATAAGAAGGCTTACGTAAATGGTAAGTATCTTGAAGAGGGAAGATATACTATTTGGTATGAAAATGAGATGAGTATTTCTAAAAAATTGAAGTTGATGAATGAATTTGGACTAAGGGGTGCAGCTCTTTGGGCTCTTGACAATGAGCATGAAGATTTTTGGAATTGGTATGAAAAAGGCTTTAATACAAATGAATATGAATCTGAACAAGAAGCTAAGGAGAGAAGCTATTACGAATATGTTGAAATGCTAATAAGTAATGTCGAGCCTCTTAGATTAAGTGATGAAATTGAGATGGATAATACGGAGGTTAAATTTAAAGAGGAAAAGAAGCAAGGATTTAGAAAGATTAATTTTGTACATATTGAAACTGAAAAGGTTCAAATGCCTTTATTACAAGAAAATGATGAGAAAGTAGTTATTGTTAACGAGCATTCTAGAAAGGCTGAAAAAATTTCTAATTATCGTCAGATTAAGAGATTGGAGAAGAAATAATAATTTTAATTTGAAAATAAGGTGAAATTTGTATATAAAAAAATAAGATAAATGCGACTCACCGTTTGATAATACTTTTATCCGCAAGGCTTTGTCAAGGTAGTATTGCTGACGCAATCTCCACCTTG
>ERZ825670.3545-NODE-3545-length-13099-cov-3.747777_pt1 | contig 13099 bp, 10 predicted proteins | sample MGYA00519929_ERZ825670 | MGnify/ENA primary metagenome ERZ825670 (study PRJEB31778, sample SAMEA3449207) | human gut metagenome | biome: human gut; feature: human-associated habitat; material: faeces | place: United Kingdom | collected 2010/2012 ...
TCTTTACATTTCCTTTGCTATCTGGTTAAAGATTGTAAAGGAAATGTAAAGATGAATTTATGAATATTTTTTTTGTATAAGGAAACTTTTATTTAAATTAACCAATTTAGCATAATTGTTTAATAAATGATTACAAATAATTTACTAAATTATCTCAATTTTCCCTCAAAAAATAATGTAAATTTTTGTAACAAATTTCTATATGTACAAACTTTTCTCCTCCTGATATAATAAAAAAGATTAAAGGGAGCGAATATGAAAATTCTTGTATCAAATGATGACGGCATACTTTCAAACGGAATAAGGGCTCTAATAGAAGCGCTTTCTCCTTGTCACGATGTTTATGTAATAGCTCCCGACAGAGAAAGAAGTGCAGCGGGTCACTCTTTGACACTGCATACACCTTTAAGGGTTGAAGAAGTCGAGTCTAAGTATGGTGCAAAACGCTGCTGGATGACAACCGGAACCCCCGGGGACTGTGTAAAACTTGCTATTAATGCAATCCTCGATAAAGATGAACTCCCGGATTTAGTAATTTCAGGAATTAACCACGGCCCCAATCTTGGCGCAGATATACTTTACTCTGGAACTGTAAGCTGTGCTATGGAAGGTGCTATGATGGGCTATCCGAGTATTGCAACTTCTCTTGCAAGCCTCCGGAATGATTATGAAGATTTTCATTACGCTGCGGCTTTCGTTGCAGAACTTTTAAACAGGCTCGATAAATATAAAATACCTCCTAAAACAATATTAAATATAAATATTCCCGGTCTTGAAAAAGAAGATATTGCAGGCATAGCAATTACAGAACTCGGAAGCCGAATGTTTACAGATGCTTACGAAAGAAGAGTCGACCCGAGAGGAAAAGTTTATTACTGGATGGCAGGAGAACTTATCAACGAGCCGGAAGATGCGTCTACAGACATTGCAGCCGTCAGAAATAACAAAATCTCAATAACTCCTGTGACATTTGAAATGACACGCGTAAATATTATGCAGGATTTGGAAGCCACCCTCTGTACTGAAGATATCTGCAACTGGTTTGCATAGATATACAAAATATATTGACTGCAAAATAACTCTGTGATATTATCCTTTGCATACAATGTGTGTATCTAAAGGAGTATCCCATGAGAATTCAAAAAGTCGACAACACTGCCCCTGCATTTAATAGAAAACCAAATGCACAGGAAATGAAGGTTTATACAAATTCATTAAATCAAGGTCTTGATTTACTTGGCAAACAGGTGGATTTAATTCTGCATAACGCTTCTGCTCCTGCTGTAAAATCAGAAAATACCGGTATCGGCTCGCTTTTCTCCAGAACAGTAATCACTAAATTATTTCCGTTTTTAAAAGAACACGGATTTAAAGGAATTCAGCAGGAACCAAACGGTCTGAGAAAAGTTCTCGACAACTCTCCTTATGCTCCGGAAGCAAAGGCAAAAAATATCTATATGATACCGCTTGAAAAGCTTGCATCTGACGAATATGGAAACATCCTTTCCAAAAAGACTTTTGAAACTATTGTAAAAAACAATCCGAACACATCAGAAGTTAATTATCCTTATGTACGCTCTATGTATGAAGTTGCACTGAGAGAAGCATATACAAACGGCAAAGATTCTAAAGAATTTGCAAATTTCAAAGAAACAAGAGAAAGTGAATATGAACAAAGTGCAATCTACAGAATTTTATCTAAAATTAAAGGAAACGACAACTTCAAAATCTGGTCGCAAAAAGATAACTACACAGAAGATGAAATCGCACAGCTTGCAAAAGCAGCAGACATAAAAAACTGGGATAAAACAGATCAGCAGCTTTTTTTAAATCCGAATTCTGAAAAATCAAAAGCAAGAATTGCAGAATTGAAAGAAAAATACAAAGATGATTATGATTATTATCTTTTCCAGCAGATGCTGTTAGAAAAAGAAAATGAAGCATCAAATAAACTTTCAGAAAAAACCGGAATAAAAATTATAGGCGACTCCCCTGTAGCTCCTACAGCAGTGGAAAGCTGGGTTAATCAGAAATTATTCTTGAAAGGAAAATCAATCGGCTGCCCTCCTGATTATTTCTCAAAAACAGGTCAGCGCTGGGGATTTCCATACTATGACCCTGAAAAAATATTTAATAAAGACGGTTCATTAGGCGAAGCCGGCAAAATTATGCAACAAAAATATGAAGAATATTTTGCAAGCTTCCCAGGCGGGATAAGAATTGACCACATAATAGGCTTAATTGACCCGTTCATCTATACAAATTCAAGCAAGAAAATGACAGCATCAAATTCCGGCAGAATATATTCAATATTTTCCGGTAAATATAAGAAAAAGAATGATGATGAGTATGCAAATATTCTGACAAAAATTATTATTCCTGCTGCGAAAAAACATGGCTTGAGCAAAGATGCAATAATCTGCGAAGACCTTGGCGACAGAAACCTTCCGACAGAAAGAGTTATGAAAAAACTCGGGTTATCAGGAATTTCTGTAACTCAGTTTGATCATAGAGGTGCAAAAGCTCCGGAAAGAAATTTAATAATGCCAGGCTCCCATGACAATCAATCATTTCTAGAATTTGTAGAAGATTTATTTAATTTTGGAAACGACAAAGATAAAAAAGCCCGTTTCCTCAAAAAGACAAAATACCTTGCAGAAGATACTGCTCCTAAAGGTGCAGCTAAAGAAGAAGTTAAACAATATCTTAAAGATATCAGAACAAATAAATCGAAATTTATTGCAGCAAGCTTTGCAGAACTTTTCACAAGTCCGGCAAAACGTGTTCAAATTTTCTTTGCAGATTTCTGGGGACTCGGCAAAACATATAACCGCCCTGGAACTACAACCGGCAATTGGGCCTTAAGACTTGAAGAAACTTTTGAGGATGATTACTACAAAGCAGTACCGCATGGAAAAGGCAAAGGATATGCTTGAAAATACAAATATGAAAATTGTAAATATCAGCGAAGCGTGCGGTTATCAGAATGTTTCGTACTTCTGCCAGAGTTTCCGCGAGTGCTACGGGGTGAGTCCTCAGAAATTCAGAAATGGAATTTAAGATGAATATAAAAAATATGAAGTTGAAATACAGGCTGGCAGGGATTTACCTGCTCACGGCAGTACTGCCGGTTATTGTGCTGTTTACATTTTCCTACGGGCAGATGAAGCATATTTTAATTGAGCGCGATACGAAAAGTATCCAGAATTTTGTCAATCAGGCGGGAGCGGGTATTGATGCCCAGTTAGAGGTGTATAACAACCTGTCCAATTACATCACCTTTAATGAAACGATTTCGCGGGTTGTCAGCTACGACTATAAAAGCGATTATGAAATGTACGACCAGCTTGTGCTGTTGTTTGACCCGATGCTATCGTCGCTTAAATATTTCCACGAAGACGTGAAACAGGTGACGATTTACGCAGAAGGCACGGTAAAGCACGATACCACGCTTGCACCGCTGTCAGAAATTGAAGCTGCACCGTGGTTTGATACGTCAAAGGAACATACAACGATTCAGTGGTTTGCGGACAGCTCGGCGCACACGCTGTCATCGGCACGAAAAATGTCACTGCTTTATCAGAAGAATAAACTCGGCATTTTATACATTTCAGTGGATTATGATAAGGTGTTTGAAGCACTTGAAGAAAATACGCAGAAAAACTACGGGATTTATATTGTCGATTCTGCGGGCAGCGAGGTGTATGAATTCCACAGCTTTACCGGTGAAAATGTGGATAAGGCGTTAAATTTTGCAGACTTTTGTGGAATACGGGACGGCAGCGGCGATTACACGGTTATCAGTACACCGCTTGCGACAACGGACTGGACGATTTATATGTATGAACCGACAGAATTGATTATCCAGTCGGCAAAGCCGATGATGCGCATGATTTTTGTGGCAGTGACGGTGATTATAGCCGGTGCAGTGCTTGCGCTGATATCGACCTCGCGCTTTTTAATAGAGAGAATTGAGCTGTTACAGCACAATATGCAGAAGGTGGAGCAGGGCGATTTCACAGTACGTGTCCATAGTGACAGCAACGATGAAATCGGTGCATTAATTAACGGCTTTGATCATATGGTCAGCCGCATCAGCACCTTAATTACCGAGGTTTATGAGGGCAGGATTCACCAGAAGGAATATGAAATGCGGGCACTCCGGGCGCAGATAAATCCACATTTTTTATACAATTCGCTGTCCCTGATTAACTGGAAAGCCATTGAGAGCGGGCAGGAGGACATCAGCCGGATTACACTTGAACTTTCCAATTATTACAGAACTTCATTAAATAAAGGAAGAAACACATTGACATTAGAGCAGGAATTAAGCAATGTACGCTCCTATCTGCAAATCCAGCAGCTTATGCATGACGGGGATTTTGATGTGGAAATAGATGTGGCAGCGGAAATTTTACAATACGAATCCCTGAATCTGATTTTACAGCCGCTGGTTGAAAATGCGATTGATCACGGAATTGACTTAAAAACAGAGGGCAGAGGGCGGATTACAATCCGCGGCTGGCAGGAGCCTGCACAAAAGCCGCTCACACACCGGACAGATATGGAATCTGACACACAATCCGAAACGAAATCCGGTACAGAATCCCGCCGAGAACCAGATGTGGAATCCGGCACAGATTATCTGGTAGTATTGACGGTATCGGATAACGGTGTCGGCATGGATAAGCAGACGGCGGCAGATTTTTTAACGGTGCAGTCCGGCGGATATGGTGCAAGAAATGTCAACGAGCGTTTAAAGCTGTATTACGGGGATCAGTATCCGTTAAAGGTGGACAGTAAACAGGGCGAAGGTACAACGATTACAATTACATTTCCGGCATGCGTCTATACCACACAGAAACAGGCTTAAAACAGCGGCGGACAGGCGTTTTGTAAAATGATTTTACAACTGTCTTGTCACCTGTAAAGAAACGTGATATAATTACCAACAAAAAATTTAGCACTTATACAGGAAAATGAGGTAAATGATGAACGCGGTAACAGAGGAAATTAAGCAACTGAAAAAAGAGAAAAATGCAGTCATTCTTGCACATTACTATGTGGAAGATGCCGTGCAGGAAATTGCAGATTACATCGGGGACTCGTACTACTTAAGCCGTCTTGCAACGGAAACAACAGCAGATGTCGTTGTTTTCTGCGGTGTGGGATTTATGGGTGAGAGCGCAAAGGTATTAAATCCGGGGAAAAAGGTTTTAATGCCGGATATGAGTGCGGACTGTCCGATGGCACATATGGCAGATATCGCAGGAATTGAAAAGCTTCGTGCAGAGTATGAAGATTTAGCGGTTGTCTGTTATATCAACTCCACGGCAGAGTTAAAAGCACACGCGGATGTATGTGTGACTTCCTCAAATGCGTTAAAGATTGTAAAGGCACTCCCGAATAAACACATTTTATTTATTCCGGATGACAATCTCGGACATTTTATTGCAGAGCAGGTGCCTGAGAAAGAATTTTTATACCAGAACGGACACTGTCCGGTTCATAAGGCAATTGCACCGGAAGCTGTCAAAAAGGCAAAACAGGAGCATCCGCAGGCACTTGTGCTTGCACACCCGGAATGTCTTCCGGAAGTGTCGGCACTGGCAGATTATGTAGGCAGTACCTCGGGTATTATTGATTATGCAACAAAAAGCGATGCAGAGGAATTTGTGATTTGTACGGAAACAGGTGTATTTTACGAGTTGAAAAAGAAAAATCCTGGGAAAAAGTTTTATCCGGCATCGGCTCATCAGATCTGCCCGGATATGAAAAAGATTACATTAGAGAAAGTACGGGATGTCTTAAAAAATGAGAGCAATGCCGTAACGGTGGAAAAAGAGTTAAGTGAAAAGTCAGGCCGTCCGCTTGAGAGAATGTTAGAGCTTGCAAAATAGCCGGAAAGAATGTGTCAAGATGAATGAGAATAAGGTAAAGTTACATATTAATACGGACATTGTGATTGTAGGAACGGGAGTCGGCGGCTTGTTTACCGCACTGAATCTGCCACGCGATAAGCAGATTGTGATGATTACAAAGGCGGATTTGGAAAGCAGTGATTCGTTTCTTGCACAGGGTGGAATTTGTGTATTAAAAAATGAAGATGATTACGACAGTTATTTTGAAGATACTATGCGTGCAGGACATTATGAAAACAGAAAAGAGTCTGTGGATATCATGATTCGTTCTTCACGTGAGATTATTGATGATTTAATCGGATACGGTGTAGATTTTGAGCGGGATGATAACGGACACTTGCGTTTTACAAGAGAAGGTGCCCATTCCACACCGAGAATCCTCTTCCATGAAGATATTACGGGAAAAGAGATTACAAGCAAGCTGCTTGCACAGGTGCAGAAGCTGCCGAATGTTACAATCCTTGAAAATACGGAAATGGTAGATATTGTTGAACAGGACAATGTATGCTACGGTATTGTATGCCGTGTATCAAAGGAAGCGATGCCGCATCTGATTACAATTTCGGCAAAGGATACCGTATGGGCATGCGGCGGTATCGGCGGTTTATACACACATTCCACGAATTTTCCGCATCTGACGGGTGATGCACTGGCACTGTCCCTGCGCCATCATATCGAACTGGAAAATATTGATTATATCCAGATTCATCCGACAACACTGTATTCCGAAAAGCCGGGAAGAAGATTTTTAATATCTGAATCAGTACGTGGGGAAGGCGCTATTTTATTAAATAGGAAAGGCGAGCGGTTTGTTGATGAACTGCTTCCAAGAGATGTGGTTGCACGGGCAATTTATGAGCAGATGGAAAAAGACGATATGCCGTATGTGCATCTGTCACTTGAAAATATAGATAAAAAGACGATTATGGAACATTTTCCGAATATTTATCAGCATTGTCTGGAAGAAGGCTATGACATCACAAAGGAAAGTATTCCGGTTGTACCGGCACAGCACTATTTTATGGGCGGTGTCCATGTAGACTGCAACAGCAAAACGTCTATGGAACAGTTATATGCAGTCGGTGAAGCAAGCTGTAACGGTGTGCATGGCGCAAACCGTCTGGCAAGCAATTCCCTGCTTGAAAGTCTGGTCTTTGCGAAACGTGCGGCAAAGCATATTACAGACGGCTTTGATATGGCAGAGAGTTGTCCGGAGCTCGTGGAAGCGGCAGCACTCCGGAAGTACAACGGCTATGATGAATTGAAAAAACAGTACAAGACAGAAATTTTTGAAGAAATTGAAAGGGAGAAAAAGGTACATGAACAGTATATCAATGAAGTTAAATGCAGATAAATTAATTATGCAGGCACTGGAAGAAGATATTACAAGCGAAGATATTACGACAAATGCCGTAATGCGCCACCCGCAGCAGGGCGAGGTACAGCTTTTGTGCAAGCAGGACGGTGTGATTGCGGGCTTGGACGTATTTAAAAGAGTGTTTGAGCTTTTAGACGAAACAACAGAAGTCGTATTTTACGTAAAGGACGGAGATGCTGTAAAAAAAGGTGATTTGCTTGCAGTCGTAAAGGGTGATATCCGTGTCCTGCTTTCAGGAGAACGCACCGCCTTAAATTACTTACAGAGAATGAGCGGTATCGCAACGTATACCCGCTCGATAGCCGATTTGTTAAAGGGCAGTAAAACAAAGCTGCTTGATACAAGAAAGACAACACCGAACAACCGCATTTTTGAAAAATATGCCGTAAAGGTCGGCGGCGGTTATAATCACCGTTACAACTTATCGGACGGTGTTTTGTTAAAGGATAACCACATCGGAGCCGCAGGCGGTGTCAAAGAAGCCGTAACTATGGCAAAGGAATATGCGCCGTTTGTCAGAAAGATTGAAGTGGAAGTCGAAAATCTGGATATGGTACGCGAAGCGGTAGAAGCGGGCGCAGATATTATCATGCTGGATAATATGACACCGGAAATGATGAAAGAAGCAGTCCGTATTATTGACGGCAGGGCAGAAACAGAGTGTTCCGGCAACGTTACGTTAGAAAACGTGGCACGTCTGACAGATATCGGCGTGGATTATATTTCAAGCGGTGCGCTGACCCATTCCGCTCCGATTTTGGACGTTTCTTTAAAAAATTTACATGCAGTATAAAAAAACTTTTCAAAATAAAGAAAATCAGTAAAAAAATAGCTTTATTGCTTTAATTGGATAAATAATCTGCTTTTCTTTTTTATAATAGTGTGTTAACATAGTAACACACTAAATTTTTGGAGGTTTCTAATGAAGAAAGACGAATTTAAGCCGTATATTCCGGCTGACAAAATTACGCCTGAGTTTACAGTGACATCTGTCATTATGGGTATTCTTCTGGCAATTATTTTTGGCGCAGCCAATGCGTATCTTGGTCTGCGTGTCGGAATGACTGTATCTGCTTCTATTCCGGCAGCAGTTATTTCCATGGGCGTTATCCGCGTCATTATGAAAAAGGATTCAATCCTTGAAAGTAACATGGTACAGACAATCGGTTCTGCCGGTGAATCCCTGGCAGCGGGAGCAATCTTTACACTTCCTGTATTGTTTTTATGGTCAAAGGAAGGTATTACAGAGGCTCCAAGCCTGATTACCATTTCATTAATCGCATTATTCGGCGGTATCTTAGGTGTGTTATTCATGGTGCCGTTAAGAAATGCACTGATTGTAAAAGAACATGGTGTGCTTCCGTATCCGGAAGGTACAGCCTGTGCAGAAGTTCTTTTAGCCGGTGAAGAAGGCGGTGCAAGTGCGAAGTCTGTATTTGCAGGTATGGGACTTGCTGCTTTATTTAAGTTTGTAGTCGATGGACTCAAAGTGATTCCAAGCGTTATTACAGTACCACTCAAGGCATTCAAGACAGAGCTTTCAGCAGAAGTATATCCGGCACTGCTTGGTGTAGGTTATATCTGTGGACCAAAGATCGCATCTTATATGTTTGCCGGCGGTTTAATCGGATGGTTTGTACTCATTCCGGCAATCATTACATTTGGCGGTTCCACAATCCTTTATCCGGGAACAAAGACGATTGCTGATATGTATGCTGCAGGCGGTGCTTCCGCAATCTGGAGCAGCTATATCCGATACATCGGTGCAGGTGCCGTAGCTGCGGGTGGTATCATCAGTTTAATTAAATCCCTTCCGTTAATTGTAAGAACATTTGCAGATGCAATTAAGGGCATGAAGGGTGCAGGAAACAGCAACAGCGCTGTTCGTACAGAAGTAGACCTTGATATGCGTGTAATCGGTATCGGTGTATTAATCATGATTATTGCAATCTGGCTGTTACCGGAAATTCCGGTATCTCCGCTCGGAGCAGTTATTATTGCATTATTCGGTTTCTTCTTTGCAACGGTTTCATCCAGAATGGTTGGTATCGTCGGAAGCAGTAACAATCCGGTATCCGGTATGGCAATTGCAACCCTGTTATTTTCTACACTCTGCTTAAAGGTGACAGGAGATACAGGTGTACACGGCATGAAGGGTGCTATTGCAATCGGTTCTGTTATCTGTATCATCGCAGCAATGGCCGGTGATACTTCACAGGATTTAAAGACAGGTTATATAGTAGGTGCAACACCTTACAAGCAGCAGGCTGGTGAACTTATTGGTGTAGCTGTATCAGCTATTACAGTTGGTGGAGTACTTTATTTACTTAATGCAGCATGGGGCTATGGTTCAACAGAATTACCAGCACCACAGGCAACTCTTATGAAGATGGTTGTTGAAGGTGTTATGGGTAACAGCCTTCCATGGTCACTTGTATTTGCAGGAGTTGCAATTGCAATAGTAGTTGAGATTCTTCAGATACCTGTGCTTCCATTTGCAGTAGGACTTTATCTTCCAATCTATTTAAGTACACCTATTATGGTTGGTGGACTTGTAAGACTTTACTTTGATAAGAAGAAAGGTATTACAGAAGAAGAGCGTAAGGCTAAGGTTAATCAGGGAATACTTTATTCATCAGGTCTTATTGCCGGTGAAGGACTGGTTGGTATCCTTTTAGCGGTATTCGCTATTATTCCTATTGGTGCAGATACTCTTGGCGATGCTATTAATATATCAAAGATTATTAATCTTGGTAATATCGGAGGACTTGTATTCTTTGCATGTCTTGTTGCAACATTAGTAGCATTTATTAACAAAAAAGAAAAGAAGACAAAATAATAAATAATATGTTACAATGAGTCTGCCGGTTATTTTGCCGGCAGATTTTTATTTTCTAGGATTAAAGGAGAAGGCTTGATTTATGGCTAAGCAGAAGGATAATTACTTAGACTATGTTCCAAAGCATAATTCGTTGTTCGAATGCAGGGAAAACAAAAAAGGTCATGTAGAAGTCAAAGTACACAATAAGGGGATTTTTAACAGAATAGCGCAGCTTATTGCACGAAAGCCCAGATATAGTTACATCGAACTAGATGATTTCGGTACATTTGTATGGCATAGCATAGATGGTGTAAGAAGTATTTATGATATAGGACAGCTTGTGAAAGAGCATTTTGGAGATAAAGCGGAGCCGCTGTATGAGAGATTGTGTTATTTTATAAAGCTGCTTCATAAGAATCAGTTTATTGTATATATGAACAAGATAAATAAGCAGATAAACAAATGAATAAAATAAATTTGTAGATTATAAATATTTTAAAGGAGACGGTGTTATGAGAGTATTATCTGAATTAGAACCTAAAAATGTATTTTCTTTTTTTGAGGATATATGTAATATCCCACATCCATCATATAAGGAAGAAAAAATCAGCAATTATCTTGTTGATTTCGCTAAGGAAAGAAAGCTTGAATATTATCAGGATTCACTTAACAATGTAATCATAATAAAGGAAGCCTCAAAGGGTTATGAGGATGCAGCACCTATAATACTTCAGGGACATATGGATATGGTATGCGAGAAGACACCTGATTGTGATAAGAATATGGATGAGGATGGACTGGATCTTGAGGTAAATGGTGATTTCATATCTGCTAAGGGAACAACGCTTGGTGGTGATGATGGAATAGCTGTTGCCTATGCACTTGCAATACTTGATGACGACAGTATCGCACATCCACGTCTTGAGTTCGTGTGTACAGTATCTGAGGAAGTAGGCATGGAAGGTGCTTCTTCCATAGATGTATCTATGTTAAAGGGCAAAAAGCTTCTTAATATGGATAGTGAAGAAGAAGGAATCATGCTTGCAAGCTGTGCAGGTGGCTGCAGTAGCAGAGTTACACTAAAGCTTGATAAAAATAAGGTTACTGGAACAAAGCTTAGTATTACTTTATCAGGACTGACAGGAGGCCATTCAGGTGTTGAAATAGATAAAGGCAGAGGTAATGCTAATGTTCTTATGTCAAGAATATTAAGGGATGTTATCACAGACAATAATGTATATCTTGCAGCGTTTAACGGTGGAAGAAAGGATAACGCTATTCCAAGAGAATGTATGGCTGAGATTATTGTAGCAGCAGACAAGACAGCAGAGGTTAAAGCAGCTATTGAGACTGCAGCAAAAGAGATAAAAGAAGAGTTTGCTACATCTGATGCAGACTTAAAGTGTGTTGTAGATATATCAGAGGGTTGCAGCACAGAGGCAGTAACATATGAAGATAGCACAAGGGCAGTTTCACTTATACAGGCATTACCTAACGGAATAATGAGAATGAGCCAGGATATAGATAATCTTGTGGAAACTTCGCTTAATCTTGGTGTGATTTCACTAGATGAATCAGGTATATGTCTCAGATTCTCACTTAGAAGTTCTGTAGGGGCTGCTTTAAAGAATCTTAAGAGCCAGATCAAATTCATTAGTGAAGCATTCAGGGCAAATGCTGAATTTACAGGTGAATATCCAGCATGGGAATATAAGAAGGATTCTAAGCTGCGTGATGACATGGTAAGGATATTTGAACAGATGTATGGTAAAAAGCCAACTATCGAGGCTATTCATGCAGGTGTTGAATGTGGTATACTTGCAGGCAAAATAGAAGGACTTGACTGCATATCAATGGGACCTGATATTTTTGATATTCATACAACTGAGGAACACTTAAGCATATCTTCAACTAAGAGAATGTATGAATATATACTTAACGTAATAGCTTGTAAATAATAATACAATAATGAAGCACATTGAAGCAGGGTGAGTCTATGTATAAAATATTAATAGTTGAGGATGACAGGATATAGGTAAAGTAGTCTCGCGTGATAATATTATGATGAAGCTTTGGGAAAGTGATGACTTTATTGATGATAACACGCTGACTGTTAATGTTACAAGATTAAGGAAAAAGCTTGAACAGGCGGGGTTCATAGATTATATAAAGACTAAAAAGGTGCCGGAATACAGGCAGATATAAAGACAATGACAGCTAATCGTGTATATGCGATGAGTGCAATCACAGCCCTGACTGCGCAGAACACTACTGGTGTAACAGATATAATGGAGGTATCTCCTAAGTTTTTAGCAGAGCAGCTGGATGGTATATTTACAGATATATATCCGGATGCTGTCAAGACAGGAATGGTTGCTTCAGGTGAACTGATTCAGGTAATAGCAGATAAGCTTACAGAGTATAAAGCAGGAAATATAGTTGTTGATCCAGTTATGGTGGCGACAAGTGGTGCAAGACTTATAAGTGAAGATGCTATCAGCATATTAAAGAGCAGATTATTACCACTTGCAACAGTTATTACTAGAACATTCCACGACAGAATGTAATCATACGAATAGTATAATTGCTTGAAATTAGAATGCAGTATTTAAGCGGTTTGACAAAAAATGTATATACTAATACTTAATGTAAATTGGTGTAAACTAGTACAGTTTGGTTTTTTATCTGAACCAAAACTGAACCAAACTGCTTAAAAACTGAACCAGATAAAAGTGGCTTTAAGTTGCTTGTTTACTGGTGATAAGTTACTATTTATTAAAATGAATGGGATGTTCCAAAAATTGGCGTACTTTAATAAACCTATATAGGTTTTAAAAATTTTTATTTTGATATTTCTAAATTCAGGCACTTTTTAAAGGAAATAAATGTGTTCCTGTCTTCCCGTTCTGAATCTTATTATGAAGTTTATTTATGTTTCTTGCAATTGCTAAAAGAGTACTTTCAGCGAGTACATTCGCA
>ERZ825670.3548-NODE-3548-length-13086-cov-3.640319_pt1 | contig 13086 bp, 9 predicted proteins | sample MGYA00519929_ERZ825670 | MGnify/ENA primary metagenome ERZ825670 (study PRJEB31778, sample SAMEA3449207) | human gut metagenome | biome: human gut; feature: human-associated habitat; material: faeces | place: United Kingdom | collected 2010/2012 ...
TCACAATCGTTGTCTGCCTGATCCTGCCTACAACAGCTCCGCTGGTTGGTATGCTGATGCTTGGTAACCTGTTCAAAGAGTGTGGAGTTGTAAGACAGCTGACAGAGACAGCTTCCAATGCCCTGATGTACATCGTAGTTATTCTTCTTGGTACATCTGTAGGTGCTACAACAAGTGCTGAAGCATTCCTGAACTGGAATACAATCAAGATCGTTATCCTTGGTCTTATAGCATTTGCATTCGGTACAGCTGCCGGAGTTCTCTTCGGTAAGTTAATGTGCGTCTTTACACATGGTAAGGTTAACCCGCTGATTGGTTCCGCTGGTGTATCTGCGGTTCCTATGGCAGCCCGTGTATCTCAGAAGGTTGGTGCTGAGGCAGATCCTACAAACTTCCTGCTTATGCATGCAATGGGACCAAACGTTGCCGGAGTTATCGGTACTGCAGTAGCAGCCGGAACATTTATGGCTATTTTCGGCGTTAAGTAAATTAGGAGGAGAAATAAATGGCAGAAATTGAAAAAAAACCAGTTAAAATAGTAGAAACTATTCTGCGTGATGCACATCAGTCTCTGATTGCTACCAGAATGACAACAGAGCAGATGATGCCAATCGTTGAGAAGATGGACAAGGTTGGATATCATGCTGTAGAGTGCTGGGGTGGAGCAACATTCGATGCTTCCCTCCGTTTCCTGAAAGAAGATCCATGGGAGAGACTTAGAAAGTTCCGTGATGGATTCAAGAATACAAAACTTCAGATGCTGTTCCGTGGACAGAATATCCTTGGATACCGTCCATACGCTGATGATGTTGTAGAGTATTTCGTACAGAAATCTGTGGCAAACGGAATCGATATCATTCGTATTTTCGACTGCCTCAATGACATGAGAAACCTTCAGACAGCTGTAAAAGCTGCGAACAAAGAGAAAGCTCATGCACAGGTTGCAATGTCTTATACACTCGGTGATGCTTACACAATGGAATACTGGGTAGACCTTGCAAAGAGAATCGAAGACATGGGCGCAAGCTCAATCTGTGTTAAGGATATGGCAGGACTTCTTGTTCCATATAAGACAACAGAGCTTGTTGGTGCATTGAAAGATGCAGTAAATATCCCGATCGAGATGCATACACACTATACATCAGGTGTTGCTTCCATGACATACATGAAAGCTGTAGAGGCAGGAGCTGACATCATCGATACAGCAATGTCTCCATTCGCACTTGGAACATCTCAGCCGGCTACAGAAGTTATGGTTGAGACATTCAAGGGAACACCATACGATACAGGACTTGATCAGAGTCTCCTTGCAGAGATTGCTGACTACTTCCGTCCAATCCGTGACGATGCTCTTGAGAGCGGACTGCTCAATCCGAAGAACCTTGGTGTTAATATCAAGACTCTTCTGTATCAGGTACCGGGAGGAATGCTTTCCAACCTGACATCCCAGCTGAAAGAGCAGGGAGCAGAAGATAAGTTCTACGAAGTACTTGAAGAGGTACCGCGTGTACGTAAAGATCTTGGTGAGCCACCGCTTGTTACACCATCTTCACAGATCGTTGGAACACAGGCTGTATTCAACGTACTGATGGGTGAGCGTTATAAGATGATCACAAAAGAGACAAAGGATGTGCTTGCAGGTAAATACGGTAAGACAACAAAACCGGTTGATCCAGAACTTCAGAAGAAGGCTCTTGGAGATGAAGAACCGATCACTTGCCGTCCGGCAGATCTTATCCCGGATGAGCTTGATACACTTCGTAAAGAGTGTGCACAGTGGATCCAGCAGGATGAGGATGTACTGACATATGCACTGTTCCCACAGGTTGCTGTTGACTTCTTCAAATACAGACAGGCTCAGCAGACAAAAGTAGATGCTACAGTAGCAGATACAGAGAACGGATCTTATCCGGTATAATCCTGACTGATTTAGTTAGATTATGAATTGAATAGAAAGACCAGAAGATAACAGATTGAAAGATTTGTATTTTCTGGTCTTTTTCATTTGTAAGGAAATTTATTTGGTGGTATCATAGATGTGTACAATTTTGAATAATCAAGTTTTTTGTAATATGAGTTTGATTGTTGGAATATATGGAGGCAGATATGAGTGTTTTAGACAGAATAGAGCGATTACGAAATGTAATGGAACAGCAGAAAATAGACTGCTATATCATCCCTACAGATGACTATCATCACAGTGAATACGTCGGTGATTATTTTAAATTCCGCGAATATATAACGGGCTTTACAGGATCAGCAGGTACCGCAGTTTTTACAAAGGATAAAGCGGGACTCTGGACAGATGGAAGATATTTTATTCAGGCAGAAGCTCAGTTGAAGGGGAGCGGGATTACGCTCTATAAATCAGGAGAATCTGATGTTCCAACGATAGAAGAATTTTTAAAAAGTGAGCTGAAAGAAGGGGATGTTCTGGGATTTGATGGTCGTACAGTGACTTATGCACAAGGAAAACGATATTGTCATATCGCAGACGAGAATGGCGCATCATTGAAATACAGCTTAGATTTTGCACAGAATATCTGGAAGGAAAGACCTGAAATGTCTATGGAACCTGTATTTTCTCTAGAAGATGAATATACAGGCGAAAAAATTGGATCCAAATTAGAGCGAATCAGAGAAATAATGAAAGAAAATGGATGCAATGCACATGTTTTATCGAGTCTTGATGATATTGCATGGCTTTTAAATATAAGAGGAAATGATATTGCATATTGTCCACTTGTTCTTTCTTACGCAATCGTTTATAATAATTCAGTTGAGCTGTTTGCTGACATTAGAAAATTCTCTGACGATATTATAAATTTGTTAGCAGAAAATCAAGTGAAAATTTATCCGTATGAGGATATTTATCGCAAAGTTTCAGAAATGACATCGGAAGATAAGCTTCTTCTGGATTCTGCAATCATGAATTATAGTCTTTATCAGGCTATTTCCAAAGAGACGGTGATTGTTGATAAGCAGAACCCGGAAATCCTGATGAAGTCAGTTAAAAATGAAACACAGGCAGAGAATTTGAGAAAAGCGCATTTGAAGGATGCTGTTGCACATACAAAGTTTATGTACTGGTTAAAGAAGAATATTGGCAGAGTGGAGATTACAGAGTTGTCTGCTTCTGCCAGGCTGGAAGGATTACGTGCAGAGCAGGAGCATTTCCTCGGACCAAGTTTTGGCCCGATCAGTGCATATGGAGAACATGGGGCAATTGTTCATTATAGTGCGGATGAGAAAAGCAATGTCCCTTTAAAAGAAGGAAAGCTTTTCATGACAGATACAGGAGGTCATTACCTGGAAGGGTCTACCGACATTACGCGTACGGTTGCACTTGGAGAAGTGGGGAATATTGAAAAAGAACATTTTACACTGGTAGCAAGAGCAATGCTGCGTCTGGCAAACACTGTATTTCTCTATGGATGCAGTGGTGCGAATCTGGATTGTATTGCAAGAGAGGTCTTTTGGAAAGAAGGATTAAACTTTAATCATGGGACGGGGCATGGTGTTGGTTATTTATTGAATATCCATGAAGGACCGATCAATTTCCGTTGGAAAGAGGGAGAGAGACCGGCTCCGGCATTGGAAGAAAATATGGTGATTACAGATGAACCGGGGATCTATATTGAGGGTTCCCATGGAATTCGTCTGGAAAATGAGCTGCTTGTCAGAAAAACAGTTAAGAATGAGTATGGACAGTTTATGAATTTTGAAATTCTTACTTATGTACCAATTGATCTAGATGCAATCTTGCCGGAGAAAATGAGTACAGAAGAGAAAGAAATGCTGAATCATTATCATAAGCAGGTTTATGAAAAAGTGTCCCCTTACCTTTCAGAGGAAGAACGAATCTGGCTGAAAGAGTACACGCGGGCTGTGAAGTAATCAGCAAAGCAGAGATATAACAGAACTCTTATGTATCTGTTGAAGCTGCTGGACGGACAATGAAATATTTAGGGATTAGGAATAGTGTAAAAGAATGGAAACATCAGAACGCAATATTGAAGCGAATATGAATGAGCTGATCGGAAGGATCGAAGCAAAATATGAGAAGATGAGCAAGGGGCAGAAGCGCCTTGCAGAATATGTGAAAGAAAATTATGATAAGGCTGTATTTCTGACAGCGGCGCGTCTTGGAGAGATTGTGGGTGTCAGTGAATCTACGGTTGTACGATTTGCAACCCAGCTTGGATATAGGGGATACCCGGAATTTCAGAAAGCATTGGAAGAACTTGTCCGTAATAAGTTGAATTCAATCCAGCGTATGGAAGTGACCTATGGACGAATTACACAGAGTGAGATCCTTGAAACAGTTCTTCAGTCAGACATTGAGAAAATCAAGATGACCTTGTCTGCAATCGATCATAAGGCATTTAACTGGGCGATTGATACCCTTTTAGAAGCAAAGAGAATCTATGTTGTGGGAATCAGAAGCTGTGCACCACTTGCTTCTTTTATGGGATTTTATCTGAATCTTGTATGCGACAATGTAATTACAGTAAATACAAACAGTTCCAGTGAGATTTTTGAACAGATCATTCGAATCGGGGAAGGAGATGTGATTATAGGAATCAGTTTCCCAAGATATTCGATGAGAACATTGAAAGCATTGGAATTTGCGAGCAATAGAAAGGCAAAAGTAATCACACTTACTGACAGTATCCATTCACCTATGAATCAGTATTCTTCCTGCAATCTGATCGCAAGAAGTGATATGGCATCTATTGTCGATTCGCTTGTTGCACCATTGAGTGTGATTAATGCTCTGATTGTTGCAATCTGTATGAAAAAACAGAAAGAAGTTGTCTCGACATTAGAGACTCTGGAGAAAATCTGGGGTGAATATCAGGTTTACAGCGGAGAAGAAAGCAGTCAGGAAGGTGGCAGCGCAGGAACGAACGAGTCTTACAGACAGAATAAAGGAGAAGAATAGAGCATGAGTAATGTGATCGTAGTGGGCGGCGGGGCTGCCGGGATGATGGCGGCAGTTTTCGCTGCAAGAAATGGTCAGAATGTTCAGGTGCTTGAGAAGAATGAAAAGCTTGGGAAAAAGCTGTTCATTACAGGAAAAGGACGCTGCAATATAACGAATGCCGCTGATATAGAAGATTTATTTACAGCGGTGACAAGTAATCCGAAATTTTTATACAGTGGATTTTACAGTTTTACAAATCAGCAGGTGATCGATTTCTTTGAAGAACTTGGTGTGAAGACGAAAATTGAACGTGGAGAACGAGTTTTCCCTGTTTCAGATCATTCTTCTGATGTGATCGCAGCATTTTCAAGAGAGTTAAAATCATTAGGAGTAGCTGTTTCTCTTCACACAGAGGTGAGAGAACTGCTTTGTGAACAGGATAAAGTGTGCGGGGTTTTATTAACTAATGGAAAGAAAATGAAGGCAGATGCTGTGATTGTTGCGACAGGTGGTATTTCCTATCCTTCTACGGGTTCTACAGGCGATGGATATCGTTTTGCGAAAGAAACAGGGCATAGAGTGACAGAACTCCTTCCATCACTTGTACCGATGGAAGTCAGACAATGGTATGCGAAAGAATTGCAGGGATTATCTCTTCGAAATATAGAAATTTGTATCACAGATGGGAAGAAAAAACTCTACGAAGAATTCGGAGAGATGCTTTTTACACATTATGGTGTAACAGGACCGGTTATTCTGAGCGCGAGCAGTGTGGTGGGAAAAACTTTAAGAAAAAAAGAACTTACACTTCATATAGACTTAAAACCGGCATTGAGTGAGGAACAACTTGATAAAAGAATCCTCAGAGAGTTTGATGCAAACCATAATAAACAGTATAAAAATTCAATCGATTCACTCTTTCCGGCAAAATTAAAGCCTGTTATGATAGAACTCTCGGAGATCGAACCTGAGAAAAAAGTGAATGAGATTACAAAAGAAGAACGACAGAGACTGGTTCATCTGATCAAGGATTTTACAATGACATTGACAGGGCTTCGCAGTTATAATGAAGCAATCATTACAAAAGGCGGAGTATCTGTAAAGGAGATCGATCCGGGAACAATGGAATCAAAAAAAATGAAAGGATTATATTTCGCCGGAGAGGTGCTTGATCTTGATGCAATGACCGGAGGATATAATCTTCAGATTGCGTGGTCAACAGGGTATCTTGCCGGAATTAACGCAGGATGTGATTGAAATTTTACTGGGGAATGTCTGAATCCTGTGACAGGAAGAATAGATGTTACTGTTAGATTTGAAAATGGAATGTAGAAAGAAAAGATGGAGGAATAAAAATGGGATATAATGTAGCAATCGATGGACCGGCAGGGGCAGGGAAAAGTACAATTGCAAAGCAGGTTGCAAAAGAAAACGGATATATTTATGTAGATACCGGCGCAATGTACCGTGGATTGGCCATTCACTTTCTGAATCTTGGAATTGATCCAAAAGATACAGAAAAGATTATAGAGGCCTGCAAAGATGTGGAAGTAACGATTGGTTATGAAAGCGGAATCCAGCAGATCTATGTAAATGGAGAGAATGTTACAGCAAAGCTTCGTACAGAAGAAGTTGGAAATATGGCTTCTATGACATCTGCGATTCCGGAAGTCAGAGAAAAACTCCTGGAACTTCAGAGAACGCTTGCAAGAGAGAAGGATGTGATCATGGATGGAAGAGACATTGGTACCCATGTGCTTCCAGATGCAGATGTAAAAATCTATCTTACAGCAAGCGTAGAAATCAGAGCAAAGAGAAGATATAAAGAGCTTGTTGAAAAGGGAGTACAGTGCGATCTGAAAGAGATAGAGAAAGATATTGAAGAAAGAGACTACCGTGATATGACAAGAAAGATCGCGCCACTGAAAAAAGCAGAGGATGCGATACTTGTTGACAGTTCAGATATGACACTGAAAGAAGTTGTAAACACGATTTCCAGATATTGTCATAGATAAATTTGCAGGAGTTGGATAGAATGAAAGTAATAAAGGCGAAATCAGCTGGATTTTGTTTCGGCGTTAAGCGTGCAGTGGATACAGTTTACGAACAGGTGAAAGAGAATCAGAATCTTCCGATCTATACGTATGGTCCGATTATCCATAATGAAGAAGTGGTGAAAGATCTGGAGCAGAAAGGTGTGATCGTCCTTCGCAGCGAAGAGGAGCTGGATACACTGGAAAGGGGAACTGTTATTATCCGCTCTCACGGGGTGGCAAAAGATGTGTATGACAGATTGGAAAGTAAGAAAATCCAGATTGTAGATGCTACGTGTCCATTTGTTAAGAAGATCCATAATATCGTGCAGAAACACAGTGAGATGGGCGAGAATATTATTATCATTGGAAATCCGGAACATCCGGAGGTTCAGGGAATTAAGGGCTGGGCAGGAGATCATGTAGAGGTCTTTCAGACCAAGGAAGAAGCAGAAAATTATTCTTGTGAGCAGGGAAAAAAGATTTGTATCGTTGCCCAGACGACATTTAATTACAATAAATTTAAAGAATTAGTTGAAATTCTTGAAAAAAAGAGTTATGATGTAAGTGTTTTAAATACAATCTGTAATGCTACGAAGGAGCGCCAGACAGAAGCGCAGAGCATAGCAGAGACGGTGGATGCTATGATCGTTATTGGTGACAAACATAGTTCCAATACCCAGAAGTTATTTGAAATATGCAGAAAAGCATGTAACAATACGTACTATATACAGACACTTGGCGATTTGGATTTGAATCAATTAGGGTCAGTGGAAACGGTAGGTATTACAGCAGGGGCATCCACGCCCAACAATATAATTGAGGAGGTTCAAAATAATGTCAGAATTATCTTTTGAACAGATGTTAGAAGAGTCATTTAAAACAATTCACAATGGAGAGGTTGTCGAAGGTACAGTAATCGACGTGAAACCGGATGAGATTATCCTGAACATTGGATATAAAGCAGACGGTATCATCACAAAGAGCGAATATTCCAACGATCAGTCTCTTGACCTTACAACAGTTGTATCCGTAGGTGATACAATGACAGTTAAGGTACTGAAGGTAAATGACGGAGAGGGTCAGGTTCTTCTTACATATAAGAGACTGGCTGCAGAAAAAGGAAATGAGAGACTGCGCGAAGCATATGAAAACCACGAAGTGCTGAAAGCTACAGTTACACAGATTCTTGGCGGCGGTATTTGTACAACAGTTGATGAAGTAAGAGTATTTATCCCGGCAAGCCTTGTTTCCGATTCTTATGAGAAAGATCTCAGCAAGTATGAAGGACAGGAAATCGAATTCGTAATCAGCGAGTTCAACCCGAGAAGAAACCGTGTGATCGGTGATAGAAGACAGCTTCTTGTAGCAGAGCGTGCTGAGAAGCAGAAAGAGCTGTTCGCGAAACTCAATGTTGGTGATACAGTAGAAGGAACTGTTAAGAATGTAACAGATTTCGGAGCATTCGTTGACCTTGGTGGTGTTGACGGACTTCTTCACATCTCAGAGATGTCATGGGGAAGAGTTGACAATCCGAAGAAAGTATTCCATGTAGGAGATACACTGAAAGTTCTTGTAAAAGACATTCATGATACAAAGATTGCGCTCAGCCTGAAATTCCCAGAGACAAATCCATGGGCTAATGCAGCAGAGGATTATGCAGTCGGAACAGTAATTACAGGTAAGGTTGCAAGAATGACAGACTTCGGAGCATTTGTTGAACTGGCTCCAGGAGTAGATGCATTACTTCATGTTTCTCAGATTTCAAGAGCACATGTTGATAAACCGTCTGATGTACTTTCAGTTGGACAGGAAATCACAGCTAAGATCGTTGATCTGAATGAAGCTGAGAAGAAGATCAGCCTGAGCATGAAAGCTTTAGAACAGCCGGAAGAAGCTGCAGAAGAGACAGACGCTGAGTAATATCAAATCAGATATACAGACAGGAAAGGATAGAGGAAAGCCTCTATCCTTTCTATGCCTGAGGATAGAAGGGAACCTGCCATTGGCAGGTTTTCTGTGCGTATGTGCATTTGTTAAAAATGCAACAAGATGTTCATGAAAATATACAATGAAATTAGTCACTTTCTATAGAAATTTGTCTATATTTCCTGTATATTATATAAAGAGTAAATAGGAAGGAAGGAAAAAAGGATGGCATTGTTAACATTTAAGGGTGGTATTCACCCGGATGACGGCAAGAGCCTGGCTAAAGATAAGGCAATTGTCGATGTAAAACCTAAGGGCGATCTGGTGTACCCTGTATCACAGCATATCGGTGCTCCGGCAAATCCTGTGGTAGCCGTTGGCGATCATGTTTTAAAAGGCCAGATGATAGCAGAAGCAGGAGGATTCGTATCTGCTCCGATTTATGCATCTGTATCTGGAACTGTAAAAGCAATCGCACCACATCTGAATCCGACAGGAGGAAGAGTGAACAGTATCGTGATCGAAAATGATGGCGAATACAAAGAAGTGGAATATCCAGCTGTAACTCCGTTAGAAGACATGAGCAAGGAAGATATTCTGAATGCGATTGGAACAGCGGGAGTAGTAGGTATGGGTGGTGCCGGTTTCCCTACGAGAGTAAAACTTTCACCAAAGGAACCGGAAAAGATTGATTACATCATTGCAAACTGTGCGGAATGTGAGCCATATATCACAGCTGACTACAGAACAATGATCGAGACTCCGGAAAAGCTGGTTGGAGGAATGAAGATTATCCTCCGTCTGTTCGACAACGCGAAAGGAATCTTTGGTGTAGAGGACAACAAACCAGACTGTATCGAAAAATTAAGAGAACTGACAAAAGATGAACCTCGTATGGAAGTTCTGGCACTGAAGACCAAGTATCCTCAGGGGGGTGAGCGTCAGCTTATTTACGCTACAACAGGGCGCGCAATTAATTCCGCAATGCTTCCGGCAGACGCAGGATGTGTTGTAGATAATGTGGCAACAATGGTAAGCGTATACCAGGCTGTTGTAGAAGGAAAGCCTTCAATGGAACGTGTTGTAACAGTAAGTGGGGACGCTGTTGCAGAGCCAGGCAATTTCAGAGTACCATTTGGCATCAATCAGCAGGAGCTTGTAGAGGCAGCAGGAGGATTTAAAACAGAGCCTGAGAAACTGATCTCCGGCGGACCGATGATGGGATTCTCTATGTTCTCATTAGATGTACCTGTAACAAAGACTTCTTCATCTATTCTTGGATTTACCAAAGATGAAGTGGCTAAGATGGAACCATCTGCATGTATCAACTGTGGACGTTGTGTAGAAGCCTGTCCAAGCCGCCTGATTCCATCGAGACTGGCGGATTATGCAGAACATCATGACGAAGAGAAGTTTACAAAACACGAAGGACTCGAATGTATGGAATGTGGTTCCTGCAGTTTCGTATGTCCGGCAAAACGTCCGCTGAAACAGGCAATCGGATCTATGAGAAAGATTGCATTGGCGAACCGTAAAAAGAAAAAATAAACTAGAAAGAAGAAGAGGTGAACAAAAGTGAGTGAGAACAATTTGAAAATGTCATCTTCACCACATATTCGTTCCAAAGCGACTACCAGTAATATTATGATGCTGGTGGCCATCGCACTTTTGCCGGCATCTGCATTTGGTGTATGGAACTTTGGACTGCCGGCATTCGGAATGCTGGTTACAACAACGGTTGTAGCAGTATTGACGGAATACATATACGAAAAATTAATGCACAAGAAGATTACGATCAATGACTGGAGTGCAGCAGTAACAGGACTGTTACTCGGACTGAATATGCCTCCTACAGCTCCGTGGTGGATGGGAGCAATCGGTAGTGTATTTGCTATTCTGATCGTAAAACAGTTATTCGGAGGTCTGGGACAGAACTTTATGAACCCGGCTCTCGGCGCAAGATGCTTCCTTCTGCTTTCATTTACAAGCCAGATGACAAGCTTTGTATATGACGGTGTGACAGGGGCTACACCACTTGCACAGTTAAAAGCAGGTAATACAGTGAATACGATGGATATGCTGATCGGTAGAATTCCTGGAACAATCGGTGAGACATCCGTGATCGCAATCGTGATCGGAGCAATCTTCCTGATCCTTATGGGAGTAATTGATCTCAGAATTCCTGGAACATACATTGTTACATTTGTGATCTTTGTCGGAATCTTCGGACATATTGCAAATCCGGATGTCGGATTCTTTGATCCACAGTACATCACAGCACATCTCTGCGGAGGCGGACTGATGCTTGGTGCATGGTTTATGGCAACCGATTATGTAACATCTCCGATCACACCGAAAGGACAGTTTGTATACGGTATTATCCTTGGTGTGTTAACAGGTCTGTTCCGTCTGTTTGGCGGTTCCGCAGAAGGAGTTTCTTATGCGATCATCATCAGTAACCTTCTGGTGCCATTGATCGAGAGAGTTACTCTTCCAAAACCATTTGGTAAAGGAGGAGAAAAATAATGAATAAGATTGTTAAGAATACACTGATCCTTACACTGATTACTGTAATTGCAGGAGTCCTTCTTGGTGCGGTATATGAAGTTACCAAGACTCCGATCGCACAGTCACAGGAGACAGCCAAAAAAGAAGCATGGCAGGCAGTATTTTCAGATGTAAAACTGGATGATTTCAAAGCAGAAGATGTAGATCAGAAGGCTGCAGACAAAGCTGTAAAAGATATGGGTGTCAATGCAACGATCGACGAAGTCTGTACAGCAGGTGATGCAGGATATGTCATCACAACAACAGACAAAGACGGATTCGGCGGCAATATCCAGATTACAGTTGGTATTAAGAAAGACGGTACGATCAACGGTGTATCTATTCTTTCTATCAGCGAGACAGCAGGTCTTGGTATGAAAGCTACAGAGCCTTCATTCTATAACCAGTATGTGAATAAACAGGCTGATAAATTCGTGGTTTCCAAAGACGGTGGAGACGGAGAACAGATCGATGCCTTAAGTGGTGCAACCATTACTTCAAGAGCAGTAACAGGAGCTGTCAATGCAGCACTCGGATATTATCAGAATGCATTTAAATAAACAGGAGGTAGTTAGTCATGAATAAATGTACTGAAAGAGTATATAACGGTCTGATCAAAGAAAATCCTACCTTCGTTCTGATGTTAGGAATGTGTCCGACCCTGGCGGTAACAACATCCGCTATTAACGGTTTAGGTATGGGACTGTCCACAACAGTCGTACTTGTACTGTCGAATATGTTGATCTCTATGTTACGTAAGGTGATTCCGGATTCAGTCAGAATGCCGGCATTCATCGTAGTCGTAGCATCTTTCGTAACAATTGTACAGTTCCTTTTAGAGGGATTCGTTCCAAGTCTGTATGATTCACTTGGACTTTACATCCCGCTGATCGTAGTTAACTGTATCATCCTTGGCCGTGCAGAGTCCTTTGCATCCAAGAATTCCGTTGGTGCATCCGCAGTGGACGGTCTCGTTATGGGTCTTGGCTTTACGTTCGCCCTGATTCTGATGTCGGTTGTTCGTGAGCTGCTGGGCGCTGGCACCATTCTGGGCGGCGCAATCACCGTATTCAGCCAGCCGGCTACCATCATGATCCTGCCGGCAGGCGCATTCCTGACCCTCGGCTGCATCATCGCTGTTATGCAGAAGCTGCTGAAGAAAGGAGAATAATGCATCATGCTGACATCTATTTTATCCATTTCGCTTGGTGCGATTCTGATTAACAACTTCATCATGTCCCAGTTCCTTGGCTGCTGCCCGTTCTTCGGCGTATCCAAGAAGATTGATACTGCTGTTGGCATGGGCATGGCCGTAACCTTCGTTATGGGTCTTGCTTCCGCAGTTACATATCTGATTAACAACTTTATTCTGGTTCCGCTGGGTCTGGAATTTATGCAGACAGTCGCATTCATTCTGGTCATCGCAACCCTCGTACAGTTCGTTGAGATGTTCCTGATGAAGTCTATGCCGGCGCTGTATCAGGCGCTGGGCGTATTCCTTCCGCTGATTACCACCAACTGTGCCGTTCTGGGTGTCGCACTGCAGAACGTACAGAACAGCTACAACTTCATTGAATCCGTTGTCTACGGCATCACCGGTGGCATTGGTTTCACGCTGGCTATCGTGCTGTTCGCTTCCATCCGTGAGCG
>ERZ825670.3552-NODE-3552-length-13072-cov-3.220635_pt1 | contig 13072 bp, 9 predicted proteins | sample MGYA00519929_ERZ825670 | MGnify/ENA primary metagenome ERZ825670 (study PRJEB31778, sample SAMEA3449207) | human gut metagenome | biome: human gut; feature: human-associated habitat; material: faeces | place: United Kingdom | collected 2010/2012 ...
GACATGAGAATTGTTACTGTGGTATAGTTAAATTATATATAATCTTGAAAGAAAAGAGGAGAATAAGACTGATGAAAAAAAGGATTTATGTAGTTACTATGACCCTGATAGCTGCATTAAGTATGACTGCGTGTACAACCGGAAAAAACAGTCAGACTAAAAACGATAAGAAACAGACATCAGAGGATAAAAAAGAGAATGATGACCAGTATTCTCCTATTGTAGCGAAAGATGTAAAAGTTAAGGACAGTGAGTATCCGTACCTTATAAAAGTTAATAAGGCAAAGAATTGTATAACAGTGTACACATTGGACAAAGATGATGAGTATATAGAGGAAAATGCAATGATCATAGAAGAAATACTTCGTCAGCGCCTGGAGGGAATTAAGAATGAAAAAGGTGTGTATGTGACCCCGGCATTTCCGAAACTGATCTATGTTCTGGATGAGCATAACTGTCTCAAAGGCGGAAAATACGATTACATTACGAAATTAGCGGTACAATGTTCTGCAAAACGTTTGTATCCGGATTACATATCCGCAAAGAAAATGCGCGAAAATTATGAAGAAAATGTATTTAGCTGCATGGGCTGCCGCAGTTTCCTGTCTCCATGGAAAGATGAAAATGGAAATTACAAATGGGAAGGAAGATTTAATCAGGGTGTTGTCAGTTTAAATCTTCCGCAGATCGGTATTCTGGCCAAAGGAAATATGGAATATTTCTGGCAGTTATTAGAAGAACGACTTTCACTCTGTTTTGAAGCTTTGATGTGCCGTCATCATGCATTGGAGGGCGTAACTTCGGATGTCAGCCCGATTCATTGGCAGTATGGTGCGATTGCACGTCTGAAAAAAGGCGAGAAGATTGACAAACTGCTTCACGACGGTTATTCTACGATTTCATTGGGATACATCGGTTTGTATGAAGTAACGAAATTGATGGTTGGCGAAAGCCATACGACACCAAAAGGCAGTGAGTTTGCTAAGAAGGTGATGAACCGTCTGCGCCGGGCGACCGATACATGGAAGGAAGAAACCGGTCTTGGTTTCGGTCTGTATGGCACACCGGCAGAAAGCCTCTGCTATCGTTTCGCAAGAATCGACCAGGAGCGTTTCGGCACGATCGAAGACGTCACAGACAAGGGCTATTATACGAACTCTTATCATGTGGATGTCCGCGAGAAGATCGACGCATTCAGCAAGTTCCGTTTTGAAAGCCAGTTCCAGACCATTTCCTCTGGTGGTGCGATCTCTTATGTGGAGATTCCAAACATGCGCCACAACTTAGAGGCACTCGAAGAGATCGTGCGTTTCATCTACGACAACATTCAGTATGCAGAGTTCAACACGAAATCCGATTACTGCCATGTCTGTGATTACGATGGAGAAATCATGATCAATGATGACAATGAATGGGAATGTCCACAGTGCGGCAACAAGGATCACTCCAAGATGAATGTGACACGTCGTACCTGCGGCTACCTCGGCGAGAATTTCTGGAATGTCGGCAAGACGAAAGAGATCAAAGCACGTGTATTACATCTGTAAAGTCGAGGTTAGAAAATAGATATGAATTATGCGGATATCAAGCGCATTGATGTGGCAAACGGACTCGGCGTGCGGGTTTCCCTGTTCGTGTCCGGCTGTTCCCATCACTGCAAGGGCTGTTTTAACGAAGAAACATGGGATTTCAACTACGGAAAACCATTTACAGAAGCGGAGATCGAGCAGATCTTGGATTATCTGAAACCAGACTATATCAAAGGACTGTCACTACTCGGCGGGGAACCTTTCGAATATGTCAACCAGCAGGGACTGCTGCCTTTGCTTCGACGGTTTAAGTCTCTGTACCCACAGAAAGATGTGTGGTGCTACACAGGCTATGATTTTGAAAAAGATATACAGGAAAAAATGATGGTGATGTGGTCGGAGACACGCGAATTGCTCCGCTACATCGATATACTGGTCGACGGGGAATTCGAAATGGATAAGAAAGATTTGTCCCTCCGCTTCCGCGGCTCCTCCAACCAGAGAATCATCAACGTCAAGCGTTCGCTTGCAGAAAACAAAGTTTGTCTGGAGGAGGAATTTTACAAATGATTACCCATATGCAGGTAAATGTTAAGAAATTACACGAAAACGCAGTACTGCCAACCTACGGTTCTACCAACGCTGCCGGTGCCGATTTGTACGCATGTATCGATGCACCACTTACGATTGCACCACATGAGACGGTGATGGTTCATACCGGACTTGCCATGGAGATTCCAGAAGGTTATGCCGGACTTGTCTATGCCAGAAGCGGACTGGCTGCCAAACGTCATCTGGCTCCTGCAAACAAAGTCGGTGTTGTCGATTCCGATTACCGCGGTGAGTTCATGGTTGCTCTACACAATCACAGCAACGAGCCACAGACGATTGAGCCAAAGGAGCGTATCGCACAGCTTGTCATCACACCATATATCGTTGGTGATTTCGCAGTGGTTGACGAATTAGAAGAAACCGAACGCGGTGTCGGTGGTTTTGGTTCCACGGGACGATAAGATACTATTTCAAAACAAATGGGTGCACTAAGCAAGTGCACCCATTTGTTTCTGTTTCATTTTCTGAATATCTGCTGTCACATCCCGCACAGCAAACACAACCGAGGTCACATGTCCCTTTGCATCCCAGCATTGTGGTGTCAAAATCGAACAGGAACAAATTCCAAAATCATTCTCTGAGACAAATGTAATATAGGATTCTCCCTTCAGACGCTCATCCAGGTCTGACAGATTGACAAACTTTTGATAAGCGCCCCTATACGCCTGTCCCACGAAATTCTGAACGTAGCTTTCCAGCATAACTTTTGCAGTTGCCTGTTTCTGCAGCACCGCGCCGACTTCGCCTGGCATTTTGATGGCTTCCCACTCTCCCGTATCCAGGTGGATCAGAAGATTCAGTTTATAAATACTTCCGACCGCATTGATAATCCGAAACTGTTTCTGCATCTCCCGCATCGTATTCTGTGCCGACCGGTTTCGCAAAAACGTAAGAACCAGCAGGAAAAAGATATAAACGGCTGTACTAAACGCCAGAATCGTCGTTCGTGTTGCAAACACCTGACTCGAAGGATATACCACATACAATCTATACTGCTTATATCGCATCTGCCTTCCGTACCAACGTTTCCCGTTATATTTTAATTTTGTAATCCTGCCTTCCCTCCATACCGTATCATCTGTGATGTCAATCGGACATCCAACCACGGATTGCCCCTGCACATGGTTCTCATTTGTATTCAACACGATTTCACCATTCGTGATAACTACCATACCATCCATCTTAAACTGATGTCCGGAAAGCATTGTATCAAGGGAGATTTCATTCACGCCCATTGGGCGGAGTTCCACCTCATGATAACAGAGGATCAATCCGGTCACACCCTCTCTTGCGACGACTGCAAAATCATATGCCTTTTCTCCTATCTGCAGCCGCTCCATATAAGATTTTTCCGGATGCTCCAGAATCTGCGATACAGAATCATTCTTCAGTTCCTTCTCAAATAGGATCTGTGCATCTTCTCCACTGGAAAGAACGCAATTCCCCGCTTTGTCTGTCACGACAACCCCGGTAAGATTCTCATCCACCACATACGCATCCAAAATGTCCTTGTGAATTGTTACCCCATACTGCTCATACATTGCAATCGAGATTGCCTTTTCCTGCAGATTGATCAGATCCTTCGTCTTATCATCACTCACATAATTGTCGTACCGTTCACAGGTCTGACGTGCATATAGCAGCGTCTCATCTGCCACGCCACTGACCGTCTGCTTCGCCATATAAGTTGTGAGCAAAAAAATAAATGCCAGTAATAAAACTCCCGCCACGGGCGGAATCAATCTTATCACGACATTTTTCTTCGCATGTTTCGTATATTTCACCATCATTTATCCCCCCTACGATATACTTGGTGCTTTTTTCATTTGTCCCCGCACCAATTATATGTCATGATGTGTCAGCTGTCTACCACTAATTTACAAAAATCCCCCGGAATATGAAAATTCCGAGGGATTTCACTAAAAGAGAGGGACGGCTTTCTTTTACTCCAGATTCAGTTTATGCTTGCAGGTAAGTGTCGTAGCCACAGCCAGCACTGCAATTCCGACAACCTCTATGATCGTAACCGTCATAAGCACAACCAGATACTGCTTTGCCGTCGATGAGATCTGCTCCAGAAATAAGTCAATATCCTGCTTTGACAGAATCTCACTAAACACAACAACAAGTATGCCGTATATCATCTGGATCAGAGCAAAAAACACAACTGACCATATGCGTTTCCCCTTTGTGAATGCATGGCCAAATGCATAGGCGGCGTTGATCGTCCAGATATTGCACATCACACCGAGCCACATCATAAGAAGTGCCAATACGCCATCCAACACAATCAGACTCCGATCCACTATCATCCCGGACATCGAAAGGAATTGCTGTACGAACCCTACGAAATCACTGAACACCTCGAAATTCCCTGTTGCGACGCAGACAGCAAGCCCATAAACAGCAACCATCCAGGCAATCATCACCAGATCACAGATAAGTCTCGCGCCGATGAGTGTGGATGTCTTTACCGGCAGGGTATGGGTAAGATACCCCTGATCCTTGAAGAAGCGATTCCGGAAATCAAGGCATGGAAGCAGTACGACCATCACAATCACGGCAAACATTGCCAGAGCAAACATCACATCTACAAGCTTTACAAATACGGCAAATGCAGTCGTACCAACCACGTTATATAATTTATCCAGCCCGAGCACGATAACCGCAAAAAGCATCACACCGGCAGATATCATTCCGACTAATCCGGAACGGTTTACAAATTCATTTTTTATACATTTTCCTAGCATCGAAATACCTCCCTGAATATCTCATCGATTGACTGTCCTTTTTCTGCCCGCAATGCATCCGCATCCTTCTGACAGATAATCTCGCCCTCCTTGATGAAGATGACTTCATCCAATATGTTCTCAATATCTGAGATCAGATGTGTGGACAGCAGGATCGTCGCTTTCTCATCGTAGTTTGTAAGAATCGTCTGCATGATATAGTCTCTGGCAGCCGGATCGACACCCGCGATCGGCTCATCTAAGACATACAGCCTTGCCCGGCGGCTCATCACCATGATTAACTGTACCTTCTCTTTGTTACCTTTCGACAGCTTCTTCAAGGTCATATCCGGGTCGATATTTAAGAGCTTCATCATGTCATACGCCCGCGTCTCATCGAAATCCGCATAGAAGTCCTTGAACATATTGACAAGCTGACGGATCTTTAAGTACTCGTTGAAATACGTCCGCTCCGGCAGATATGAAACAACCGCCTTTGATTCCGGCCCGACCTCATGTCCACAGATGCGGATACTTCCTTTCTCTGGCTGCAGCAGACCAACCAGCATCTTGATGAGTGTCGTCTTACCACTTCCATTCGGTCCCAGCAGACCGATAATCTTTCCTTCCGGCAATGCCAGGTTCAGGTTCTCAAATACAGTTTTTGAGATCCCATATCCTTTCTTCACACCGGAGATTTCTACTAAATTACTCATAGTTTCCTTTCCTCCTGATTTATGGTTCTGATTGCTTATTGTGCTTTCACAGTTGATTCTTTTAGGAATGTTTCAAGCGCTGCACATATTTCGCTGTCCGCATATCCAAGGCTCCGCATATTATCCACATAGGTCTGTATATGCTTTTTACTCAATTCCTCTCTCAAGCTTCCACCTCCTGCCACTCTGTCTGCTACAAATCGTCCGGCTGTCCGTTGGGAATACAGCACGCCCTCGCGCTCTAGCTCTGCCAGTGCTTTCTGCATCGTATTCGGATTCACACCCGCGGTCACTGCAAGCTCTCGCACCGCCGGCACCTGGTCACCCGGCTTTAAGACGCCCTGCGCGATCTGCGTCTTGATGATTTCCACAATCTGCAGGTAGATCGGAGATTCATTGTTGAACTTCCACGCCAATCTTTGTTCCTCCTTTTTTGTATCATTGTATTATCTGAATAGTACAATAATACAGTAGTACAGTTTTGTCAAGTATTTTTTTAACTTTTACGTTTCTATTCATGCTACGACAAACTCCCCACCATTCATTTTCCACAAATACTCTTGTTCAAAAAAAGCACAACGAAAAGCATTTTTTTACACTTTTCGTTATGCCTGTCTTACTTTGTCTCCCCAAGTATGCATCCCCTATGCATTTTTATTTTGTCCCAACTGTATCATTTACGATCGTATCATACACATCCATATCTACACTGTCCGGGTACTTGAATATCGGATCGATCTGTGCCTGCCACTTCGTAAGCGTATCCGATAAAGCTTCCTGTACCTGCTGATTGTAAAGCACGATCTTCTGCTCATTCGTCTTCGTCTGATCAGTCAGAGCAATCATCTGGAATACATGATAACCATACTGAGTCTCCACAACCGTGCTGTACTGTCCATTCTCCATGCTGTAGAGCAAATCATACACATCCTGTCCGTATGTCTCCAGAATCTGCGATGGACTCATCGTCTGCGTCTGCGCCTGATCCAGCTGGTAGTACTCTGCCAGCTTCTCAATTGCTGCACCTGTGTTGTCCTTCAAGTCTGCCGTCGCAAGTGTGCTGCACGCCTGTAGCGCATTTTCATATTGCTGTTTCTTCTGATCATCCGTGTATGGGGTTATCACGCCATTTTCATCCATACTATAACATGCAAAATACATATCATAGAAAGTCGTCATCCGCGCCTCTTCATCGGAGATCTCAATCTTCCGGTCATCTAAGATCTTCGCCTCCACCTTCGATGCGATTGCATTTTCCTGCATCACTTTCTCGGCTTTTTCCTTTGTGATTTCCATGTTCTGCAACTGTTCATCTGTCAGTCCCTCGCAGAAATCATCTGCCTTCTGATTTAGCTCTGCCAACTCGTCATCGCCCAGTGTGATTCCAAGCTCCTCTGCATGCGCACACAACGTCTTGACGCGGACAATCTCATTTACAACTTCCTCCCGTGTCAGGTTCTCCATAGAAGTTCCCGCACCACCATCCGGAAGCACCGTCTGCCAGACATCACTGCCATACTGCATTTCGTACCGCTCCCGCACGGTTTCTATATAGATATATACCTCGCCTTTTGTTACCAGATTATTTCCATACTGAAACACCAGTGTTCCGCTGCTTGTCTGCTTTGTATCTTCTTCCTTTTTCTCTCCACAGCCGGAAATCATCGGTACCATCAGGCAGATACACAACAATATTGCAATTAGTTTTCGACAACGTCTATTATGCTTCATGGTTCACATCCTCCGTATTATACAATGTGCGGATATCCTCAATTACCTTCTCGCAGGAAGATACCATCTCTTCCTCGATCAGCTTCGACATACGGATACGGAAATATGTCTGCTTGCCCGCGGTAAGCCGCAATGTGTTCTTATACCGTTTCAATAACGGATTGACCCGCTCCGCCTGCACAGGTGCCTGCGGCAGCATGTAAAATCGCACCTCATCGCCTACATATTTGATATCCGTAATATAAACCTCATGTGCAATTGCTTTCAGATACGCCACATCAAGCAAGCGGAAAAACGGCTTTGGCGGTTCTCCAAACCGGTCGCGTACCTCCTCTAAGATGGCATCATTATCCTCGCGGTTCGCACATTTTGAGATTCTCTTATACAAATCCAGCTTCACATATTCATTCTTCACATAACTGTCTGGAATATAGGCATTGAGCGGAAGTTCTACGTTTGTCACGAACTCCTCACGCACCGTCTCACCAGACAGACGCCGGATTGCATCGTTCAACATCTGGCAATACAGATCATAACCGACTGCCTCAATATTTCCCGACTGCTCCTGTCCAAGCAGATTTCCGGCTCCACGAATCTCCAGATCCTTCATTGCTATCTTATACCCTGAGCCAAGATCTGTAAACTCCCGGATTGCTTTCAGACGTTTCTCCGCGACTTCTTTTATCATCTTATCACGCTTATAAAGCAGGAATGCATAGGCACTCCGGTTGGAACGTCCGACACGTCCACGCAGCTGATAGAGCTGTGACAGACCAAACCGGTCTGCATCATGTATAATGATCGTGTTGACATTTGGAATATCCAGTCCCGTCTCAATAATCGTCGTCGACACAAGCACGTCGATTTCGCCCTTGATAAAGCGGCGCATCATCGCTTCAAGCTCCCGCTCCGGCATCTTGCCATGTGCAAATTCTATCGTTGCATCCGGCAGTACCTGACGGAGCTGTCCCGTGATGTCCGCGATCGTCTCCACCCGGTTATACACATAATATACCTGTCCGTTTCGCGCAAGCTCCCGGTTGATTGCCTCTTTTACAAACTCCAGATCGTACTCCATAATATACGTCTGGATCGGCAGCCGGTCGACTGGCGGCTCTTCCAGCAGACTGATGTCGCGCAGACCGACCAGACTCATATGCAAGGTTCGCGGAATTGGTGTTGCCGTGAGTGTCAGCACATCCACATTTTTCTTCATCTGCTTGATCTGTTCCTTGTGCTTGACGCCGAATCGCTGTTCCTCGTCAATGATCAAAAGTCCCAGATTTTTAAATACAATATCCTTGGAAAGCAGCCGGTGTGTACCAATCACGATATCGACCATACCAGACTTCATCTGCTCCAACGTCTCTTTTACTTCCTTCGGTGTACAAAACCGGGACAGCATCCGGATATTAACCGGATAGTTCTTCATACGCTCACAGAATGTGTTGTAATGCTGTTCGGCAAGAATCGTCGTCGGTACCAGATAGGCTACCTGCCGGTTATCCTGTACTGCCTTAAACGCTGCCCGGATGGCAACCTCTGTCTTTCCGAATCCGACATCTCCACAGACGAGACGATCCATGATCTTACCGCTCTCCATATCGTGTTTGGTATCGTCAATGGCTTTCTGCTGATCCAGTGTCTCCTCATATGGGAACATCTCTTCAAACTCCCGCTGCCATACGGTATCCTCCGAATATTTGTAGCCCTGCGTACTCGAACGAATCGCATACAGCTCGATCAGTTCCTTTGCGATATCCTCCACATGTCCCTTGACACGTGTACGCACCTTTTCCCACTCTGGACCGCCAAGCTTGTTCAGCTTGACACGCGCGCCATCCTTGCCGGAGAGCTTACCGATGCGGTCGAGCTGCTCGACAGGCACGAACAATTTACTGCCCTTTGCATACTCGATACTGATATAGTCTTTCATGCGTCCATCGGTTTCCACCTTGTCGATACCACGGTAGATTCCGACACCATGATTTTGATGTACGACATAATCGCCAACGGAAATATCCGAAAATCCGGCAATCTTCTCGCCAGCATATTTCGGCAGCTTCTTCCGTTTTTTCAGTTCCTTCGAAGTAAATATATCGCCCTCTGCGATCACAAGCAGATGGCACTCCGGAATCTCAAACCCCGTCTCCATTCGTCCGACACTGATGCGCACCTCGCCCGATTTGAGCGGCTGTTCCCGGTTCTCAGTAAAGTACGCCATGACATCGTTATCCTGTAAGTTCTTGGCGATACGTTTTCCTCGTGTCGCGGATGGCGACAGGATCAGAATCCGATAGTCCTTCTTCTTATATTTTTCGATATCCTTCATCAGATCCTCGAAGCTGTTGTTGTAGCTGACAAGCCCCTTTGCATCGATCTGAAATGCATACTGTTCTTTCCAAGCTGGCTGCTTCTTATACAGTTCTGAAAGCAACACTGGTGTACGGTTCACTAATCTTGCCACAACAGTCTTGGCATCATAGAGCACATTTGCCTGTGTCGGCAGAACATAACCGCCCTCCAGACGCCCTTCCATCGACATGCCAAACTGCATCGCATACGCACCGGCACGCTGGTTCACACGCTCTGGATCGTCAATGAAGATATCCGTATCTGTTGGGAAATAATCCAAAAACGACACCGTGTCGTCGTAGAAATATTCCACCATACTGTCTAATCCCATCGTGGAATTAAACTCCTTTAACTCCTCTAATACCGACTCCACCATCTTGTTCAGCCGTGCGTATTGCTCCGTGTGGAACTGTTCCTTCAAAAGCTTCGCCTGTGCCTTATGCTCCTTCTCCAGCTTGGCAATACCCTTGCTGATCCGCACATCGTCGAGCACCATCTCCGTAGATGGATAGATGACAAACTCCTCGACACGTTCCATCGAACGCTGACTTTCCACGTCAAAGCTCCGGATACTGTCGATATCATCTCCCCACAACTCAACACGATAAGGGCACTCTTCCGTCAGGGAGAAGATGTCGATGATTCCTCCTCTGACCGAAAACTGCCCCGGTGTCTCTACGATTGAAGTTTTTTCATATCCAAGTGTTGTGAGCTTCCGTGAAAATGTATCGAGCTGCAAGGTATCTCCGACCTTGATCGTCAATATATTTTCTATGATATGCGAGATGGATGGAATTTTGTCCATCAATCCCTCGATGGTCGTAACAACGGTACATGGTCGCCCTTCTGCGATCTTCTTGAAAATCTCCAGACGCTCCTGCACGGTATTGTTACTGTGAATATCTGCGGAATAAAAGAGAGCGTCCTTCGCCGGATAATAAAAGGTCTGACGGCTGTAAAACCGATAGTCCTCGACGATCTCCCGCGCGCGTCGCTCCTCATAGGTCACGATCAGACGAAACCGTTTCGTGTCTGACAGTGCCTCCATCAAAAGTGGGGTGATCCGGCGATCCATCCCCCATACATGGTGGATACCGCCTGATTCATCCCGGTGTTTTTTTAACTCTGCAAACCTTGGATCATCCTGAAATGCAAGTGTCAATGCCTTCATTTTCTGATCCTCTTTTCTATTATTTCTTACCCTAATTAAACTTGTTCATGGCGGAAGCCACATCGTGTGTGATCATCTCACAGACCGCTTCCCTCGCCCGGTCAGCGCTCTCCCGAATAATCGGCTGTTCCTCTTTCGAGAACCGCCCCAGCACATAATCCGCCAAATCCATCTTCGCCGGCTTTTCTCCGACACCGATCTTGATTCGTGTAAACTCCTGTGTGCCAAGCTGCGCAATGATATTCTTGATGCCATTGTGTCCACCGGCACTGCCCTTCGCACGGATGCGAAGCTTGCCGACATCCAGACTGATATCATCATAGATGACGATCAGATCTGACAGATCACATTTATAATAGTCCATCAGTTCCCGCACACTCTCGCCACTCAGATTCATATATGTCTGCGGCATGGCAAGAATGACCTTCTCACCCTCAATGATACCCTTTCCGATCAACGCCTTATGCTTCTTCGTCTCAACCGGAATATTATATGCATCACTGATATTATATATCACGGAGAACCCGACATTATGCCTTGTTCCGGCATATTCCTTCGTCGGATTTCCCAGTCCTACGATTATTTTCATCGTCTGCCTCCTAGTCCTCACGGTGACACATGATCTGTTCTGCTTCTTCGAGCTGATCGATCGTATTCACACCGCGGATCTCGTCACAGGCATCTCCGGTAAGCGGAAGTGCCGATACTTTGAGACCGATCTTTTTGATCAGTGCAATCGTATCCGTCAGGTAATATTCTCCAGCGGCGTTATCATTGCTCAGCAGATCCAGACTTGCAGAAAGTGCCTCGGAATTAAAAATATACATACCGGAATTTACTTCCTTGCATGCCCGCTCCTCTTCGGTTGCATCCTTGTGCTCGATAATCTTCTCGAAATTGCCTGCTGCATCACGGATGATACGTCCGTACCCGGTTGCATCATCCAGAATTGCAGACAATACTGTCACGCCATTTGCTTCCTTGCGATGTTTCTCGACAAGTTCTGTCAATGTCTTTCCAGTAATCAACGGCGTGTCTCCACAGAGCACCAGTGTATCGCCCTCTGTACCAATAAAATCCTTGGCGCATTTGACAGCATGTCCAGTTCCAAGCTGTTCTTTCTGTTCTACATAATCTACGACATCATAGATCGCATCCTTGACCTCTCTGCCCTTATAGCCGACAATCACGCATACCTCACCGGCTCCTGCATCCTTGCACGCCTGAATCACATAATGCACCATCGGTCTGCCTAAGCACTTATGAATGACTTTCGGTAAATCAGAATTCATTCGTGTTCCTTTTCCTGCTGCCAAAATTACTGCTTTTAATTTGTTCATCTTTCTTCCAACCTTTTTCTATATTTAATACAAACTATCCCGTAGTTCCTTTGCTTTCGCAACTGCTTCTTCTGCATCCATTGTCTCGTATACATAAATCTCAGTTGTCATGACAGGCTCCTGTACACAGAACGTAAATGCATATGCATTGTCCTGATACACCTTGTAATACATAGCATTGTCTTCGTTGCAATCCTTTGTATCTGTCCGAAGCATTTCCGCCCCTGCATCTGCAAGCAGAAATGTTACATAATAATTGACTGGTTCTTCTGCATCTGCGGTAGCCGTTTCCTCATACCTTGTATGCTGCGCTCCACAGGTCACATAAACATCATTGATCTCGTCCTGTGCAACGATTGTCTCTTCCTGTGAATCCGTAATATACACATTCTTATTTTGTTCCATAGAGATGGCTTTCTTCTGCATCTCGGCGATCTTCGTCCGATATCGGTATTCCACCTCCCGAATCTGATCTTCCACATAATCATACAGCTTCAGGAATTCCCGGTTTGATGGATTCAAACCTCCAGATACATGCTCGCCCGACGCCGTATACAACGTCAGTTCCTTGTATTCTCCGTCCTTCAAATCCCGGCTTCCGATATTTCTTCGCATATGATACAGGTCAATCTCATCTATGATATCCTTGATCTGCTGAATTGTATCTGCCGATAACTGAACCGTCTCCTCCGGGCATGGATCACTCGGCACCCAACGATTAAAGTCATCTGCATAAATGCGGACATTTCCATTGTCACTGATCTCCGCATGCAGCGTATACATCTCATATGTCTCAACTGCCTCGCCTTTGACTGTCGATGACAACATCAGGAACATTCCATCCGCCAGTGTTGTATCCTCTTTCTTTCCGCATCCCACCAGACTGAAA
>ERZ825670.3560-NODE-3560-length-13067-cov-2.937212_pt1 | contig 13067 bp, 8 predicted proteins | sample MGYA00519929_ERZ825670 | MGnify/ENA primary metagenome ERZ825670 (study PRJEB31778, sample SAMEA3449207) | human gut metagenome | biome: human gut; feature: human-associated habitat; material: faeces | place: United Kingdom | collected 2010/2012 ...
CTGTACCATGGAATGGTGTGTATACAATCTTAAGGTCTTTGCCTACTGCATCAATGGCATCCTGATGTACCACAAGCTTCTTAAGCTCTGCAATATAAGCATCATCGATTGCCGCGCCGATAGTCTCATAAAGGCCTGCTGCCCTGGCATCCTCTAAGGACATGGTCTTAACGGTACTGTAATCAGTTACTTTCTTTACTTCATCCATAATTCCGGTATCATGAGGTGGTGTAATCTGTGCACCGTCCTCCCAGTATACCTTGTACCCATTGTATTCTGGCGGGTTGTGGCTTGCTGTAATATTAATTCCGGCAGTGCATCCTAATTTACGGACTGCATAAGATAATTCCGGTGTTGGTCTTAATGACTCAAATACATATGCTTTGATTCCGTTTGCTGCAAGGCAAAGTGCGGATTCATCTGCAAATTCCGGTGACATATGTCTGGAATCGAAGGCAATTGCCACACCCTTATCCTGTGCATTTACTTTTAAAATATAATTTGCAAGACCCTGTGTTGCTTTGCGGACAGTATAGATGTTCATACGGTTGGTACCGGCACCGATCACCCCACGTAATCCTGCTGTACCAAACTCAAGATCTTTATAGAAACGATCCTCAATTTCCTTGTCATTGTCTTTGATTGCCTGAAGTTCAGCCTTGGTTGCCTCATCAAAATACGCTCCCTCAAGCCATGCTTCGTAAGTTTCCTTGTAACCCATTCCTGATTTCCTCCTGCTTTTCATTTATGTTGTTTACCAAAAGAACCTGCCAGTGGCAGCCTCCTTCGGATGTCTCGCCCTTTCATTTCTCCCACTAATTCGTAAGACTGTTAACTACCTGATTTAATGTACTTGTCGAAGAATTATTGTTACTGGTTAATGTATCAATAATTTCACTCAATGCCTTCCTATATGCATCAGAGTCACTGGATGAACTTCCACTGGAGCTGTTAGTTCCACTGGAATTCGATGTACTGTCGGAATGCTTATGCTCCACGGTTGTGTCTTTTTCATTTCCGGCAGTTTCCGTCGATTCTGTCTCTGTACTGCCCGTATCATCACCTGACAACGCAATCTCTATCTGTGCTTCCGGTGAATTTACATATAGCCGCTTCGACCAGGTGTCATATCCATCTGCAGTAATCTGTATGGAATGGATGCCATACTGCAACTGTAATGGCTGTGTATAATCAACCTGACTACCATCAATATACATCAAAGCGCCTGCAACATCAACCGCAAAGGTTAAAGTACAATATTTCGGATCCTCACCCTTTATGGAATCTACATCCACGGAAATCTGCTCATTTCTTGTTACAGCTACCTCTGTGGAACCGCCGTAGCCATTGCCGGCAACGGTTAATTCATAGGTTCCTTCCGGCACCTCTAACTGCATATTCTCCGTGATCTTATAATAATTCTTATGATTCAGGCTTAACCAGCCGCCCTCTAATGCCTGTGTATTTACAAGCTGGATGACTCCATGTCCTGTTGTAACGGACACTGACAGCACTTTCCGGTCAATTCCCTGTATTCTTAAGGTGTCCTGTCCGGTAACTGCGGACAATTCTATGGCTGCATCTCCGGAAAACACTTGTAATTCTTCATCATAAGAATACTTTGTGTCTCCGATGGTAAATATCTTATCTTCTTCATTATAGGAAAATTTTCCGATATCGTCCATCTCCCATGCATCTGCCGACTGCTCCACCTTTTCTAATATCAGGTCTTTGTCCCGTAGTGTTAAAGTAACCACTTTTCCCGGTACCATGGATGCTGCCGAAATCAGACTGCCATGTCTGTCTTTAAAAATTGTCCCGTCTGTATAAGAATACTGTTCATAACGTCCCGTGTCAATATTCAGAAATGTCATTGTTGAAAGTGTTGTATCAACACCACTTACCGTATACAGGCTGCTTTCCTCTGCCTGTGTCTCTTCCTCCGTTGCTGCCTCAACACCTGATGCATAGCCTTTCATGCTGACAGGCCCATCGTCTTTCTTTCCACAGCCGCTCAAGGCCACAAATACTGTGAAAATAACCAAGGCCAACAGCCAGTGCTTCCCTGATTGCTTCATTTCGCACCTCTTTTTCTCCTGTATGCTCTTTTCCTCCGGCAATTGCCTGTACATGATTATACATGATTATTCCACAAAATAAAATAACATTCTTAAAAACTGCTGGCGGATTTCTTCCTGTTCGATAACCCGGTTCAACTTCTCAATGTCTCTGCCGGACACCCACGCCTTATTGGCATTAAAGTAGTGATTTGCCACTTTCCAGAACTTCTGTGGGTATGCCATCCTTACATAAAGCTGCTCCCATTCCTCTGGTAATAATTTTCGTCTTTTTTCGTAAGCTGCCAGCATATCCGTTGCCAGTCCGATATTAAAATTATGTTTTTCCATCAGTTTCCGTAAGAAATGCGCCAGATCCCCTACCAGCACATCATAATGTGCCTGTTCAAAATTTGTAATTATAATTTTACCATGGGTAAATAATACATTATGCTGGTTAAAGTCTCCATGGCAGATTCCATACATTGCTGCTTCCCGGCTCTGCTTTCCGCTCTGCCCCTGCGTTTCACCCGGATTTGGTTTCATCAGCCGATGTTCCACGTCCAGTGCCTGTTTTAAGAAAATCTCATAATTGCGCATAAATATCATTTCAAACTCATTCTTTTTATGCTTTCCATGAATATAATTGCGCACCTTTTTAAGCTCTCGGTTGTGCCGGAATACCTCCATGGCATAATCCTGTCCGCCAATTTTTAAATTTTCATCCTCCACCTTCTGAAGGACAAGATGCAGCTTTGCCAGTTCTTCTACCGCAGCAAGTACATCATCACGGCTCCTGGTCTCACACTCTCTGCCCTCCATATATTTTCTGGCATAGTACCATGTTTCATCCACCTCCTGGGCTAAAATTTCTCCTTCCCTGGTATGTATGATTTCATCTGCTTCTATTCCATTTTCTTTCAGACGGAGCAAAACATGTTCTATAGCTTCCACTCTGCCTTTTGACCCGCGAAAAGATCCTATTATTATTTTTCCGCCCTCTGATGTCGTGCAGATATAGGTTCCCCTTCCTTTCTGGATGGCGGTTACCTCAAACGGATACTGTTCTAACAACTGGCTCGATAAATTATACACAAAAACCCCTCCATACGACGAATTCGCACAAATCTTTATGCGTCTTTCTATCATATGAAGAGGTTCTTTAAAGTATAACCTGTCAGATATTCTTTTGTATTCTTTTCCGGTTCTTCAATTACCACATCTAAAAGCTTTGCCAAAATGTTCCCTATCTGCGGACCGGGCTTCACACCAAGTTCTATTAAGTCCCGTCCGTTAAGTGCAAGGTCTTTTAGTGTCAGACAGTCTGCATCTTTGATTATTTTATCATAAATCTTATGATATCCGTCCAATGCTTCCAGCTTTTCTTTCCTCTGATAATCACTCTGGGCTAAAATATCTGCTTTCTTCAGTTCAAATATAACCGGATAGCACTCTAATCCCGCTTTCTGTATTGCCTTTCGTACGGACTCCGGTGTCAGTGCCGGGTTAATATCGTGAATTGCCACCAGCCGGCAGACCATATCAATGGTTGCATTGTCGAATTTTAATCTGCGTAAAATTGTCTTCGTCTTCTTTGCTCCCACCTGCGGATGCTCGTAGAAATGGTCAATTCCATCTTCATCTGTACTGCGGCATTCGGGCTTTGCCACATCATGAAATAATGCTGCAAGCCGTAGCACCTTGTCTGCTTCCACACCTTTTAACACTTCAATGGTATGCTCTCCTACTGTATAACAGTGATGGGGATTATTCTGTGGTGTACGCATCATCACCGAAAATTCCGGCAGTACCACATCAGCAATTCCTGTGGCATATACGGTATGCATCTCCTCCGGATGGACTGAGGTAAGAAGCTTAACCAGTTCTACCTGAATACGCTCTGCACTGACCTTTTTTAACATCGGTGCAAGCTCCTGAATCGCTTCTGCTGTCTCTTCTTCTATATCAAAGCCCAGCTGTGCCGCAAAACGCACTGCCCGAAGCATCCTTAAAGCATCTTCCCCAAATCTCTCCTTTGGTTCTCCTACACAGCGGATGATGCCACGCTTTAAATCTCCTGCTCCGTCAAAAGCATCCACCAGTCCCCGCTGTTCATTATATGCCATGGCATTAATGGTAAAATCCCTGCGTTTTAAATCCTCTAAAAGATTATCTGTATAGGTTACTTCCTTCGGATGTCTGGCATCCTCATATTCGCCATCAATCCGGTAAGTTGTCACCTCATACCCTTTTTTATCCAGCATTACCGTTACCGTTCCATGCTCAATTCCGGTATCGATGGTGCGCCCAAAAATTTCTTTTACGTCTTCCGGATAAGCAGAAGTGGTGATATCCCAGTCCTGAGGCACACGTTGAAGGAGGGTGTCTCTGACACACCCTCCTACTGCATATCCTTCAAAGCCTGCTTCCTGCAGCTTCTCAATTATAAACTTAACATGCTCTGGAAGCTTCATTACCATACGTTTTCCCGTTTCCTTTGCCTTACTTCTGTTCCTGTTCTTCAAAGAACTTATACGTTCCTTTGGATTCTGCTTTTACTGCATACAGAAGATCATCTGCCACTTTAATCATTTCATCAATGTCTTCTGCCTTCTTTACCTGATTGGAAGAAATAATACCAATAGAGCAGGAAAGTAATTTCTTATCATCAATCTCAACCGGCTGTCCGATTTCTTTTGCAATCAGTTCCCTGAACCCATCCTGTTTCTTAATCTCTTTATAGATAGCCTTTGCGGTATCCTCTAAGGTCTTTTTTTCTCCGGTGTAGAGGAAAATAATAAATTCATCACCACCGAAACGTGTCACAAAGCCCTTGTCCCTGCAGACCCTGCTGAAGATATTTGCCATGGACTTAAGCAGCAAATCTCCCACATCATGTCCAAAGGTATCATTATATCCTTTGAAATTATCCAGATCGATAAACATAATACCAAACTCATGCTTCATGCGGCCCTTTTTAATCTTCTGGATAATTTCCCCGATGTTCTGATAGAATCCCTTCCTGTTGAGAATTCCTGACAGCTGATCGGTTACTGCAGATTTATACAATGCAGCATTCATTTCATAGAGCTTCTCATATGCATAGAGACGATTCAGTGCATACTGTACCTCCCGGAACAAAAGCTCATAAATCCGCATATCACTCTCATCTAACATATACCGGCTGACAGAGGAATGCCAGTTATCCTTCATCAGAATATATGCTATCATAATGCTTGTTACTTTTCCATTGTCAAAGAATGGAATGGCAACAAGGGAGCATACATTATCTTCATCAAACAGTTTGACCACATTCAGATGTTCCGAATAGTTACTGCTGATTTTCGATACAACAAACCCTCTCTGTGTCTTTTCGAACACTTCCTTTAAATACTTCTGCTCCTTCATAGAAAGGCTGGCTTCTGTATTATCATAAAGTACCTTTGGTTTTCTTCCATGATACTGTATATATAATGCCCGGTCCAAATTAAAGTGATACAGGAATGTCCGCATCACATTCTCTACCATTACTTCTGCCGAAACATCCGTCACATCAATGGTCTTCTGCCATGTCGACAGAAAATCCATCTGACGTCGTTCCTGCTTGTAAGCACGGTTAATGCTTTCCTGCTTCAGCTGCATTTCCATCTCCAGGGTAGATATCACATGAAGAGGTTCTTCTGATAAATACTGTTCCAATGGCTCTAATACCTTAATTTCTTCATCTGTGAGAGAATGGGTATTATCCTCAAGATATTGTTTTAAGATTGCCTCTTCATTGCTCTTAAGTTCCATTCTTCCTGTCTGCCCATAAAAGCGGATCCTGTCCTTACGGAACACCTGATAACAGAAAAACTGGTTTCCCTCAGTCCGCACCAGATGTGTCTCTGCACAATTAAAATCTTCAAATGCTGACGAATCATTACCGGAATCCATTTCAAGTAGTGCCCGTGTGAAATGATAAAGGAACATATCATCATCACAACGTGCATAATCGTGGATGATTCCCAGATCATTCTGAAGCTTTTCTTTTTCAATTATGTAATTTAAGAACTGTTTGCAGTTATTGAGGTACTGTTCACAGTTGAAGCGGTTGCCAAGCTTCTGATTGCACAATGCTAAGAGTCCATACAATTTACTTAAATTACAGACCCTCAGACTATTTAAATGCAGACGTTCAATGGCCTTCATACAGCGCATCAGATATTCATTGGCTTCCTTGAATTCTTCTGCTGCAATACAGTTAATTGCCATATTGTAATATACTTCCGCAATATCCTCCGGCAATTCCAGATTATATAAAATTTCTACTGCTTTCTGAAAATAACGCTTTGCAAGGTCATTCTGTCTTAATGCCGTTAAGGTATAACCGATTCCCGAGAAAATACGTCCACTTTCCACGGAGCATTTATTATCCAGTGCTTCGAAAGTTCTTACCGAATACAGCAGCGCAATCGGATACATACCGTTGCTAGACGCCAGCATAATGTTCTTCTGGTATGCATTGTAAATAAGCTGTGTATTGCCAATTTCTGTTGCCAGTCTGATTCCCTTACTGAAATAAATAAGCTGGGATTCGGAATAATATGCCTTTGCTACAATCTCCGGCTTATTGTCATAGGCATACACATAAATGTACGCCAGATGATTCCGGTAGTCATATTTTATTAATTTTTCAATCATGGCATCGCTGACTTCCACGTTCTGTGCGCAGAAGAAAATATTATTCCAGCCTGCCATCTTCGCCTGTATTTCTACCAGCTCTGCTTCAAACTGACCACGCTCCATGCCGCCTTCTGTTGCAATATTTTTTGCAACACCTGCACATTCAGTGGCTTCCTGCAGTTTTGACTGATACATATAAATTACAGAGCGGATATAATATGCATAAAAGCGCATCCTGCGGTTCTTTTTCTTCTCTGCAAGCTGTAAGATACTCTCACTTATTTCCAGCGCTTTTGGCAAATCCCTCATATATACCGATACATATGCATAGAACTGCCAGAGTTCGTATTTCACTTCATCCGATACGGTAAAATTTTCAAATCTGATTCTGCGGTCTACTTTTTCCAGATAAAACAACGCCTGTTCAAAATCCATGAAAAAAACAAGATTCTGCAATGTTCTGATATCATCTGCAATACTTTCTGCTGTAATAACCTCATCTCTTTGTTCCCGGGATTCTCCGGCATTTCCAATGCGGAATATTGCAACATTATTGTCCAATTCCTCCGTTACGCTTTCCCAGCCCGGCAGCATATATTCCGGCAGACGCTGCTGCTCATTCATACCGAGAACGATTCCGATATTCTCTGTATGCTCTGCTTTTAACAGTTCATAGACTATTTCTAGGGTTCCCTTTCCGGCAAACTGCATACGGTTAATCCAAAGCATAAACGGCTGTATCTTAGAAACTTCAACAAGCATTGCCACAATAGCATCATGCATCCGCTCCCGCTCATAGTCAACTTCTGTATACAATAAACTCTCTTTCCGGATACATTTTCCGGTCTCCCGGTATGCTGCAATAATCGGACGCTGCAGGGAATAGACATTACACTTGTCCAGAAATTCATCAAATGTCATCTCCTTCTGCTGGTCGAAAAGTTCAAAAATCAAATCCAGAAACGGCTCATATGCTCCCGATAATTTCTCTGCCCGGAATTCGTGGGCTGCAAAATGAACCTTTTTATTATTTGTTATCTGCTCTGATATTTCCAGCTGCTTTAATGAAAAATCATTACTGTATTTTGCCAGAACAATGTTGTGTTCTTTCTTTCCAATCTGTGCAAAAACCTGTTCCAGAATACTGTTATAATATTTTTGAATCATCTGTTTCCCCCTCAGAAATATTCAAAAAGGCTCTGAAAATATATGATAATTTCCTGTTATCATATACCTCCCTTTCTCTTTCTGTAATAACCTGTCTGGTATTTATAATTTATATATTAGTATAGTCCTCAAACCCACGGATTGTCAATGATTGTTGCGACTTTTTGAAGGGAGTTTGAATGAAGTCCTGAAGCAGGTTTTAATAGAAATCCAGTCCTTTTCCGGTATCATTTATTTTCATAAAAATACAGCTGCTTTATAATGCATGTATTGGTAATTGCAGAAATTTTAATGCAGCTCTTGCTGCAATCTCCGTCGGGTCAACTATATTTTCTCTGATTCCTGCCAAGGAAAAAGCAATTGGTAATTCAGTACATCCCAGAATCACACTTTGCGCACCCTGTTTAATCAAGGATTTTAAAATATCGTCAAGTCCGTACTTTTCTACATCCTTTTTTCCAGCTTTAATACACTGATAGATTACTGCCATAATTTTCTGTTGCTGCTCTGCATTCGGATAAATCGTTTTGATTCCCTGTGCCCGAAGCTCTTTCTCATAAACCCCACTCTTTATCACGCCATCCGTAGCCAATACGGCTGCACATGATATATTCTGCTCTTTTAAAGCTTTTACTGTCTCGCGGGGCATATGCAATATCGGGATATCAGTAAATATTTTTAACCGGTCATAAAAAAAATGTGCTGTGTTACAAGGTATCATCAATAAATCTGCTCCCATATTTTGCAGACTTACTGCACTTTTTACCATCTCTGGTATAGGATCCTCTCCATTTTCAAGAATAGCTTTCGTTCTATCCGGAATATTCGTGTTACAATCAACACAAACATGCACATAGTTCTGATCGCAGTCTGCATCTGACACTTCAAAAATCTTTTTCATTAAATCGCAGGTAGCCATCGGTCCCATGCCACCAATAATACCTATTGTTTTTTTCAATTCCGTTCCTTCTTCCTCAGGTCATGTGTCAAAGCTCAGAAAGCCCGGAAATCATTATCATTTCCAGGCTTTCCTTGTAATGTACTTCAAATTTTCCATCAAAATCTGACATGCTGTATGTTTACATCATTTTTTAAGTTTTTAATACTCTACCTTCCACATATAGCGTCGTGTTGTCAGTGGATGCTGTCTCTCCTCAGCCAAAGCCTTATTATAAACCGGATATACATTTGTGAATAAGGAATGGTTAAAATAGTCTACGACTGATGCATCAATTGTAGACAGCCCTAAATCCTTTGCATCAATTACTTCAATCCGTTTTGCATAAGTCTTCAAAAACTTCAATGCACGTTCATCCAACGGTCGATTGGTTCCCTCAGAAACCTGAAGCACAAATGGTACTTCTTTATCTGTAATTTCGAAAGGTCCATGGAAAAATTCCCCACTGTGAATACTGGAAGAATGAATCCACTGCATTTCCATAAAAATACATATACTTTGCATATATGCTGCACCATAACCCGCTCCGCTTGCCATAGTATAAATAATTTTATCATCTTTATATTCCTTGGCAAACAGTTCAGCCCGTTTTTCCACATGCTTACATGCATGTTTCACAATACCATCAATACGTCCAACACCATCCATAAATTCTTCATAATGCTCATACCCTTCTGTCTGATTCAACAGTTCCACTGCCACCAGAAGTGCACAGATAATTTTTTCACCAGCAATATCCTTATTATCCCCAAAAGTATAATTGATAATATAATCACCAAATGGGGGAATCTCTGATTCCTCTTTCCATGTCAGAATAATTACAGCTGCACCTTTTTCCTTTGCCAGCTTCGCTGCATTAATTGTTTCCGGTGTATTTCCCTTATGGCATGATAAACACACGATTACATTTTTCCCCAAATCCTTCGGAGTACTATATACAAATTCATTACTATTAATTAGTGCTGACTTAATATTTGCACATTCTCTTTCCATAAATGTTTTCGCTGGATAAAGTGCTCCATTAGAGCCACCACATCCCACAAAATATAATGCTTTAATACCGCCTTCTTCTTTTCTGCTTTCTAAAATTTCTGTAATTACATTCTTGATTTCTGTTGGTTTCATTGATAATCCTCCTATAAATATTTTTAATACATTGTTGTTATATTATTCTGCAAGCATTGGTCTTGCTAATTTCTGAATATATGAAATTTCTTCCTGGCTCAGTTTACAATACTCACTATTATCCATACTACATCCGGCATCCTGCACATACATCATTTTGGTATCCTTTTCTACAATAGTAAAAAACCAACGCTCTTTAGGTACATTGTATAAAGTTCCTTTCTCCACCGGAGTTAATTCAATATTAAACTTTCCATCTATTCTGTCCGCTGTAATAATAATACATTTTCCAGAAATCAAAATGAATTGTTCATCTGTCGTATGATGTATCTCTAAATGTTCTAACCCATCAATGTCATTATTCGGTTTCCAATTTTTAATACAAACAACCCATTTTTCATTCCGGTATGCACATTCTATTCCTTCTCCATCATATCTGTAACTTGTCGGCTTTATATCCATATACTGTTCCTCCCTAAACCTTTTTAATTATTTCTATTATCAATTATTCTTCCTGCAATTGGCATTCCATACCCAAACGCTCCTTCGACACCGCAAATCTTTGAAGCGAATTCTGCTCCAGCCTGCATGGCTTTCTTTAAAAGTTCTTTAGCATTCCCATCATCTTTACTTTCTTCTTTAAAAAATTCCGGGTCTTTATGCCGTAAAATATATGTCAAAAATGTCGCGAAATAAGAGTCTCCTGCACCCATAGTATCCATAATGCTTTCTGCCTTTACAGCTTTTTCATACATCATTTCACCATGGTATAAAATGTATGAGCCAGCTTCTCCTATTGTTCCCAGAACAAATGGGACTCCAAGCTCTTTTACTTTATTCATTTCCCTTTCGCGTTCTTTATCACTTAAATGTGCACAGGAAAGCATCGCCACTTTAATATGCGGACAAATTTTTTTCAGATATTCGTCTGTCCATCGATTTGAAAAATCAAATGCAACCGGAAGACCCAAAGAAGCAATTTCTTCTATGTCATCATCTATATAGGCATTCAGATTTGTATAAATCAGATCAAACTTTCTTATATATGAAAAATCTTCCTGCGTAAAATCATAAGGATACTCTTTTGCCACACCTCCATGATTGGATCCGATAAATACGCGATCTCCCTGATTCAGTGTCACACATGCAAATCCATTTTCACCTTCATAATTCCTGCTATGTGAAAAGTCTACATTCATATTTTTCAGTGCTGCCTGAATGCATTCTGCTACTTCATCATTTCCAAATTTACCTAAAAATGCACTTTCTGCATTATTCATATGCGCATATGCACATGTGTTAACACACTGACCTCCTGGATACATTTTCCCCCTGGAAAGATATTTGTCACAAACTGCATCTCCAATTGCAATTATTCTAGGCTGTCTCATTTTTATTTCTTTCTCCTTTCTTTCAATTTTTCTTTCACCCAGACTCCCTCACCTCTTCTTTTTGCAACAAGCAATTATTTTTCCAGATTCGCTCTTTCATTTTTTCAGATAGCCATTATTAATATTTATGTATATCTGGCAATCCATCATGAGGTGGCAGTTCCCACAGCCTGTCAGAATAACACAGGCTGTGTGCTATTACTGTTTTCTTTATTTTGCCACCACCGGTTTTTATCAGAAAACAAAATATCCGATTCCTGTTGCTACTAATACCGATACAATTGTACATACAAGTCCCGGCCGCATATAGCTGTGATTAAATATGAATTTTCCAATCTTCGTAGTACCTGCCGTGTCAAAAGCAAGACCTGCTATACACTGGCTGGAATCCGGGATAAAGTAGTTGGATGAGCATGCCATCCATCCACCTACGATAATATAAGCCGGCAGTTTCAATGCAATTGCAATCGGAATCATAATCATTGTCGTAGACGCTTGTGAACTCGTCAGTGCACCTACCAGAAATACTGCAATAATATAAATCCAAGGATATTCATTTGTTAATGCTGACAAATTTTCTGTAATGAAGTCTGTCTGTGCTCCAACAAAGGTATTTACCAACCAGCAAAGTCCCGCTGCAAGAATAACAGCAAAGAATCCAGTCTTTAACAATGGTACTTCTAAAATGTCGTTACTATCAATTTTACTTACAAGGACAATAATTGCGGCAGCTACATACATAATAATCTGGATTAAAGATGTCATTTCTAACTGTGTACCATCGCTAAATGTTGGACGGAGCGCCGGGAAAATACCGCATATTGCAATTACTACCATAGAAACCAGGAAGATAGCAACAGAAATCTTTGCTTTTTTGGTTACCTGTTTTTCTCCCTCTACTTTCTTTTTAAAATCTTTTACCAGTCCATCTGCAACCCTCTGCTGATATTCAGGATCATTCTCTAATTCCAGACCTTTCTTGTATACAGACAATGCTGCAACCAATACACCTATCAGTGCTGCCGGAATTGCTACCAGCATAATTGTTGCCAGATTTACTTTTTCAAAAATAGTCATATAACCCACAATAGCTACTGTTGCAGCTGTTATTGGTGATCCGGTATTTGCCTGCTGGGATGAAATAATACTAACAGAAATCGGGCGCTCAGGCCGAATTCCATTTTCCAATGCTATTTCATTAATAACCGGAAGTAACGAATATACAATATGTCCGGTTCCACAACAGAATGTAAATAAATATGCTACAAAAGGTGCTACCAAAGTAATGTTTTTCGGATTTTTCCGTAATATTTTTTCTGCAAGCTGTACCATAAAATCCAATCCGCCAGTCGCCTGCATCGTACAGGCTGCGGTAATTACTGCCAACATAATCAGTATAACAGTAATCGGTGGATCTGATGGAGTCACTCTAAAGATATATACGAAAATCAACATTCCGATGCCGCCAGCCATTGCCAGGAAACTTCCACCTTTTCTGGTTCCCCACACAATAATCAGCATTAAAACAATAAATTCAATCCAAAACATGGACATCTACCTCCTCTTTTTTATTTATTCCAAAGCATGTGCACTACTTTAAAACCAAAATGTATTAATTTGTTTTTATTTGTATTGTTTTATTTTGTATCTATTTGTATTATATAGATTCCATACATTTGTGTCAATAAAGAAATACATTTTCGA
>ERZ825670.3565-NODE-3565-length-13057-cov-4.656514_pt1 | contig 13057 bp, 14 predicted proteins | sample MGYA00519929_ERZ825670 | MGnify/ENA primary metagenome ERZ825670 (study PRJEB31778, sample SAMEA3449207) | human gut metagenome | biome: human gut; feature: human-associated habitat; material: faeces | place: United Kingdom | collected 2010/2012 ...
CGATGGGGCTGAGCATGCGGCAGGGGCCGCACCAGCTGGCCCAGAAGTCCAGCAGCACCGGCTTGTCGCTGTGCAGCACTTCCTGCGCAAAGTTTTCGGTCGTAATGGTCACAACTGCCATATTTTATCCCTCCGTAAAAGGTGTTTGTTTTTTCTGACAGCATCAGTATACCCCGGATGCCGCATGTTTTTCCGTGACCGGGTCACATAAAAAACGCGCCGCCGGGCACTCAAGCACGGCAGCGCGCTGCAAAATCGGTTTTACTTGTTCAGCATCTCATGTGCGGTCTTGCAGATGGTGGCAGCATCCAGGCCGTACTTTGCCAGCAGGTCCCATGCGGGGCCGGAGCAGCCGAACACATCCTGCACGCCCACGCGGCGCACGGGGGTGGGCAGCTTCTCGGACAGGACGGCGCACACGGCTTCGCCCAGACCGCCGATGACGTTGTGCTCCTCGGCGGTGATCACCTTGCCGCACTCTTTGGCCGCCTTCAGGACGATCTCCTCGTCCAGCGGCTTGATGGTGTGGATGTTGATGACGCGGGCATGGATGCCCTCGGCGGCCAGCTGCTCGGCAGCGATGCGGGCCTCGTTGACCATCAGGCCGGTGGCGATGATGGCAATGTCATTGCCGTCGGTGATCTGCTCGCCCTTGCCGATCTCGAAGTGGTAGTTGGCTTCGTCGTGGAACACGGGCACAGCCAGACGGCCAAAGCGCAGGTAGACGGGGCCTTCCATGGCAAAGGCGGCGCGCACGGCGGCGCGAGCTTCCACGTCATCGGCAGGGCAGATGACGGTCATGCCGGGGATGCTGCGCATGAGGGCAAAGTCCTCGCAGCACTGATGGGAAGCGCCGTCCTCGCCCACCGAGATGCCGCCGTGGGTGGCACCGATCTTCACGTTCAGGTGGGGGTAGCCGATGGAGTTGCGCACCTGCTCAAAGGCACGGCCGGCGGCAAACATGGCAAAGCTGGAAACAAAGGGCACATAGCCCATGGTGGACAGGCCGGCGGCCACGCCCATCATGTTGCCCTCGGCGATGCCGCAGTCAAAGTGGCGGTCCGGGTATGCCTTGCGGAACATGCCGGTCTTGGTGGCGGCAGCAAGGTCTGCGTCCAGCACCACCAGCTCGTCGTGGCCTTCGGCGGCCAGCTCCTTCAGGGTGTTGCCGTAGCTTTCACGGGTAGCGATCTTCTTCACGTCTGCCATCTTACTTATCCTCCTGTTCCAGCGCGGCGTATGCGGCGTTCAGCTCCTCAATTGCGATCTTGTACTCGTCGTCATTGGGGCCCTTGCCGTGCCAGTCCACCGAGTTGGTCATGAAGGAAACGCCCTTGCCCTTGGTGGTGTCCATAATGACACAGGTGGGCTTTTCGCTTTCGGCGTGGAAGGCGTTCACGGCGGCCTCGATCTGGTCGTAGTCGTGGCCGTCGATGGTCAGCACGTTGAAGTTGAAGGCTTTCATCTTGTCTTCCAGCGGCTCGCTGCTCATGACCGTCTCGGTGCTGCCGTCGATCTGCAGGCGGTTGCGGTCCAGGAACACGCACAGGTTGGAAAGCTTATAGTGGGCGGCAAACATGAAGGCCTCCCAGCACTCGCCTTCCTCCACCTCGCCGTCGCCCACGATGGCAAAGACGTTGATGGGCTTGCCCGCGTGCTTGGCACCCAGGGCCATGCCGCAGGCGGCGGAGATGCCCTGGCCCAGGCTGCCGGTGGACATGTCCACGCCCGGGGTCTCGTTCATGTTGGGGTGGCCCTGCAGGTAGCTGCCGATCTTGCGCAGGGTCTTGAGGTCTTCCACCGGGAAGAACCCGCGCTCGGCCAGCGTGGCGTAAAGTGCCGGAGCTGCATGGCCCTTGGACAGCACGAAGCGGTCGCGGTCCGGTTTTTTCGGCTCCTTGGGGTCGATGTTCATATCCACGAAGTAGAGATAAGACAGCACCTCGGCGATGTCCAGACTGCCGCCCGGATGGCCGCACTTGGCGCTGTGAGTGCCCTCGATCACGCCCATGCGGATGTGGCAGGCGTGTTTTGCCAGGGTAAGCTTTTCTGCATTTGTCATCTTTGGTCCTCCCGTATGAACCTCAGCGTTTGCATCGGATATGGTACGCACCCGGGCCGTACGCCCCGATGCGCTATTTCTCAAGTCTATATTATCTATTCTATGCAAAAACGTCAAGGTTCTTTCGTCAAAATGTACATCCCTTGGCAAAATCGCTTGTAAATGTTCCCGTTTTTGTTGAAAATGCAGGGCCATTTTGCCCCCGCAAAACATTTTTGCAGCTTTTGGCCGCTTTGCTTTCTGATGCCGAATTGAATGCAGCCTCCGACAAGGGTTATTCTCACGTCAATGTCTGTAACAGTACATTTGCAGAAGGCCCCGGTGAAGATTCCTTTTATTACATCTACAAATTTCAAAAATCGGCAAACACCGCCCCGTAACCATCCTCATCCGCTGAGCTTGACAAGGCGGCTTTGCATCTGCTATACTTTTTGCACAATTCCCGGCTGAAGCCGGGGCTTTGCGGGCCGAAGCCCGTGTTTCTCCCCGCAAGCATTATTTTGAAACAGACACCATGAAGGGGTCTGCCGCTGGCGCGCGTGCTGGCGGCAGGCCCTTTTTGTCTGTGCATTTTCAGGAGGAATCATTGATGAATACCAAGACCCGTTCCACCACCCGTGATCTGGTGCTGGCCGCACTGTTTCTGGCACTGGCCTTTGTGCTGCCCATGATCACCGGCCATGTGCCTCAGATCGGCAATATGCTCTGCCCCATGCACTTCCCGGTGCTGCTGGCAGGCTTTGTGCTGGGCGGCCCCTGGGGCCTGGCACTGGGCTTTGCCGCCCCGCTGCTCCGCTCGGTGCTGTTCGGGATGCCCCCGATGTACCCCATTGCCATCGCCATGGCCTTTGAGCTGGCCACATACGGCGCTGTGGCCGGTTTCATGTACCGCAAGGTGCAGCACACCCTGCCCATGATCTACGCCACCCTTGTCACCTCGATGGTGGCAGGCCGCCTTGTCTGGGGTGCGGTGCGCTTTGTGCTGGCCGGTCTGTCCGGCTCCAGCTTCCCGTTCAGCGCGTTCCTGTCCGGTGCGGTGCTCACTGCCGTGCCCGGCATCGTGGCACAGCTCATCCTCATTCCGCTGATCGTGGCCGCGCTGCAGAAAGCAAAGCTGACGGCTTAAAATCCCTGCGCTGACCGAACCCACACAGCAAAAAAGCCCGGAACCGTACCTGCTATGGCGGCAGGTGGTTCCGGGCTTTTCAGTTCATATTACAGTGTGGCAGCAGCTGTAACAAAAAAGAAGGAGAATCTTCAACCGGCAAATTGGAGAAGATCAGCCGGCAAAGCTTGCATTGACAGCGCGGCGGTTGCTCTGGTTGACAAAGTTCTTCTTTGCGCTCTCGAGCAGGCTTGCAAAAGCCAGGCCAATGCCGCAGTTATCGGACACGCCCTCGGTGACAGTCAGGTAAGCGTCCATCATAGTGTTGTCCAGAATAGCAGTGTTCTTGTTCATCATAATAAATATCCTCCGTATATCGGTAAATGTCATTGTGTTTTTTGGCAGGGCTTCTATCTCCCTGCATCCTCAAAGCGGAACCTTTCAGAACCCTTCGTTCTTTTGTTCCCCTCTCTGAGGATGGCCATATTATGCCACTCAATTATGAAATCGTTTTATAAATTCTATGAACAAACTATGAATTTAGTGATACATTTTTAACGTTCTTTCGTTCTTTGCGCAACTAGCACAAAACGTTTTTTATGAAAAATAAAGTTCTTGTATACATGGACGATTGAAACCTTGTTTGGAAATCTTTTTCAGATTTTCTCTCTGTTTTGCCCAGAATTTCTTCTGTAAAAGGGGACACTCTCATGCAAAATCCGTCAGAATCCGTCAATTTCAAACAGGGCGAGGGCTTTCCTGTGCAAAATGCCCAGAAAAAAGTTCCAAACAAAAAGGCCGCCGTGCCAGCAGCACAGCAGCCTTTGAAAAGCCATTTCAGTTTTGCATCACTTGCACAGGAACGCCGGCAGGGGCTTGCCCTCCTTGCGCCACTGGTGATATTCCGCAGTGGCGGCAAATTCCACGTCACCGGCGGAGTTCAGGGCAGTTTCCACGGAATCCTGCACCACGCCGATGATAAAGCCGACACCGACCACCTGCATGGCGATATCATTGGAGATGCCAAACAGGGAGCAGGCCATGGGGATCAGCAGCAGGGAGCCGCCAGCCACACCGGAAGCGCCGCAGGCACCCAGAGCACTCATCACCGAAAGAAGGATGGCGGCGGGCAGAGACACCTGAATGCCCAGCGTATTGGCCGCAGCCAGCGTCATAATGGTAATGGTGATGGCGGCACCATCCATATTGATGGTAGCGCCCAGCGGGATGGAGACGGAATACATATCCTTATCCAGCCCCAGCTTTTCGCACAGATCCATATTGACCGGGATGTTGGCGGCAGAGCTGCGGGTGAAGAAGGCGGTCAGGCCGGATTCACGCAGGCAGCGGAACACCAGCGGATACGGGTTGCAGTGCAGATACACAAAGATGATAAAGGGCGAGACGACCAGTGCCATAAAGAGCATGGTGCCCACCAGCAGGAGCAGCAGTCTGCCGTACTGGGTAAAGATGGACAGACCGTTGCTGGACACGTTGGTGTACACAAGGCCCATGATGCCGAAGGGTGCCAGATTGATGATCCAGCGGACGATCTGAGAGACTGCATCCGCTGTGTTCGCCAGGAACAGCTTGGTGCTGTCTGCGCCGTACTTCTTCATGGCCAGACCGAACAGGCAGGCCCAGAACAGGATGCCGATGTAATTGCCGTTCAGCAGGGCACTGACGGGGTTTGCCACAAAGTTGGTGAGCAGGGTGTTCATCACCTCGCCCAGACCCTGGGGCACCACCTCGGATTCTGCCGCCTCAGCCAGAACGACGGTCTGAGGGAACAGGAAGCTGGTCACCACCGCAATGGCGGCGGCCAGGAAGGTGGTGAGCATGTACAGCCAGATGACCGTGCCAAAGCGCCGGTCCAGCCTGGACGTGCCCTGCGCCAGCGCACTGGCCACGATAACGAACACCAGCACCGGGGCAATGCCCTTCAGGGCACCCACGAACAGGCTGCCGAACTCTTCCACCCAGCCCGCACCGGGCACCGCCAGTGCCAGCACCGCACCGACCGCAAGGCCGATGACGATGCGCAGGATCAGGCTGGTGGCGTTGTACCTTGCCGCAACCGCTTTCAACGTTTTCATAACTTTTCTACTCCCCTATCCAGATTGTACGCCTATTGCGCACAGTTTTCCCATTCCTCTACACGGAACAAGTACGATTATACGCCTTGCAGGCCAAAAAGTCAAAGATTTTACCCGCTTTTTTGTTTTTCATTTCAACATATACAGACACGAGCTTTTTTCACTGTCCGTATATGAAATACAGATTCACAAAAAGAGACCGCACCCCGTGTGTTTCGGGATGCGGTCTGTTCCTGTTTTAGTCGAGATAGGACACCTTGCCGGGTACAAAACCCTGAATGCCCATGCCGGGCGCGTCGGAGACGGTGATGTTCTTTTCGTCGAACACGGCACCGCCGAGGATGTGGTCCTCGCTGCAGAGCACCGGGCCGTCGAGGTCGATCTTGGTGATGATCTTCTTGGCGCAGGCCAGCTCCACAGCGGCGTTGACCGAGATCTTTGCTTCCAGCATACAGCCGATCATGCACTCCACGCCGTACACCTCAGCGGCGGCGGCAATGCGCAGAGCATTGGTGATGCCGCCGCACTTCATCAGCTTGATGTTCACCAGGTCGGCCGCGCCGGTCTGCATGATCCGCAGGGCATCTGCCGGGCTGAACACGCTCTCGTCGGCCAGCACGGGCACATCGGCATGGCGGGTGACATGCTGCATCCCCTCAAGGTCTGCGGCGGGCACGGGCTGCTCCACGAACTCAATGTCCAGCCCCTTCTCCTGCATCTGGTTCAGGATGCGGACCGCCTGCTTGGCATTCCAGGCCTGATTGGCATCGATGCGGAGCTTGATGTCCCGGCCCACGGCCTGCCGCACCGCGGCAAGGCGGGCCACATCCAGTTCCGGGTCGATACCAACCTTGACCTTCAGGCAGTCGTAGCCGCGCTGGACGGCGGTGCGGGCATCCCGGGCCATCTCCTCCGGCGGGTTGACACTGATGGTGATATCGGTCACGATGTTCCTGCGGGCACCGCCCAGCATCCGGTAAACAGGGGCGCTGTACTTCTGGCCCAGCAGATCCCACAGGGCCATGTCCACAGCGGCCTTGGCGCTGGTGTTGTGGACAAGCGCCTTCTGCACAGCGGCGGTCAGATCCTCAAATTCATCGAGGTCGCGGCCCAGCAGGGCAGGGGCGATATGATCCTGAATGGCACCGAGGATGGCCCCGGTGGTGTCGCCGGTGATGACACCGGTCGGGGGTGCTTCGCCGTAGCCCACCGCACCAGTATCGGTGTGGAGCTCCACGATAACATCCTCAACGCTGTTCACAGTGCGCAGTGCCGTTTTGAACGGCACCCGCAGCGGGGTGGAAATGCGGCCAAGCCGCACCTGTGTGATCTTCATAGTCCCGTCCTCCTTCTTATTCCAGCGGCAGGTTTGCCAGCTTGACAATGGCGTTTGCAATGATCTGGGCGTTCTGCACCAGACGTTCCAGATCGATGCATTCATCGGGCTGATGCTCTGTGACCGGGTCACCCGCGAACAGGGGGCCAAAAGCCACCACATTGGGCAGCATCTTGGCGTAGGTGCCGCCGCCGATGCACTTGGGCGGGGCATTGTCGCCGGTGGCATCCCGGTAAACCTCCAGCAGGGCGCTGACCAGCGGGGTCCCGGCAGGGTAGTAGAGCTTTTCCTTGTGCACCTGCCCATCCAGCGCCCAGCCTGCGGCCTCAAAGGCGGCCTGCACAGCGGGCTGGCAGTCTGCCCGTTCCATGGTCACAGGATAGCGGTAGTTCAGCTTGACCCACAGATGCTGCGCGTCGCCCTCGATCAGCCCCCAGTTGCAGCTCATGGGGCCGGAGAGCGCATCCTCCAGCCGGTGGCCCAGCAGGCGCTCACCGTAGGGGTCGGTGCCCAGCTTCTCGGCCAGAAAGTGCACGGCCTGCTTGGCATCCCCCTCCAGCGGCAGCCGGTCAAGGTAGCACACCAGCCGCCCGATGGCGTTTTCGCCCTGCTCCGGGTGGCTGCCGTGGGCTGAAACGCCCACCGCTTCCACCTGATAGCCGCCGGGGATGGCCGTCACGGTGATGTGCTCCGCATCCGGCAGGGCGGCCCCCGCCGGGGCGGTCAGCACAGCGCAGGCGTAATCCGGCACCACATTGCCGGCCACGCCGCCCTGCACCCTGCTCAGCTGCCAGGCCCCGGTCTGGTGCAGCTGAACGGCATAGCTCTCGTTCAGGATGCCCTTTTCGCCGTTGATGAGCGGATACTCGCCGTCCGGGGTGAAGCCCAGCACCGGGATCTCCCCGCCGTGGGCCTTGTAGTACAGCACGTCCCGGTCGTTGGTCTCCTCGTTCAGGCCGAACAGCAGCCGGACACGGCGGTTGAGCGGAATGCCCAGATCCCGGATGGCCTTCAGCGCGAACAGGCTGGCCACCACCGGGCCTTTGTCGTCAATGGAACCCCGGCCATACAGCCTGCCACCCTCGATCTCGGCGGCGTAGGGCGGGTGATGCCAGCCCTCGCCCTCGGGCACCACGTCCAGATGCCCCAGCACCGCCACCATCTCGTCCCCGGTGCCGATCTCGCACCAGCCGATGTACCGATCCATGTCGGTGGTCTCAAAGCCCAGCTCATGGCAGAGGGTCAGCGCCTCGGCAAAGCAGGCATCCACCTCCTCGCCAAAGGGCTTGCCCGGCAGCGGGTCAGCCTCCACACTGCGCCTGTGCACCAGCCGCTGGAGCGCCGCCACCATCTGGGGCCGCAGCGCCGCCACGGCCTCGTTCAGTTTTTTGTCCATACGTTCCACCCCTTTTGTGATTCATTTCACAGCTTGTATTATAGAACGATTGCCCCCGCTCCACAAGCCCCCAGTTCGGCAAAAAAAGGTCTTGACACCGCGCAGTGTGTACGCTATTATGTACATAAGAGGTGATGCACGATGACGACCACTAATATCACGAACTTTCGCAAGAATGCTTTCCAGTATGTAGAGCAGACCGTAAAGTACAATGAACCGCTGAACATCTGCACCAAAGACGGCAACGCTGTTCTGATTTCGGAAGAAGATTACAGCGGCATTATGGAAACGCTTTATCTCGTCTCCGTGCCGGGAATGCGGGAAAAGCTCCTGGCGGCCAAGGCCGAACCGCTGGAAGATTGTGTTGACGAATCGGCTGTGGAGTGGTAAATGTACAAGATTGTTTATGCGAAAACCGCGCTCAAGGACATTCCAAAGCTGAAATCCGCCCATCTTGACGAAAAAGCGAAGGCGCTGATCTCCGTTATAAAAGAAAATCCGTTCCAGAACCCGCCGCCCTATGAAAAGCTGGTGGGCGATTTGAACGGCTCGTACAGCAGGCGCATCAACGTACAGCACCGCCTTGTGTATGATGTTTTTGAAGAAGAGCAAACCATCAAGATTTTAAGCCTTTGGACACATTACGAAAGATGACCCGAAAACGGACTGTTTTGCAGTTCGTTTTTTTTTTTTTTTTTTTTTTTTTTTTTTTTTCAAATTTTTTTGAAAAAGGGTGAAAGGATTTCGCGCGGCGTGTATTTAAGGAAGTAAGAGCATCCATTTTTGCCGGAGCTCCACTTCCGGCCCAAAGAAAGTGAGGGACCCCCTATGAAGAAACGACTTATCAGCCTTCTGGTGGCGCTGTGCATGGCGGTAACGCTTCTGCCTGTGTCGGCAATCACAGCGTGGGCGGAGGGAGGCGGCCAATTAAAAATTGTTGATGGATATCCCGAAGGTTCTAGGGATAGTAATGGCACCTATACTACAAGTTGTTCCGGTGATGGCTGGAGCTATGACGGTTCTACACAAACGCTTGACCTGCATCCTGCCAGCTCGACAGAATATGATTTTTTTCAATTATTTCCGGCTATGGAAATGTCACCAAATGTAAACTCACGATTGGAGGAAATGCAACCATTGTTAGGGGAAATTTCGACAACGCTGTGATAAATAACGGAAAAATCAGTGGCGGTTATTTTTTTTCTTCTTCCTCTTCCCTCATAAATCATGGTTCTATCACTGGTGGAAAATTTCTCCATGCCATATCCAATGAATCCAGTGGCACGATTGAAAATGGCACGTTTATATCCGTTACCAACAATGGCACCATAAATGGCGGCATTTTTCGTAAAAAGCCAGAGGGTGGCCATGTTGCTAAAGGCTATACCTTGAATGTGAACCTCCAGAACACTGGTATCTATAAGATTAGCCGCGCAACAATCAATGGTCTCAACGGTGGCTGTTATATTATTCCCAATTCCGACCATGATACCAGTGTCACCATCGAATATACTTTTTCCCCTATCAGTCAACCAATATTATTTCCTATTGATGTTACATTCGGAGACACAAACGGCACACCTTGTTTGTTAAAAGATTGGGCACCAAGTGCAAGCTATTCTACTGACCATGCACCCTCTGATAGTTTTTTTGTCACTTTCACCGCACCATCCACTGGTACAGACACCGTTACCCTGAGCATGCTGACCCGGCTGGTAATTGACGAAAACGGCTACCCCGTTGGCACCAAGGGCGGCACCCAGGATTACAGCGGCAACGGCTGGAGGTTTGAGAAGAGCAATAAAACGCTGACGCTGGAAAGCGGAGATTATTCTTTTTGGGAACAATCAGAAGTCAACTGTCCTGTCATCATTAAAGACGGGGTCACTACAATTGGCGGCATGTTCTCCAAAAAAGTAACAAATTATGGCACTGTAGAAAAGGCTGTTATTAACAACCTTTTCGAGAATCGCAATACCGTCAAGAATTCGTATTTCTTCAACTCTTCTTCCAGCATAGCAGTCACAAACCATGGCGGTACAATGCTTGACTGCCTATTTAAGAATGCACCTGAAGGTATTGAGTCTCACACCATAACCGAAGTGGAAGACTATTTTATTTCTGCTGAACTAGATGGCATTGCCTATCAGGCAATTCAAACCAAGTTTTATTTTACTGGCACTCCAAAGCTTCGTGTAAACCTGGTAAAGAATGGCAATGTCAAACCCGTCACTTCCATCAATCAGTAGCTCAATTATGGCGGGTTAATAGAAGATTATCCGGTCGGCTACATTTTCACCGTGGAAAACGATAATGAAGATGTTGTGCTGAACGCCGCTCCTGTACCGGGTAAGGATGACCCGAAGCCCGACCCGAAACCCGAACCCAAACCCGAACCCGAACCCGAAGCCCCCACCTACACCCTGACGGTGAAAGGCGGCACGTTCACTTACAACGGCGGCGAAGCCATGACCAGCGCCAGCGTGCCGGTGGATGCCGAGGTCAAGGTGACGCTGAACCAGAGCGCCGTGCCCGAAGGCATGGTGTTCGACCTGTGGGCCATAGATGAAGCCAGCCTGCTGGGCAACCCGGCGGTCGCCTACAACGAGGAGAGCTTTACCATCCCGGCGGGCAGCGTGGCCAAGGACAGCACCGTGACCGTGGAAGCGCAGTACCGGGATGCCACCATCGAGAGCGAGCCCAGCATTCTGGGCACTGCCGCCATCATCGGCGTGGCCGGTGCAGGCACGGCGGTCATCGTGTGGCAGGGCTACCGCATCGGCATGGAGCTGTACGAGAAGTATTTCCAGCCCACGCCGGAAGAAACTGCGGTGGTCGAACCCACGCTTGAAGGTCAGATGACAGATCCGATTTCCTGAAAGCGGGCTCACCCTCTCAGTCTCGCTTTGCTCGACAGCTCTCCCAAAGGGAGAGCTCTTGACAAACCGATATAAAAACAGCGCCGCTCCATCGTTTGTGGGGCGGCGCATTTTTGCGGTTCAATCCCGGCGCAAAGGCAGGGTAAGGGACATTTTCTGGTAGGCAATGCGGGGCGTGCCATCCTCCACATGGATGATGCCGCACTTGGTAAAGCCGTTTTCTTCCAGCAGGTGCTGCATGATCTTGTTGTCGGCGTGGGTGTCGGCCCGCAGGCTCTCGCAGTGCTCCAGACACCAGGTGATCACAGCGGCGGCAACGCCGGGGTGCCTGCCCGCCGAAGCCAGCCGGTGGATGGTGCCGTAGGGCAGGGTATCGTTCAGCCACTTGCCATCCTCGATCCGGGCATAGGTGGGGTCCGGGCCAAGGATAAAGGCAAACACGCCCTCCAGCTCGCCGTTGACAAGGTAGAGGAACAGCCGGTTGGAATCAATGTCCTCTTCCAGCAGCTCCTGCGGCGGGAAATGATCTCCCCACTGGGTGGGGTTGCCGGAATCCGCCATCGCCTGCCGGGCGCGGGCATAAATTTTCAGGATCGCATCCAGATCTGCACGTCTTGCTCCACGAAACATCTTCATCCAACCTCTCTTCCGGCAGGCCGCTGCCCGCCCTGATCGTTCTGCCTTAATATAACACAAAACGGCCCTCTCCGTCAAAGCCTGCTGCAAAGGCGGAGAGGGTCGTTCACTGATGCACTTATGTGCGCTGGCTGCGTGCCCGGCGGTACTCCCGGGGGCTCTGGCCATACCGCTCATGGAACAGGCGGTAGAAGTAGCTGGTGTTCTCGTAGCCCACCTGGGTGATGATCTGCTGGATGTTCAGGTCGCTGCGGCGCAGCAGGCGGGCGGCGGTCTCCATCCGGTGCTTCTGCAGCAGCTCCTTATAGGTCTTTCCGGTCTGGGCCCGGACGCACTCGCTGACATACGCCAGCGAAACGCCGTAGCTGCGGGCCACATTGGAAAGGCTTGCTTCGCGGTAATTCTGGGTGATCTCCTGTAATGCCGCCTGAACCAGCGCTTCGCGGCTGACCGCCTCGCCGCGCGTTTCCAGCGGGAAATTCTTGGTCTGTATCATAGCGTTAAAACCCTCCGTTGCGGCAGCGGCGGGCGGGGACAGGGGGATGCCGGACACCCGCCGCAGCCAGTTCATCAGGCTTTCTGGGGAAGCCTTTCTGCCTATAATACGGGCGGGGCACAGAAATAATTGCAGGAAGCTCAAATTTTTACAGAAACAAAAGATCAGAACATATTTTCGTTATGATAACGCCCACTGCGGACGAACTCCACCCACTCGGCCAGGTTCACGGCGTGGTCGCCGATGCGTTCCAGGTACTTGATGACCATGAGCAGATCCAGGGCGGCATCCACCTTGCCGGGGTCGGCGGCGATCTCCTGCGCCAGCGTATGTTTGATGGCGTTGAAATCGTAGTCCACCTCATCGTCGGCGGCAATGACCCTGAGGGCGGCCTGCTCATTCTCAGAGGTCAGGGCATTCAGGGCATCCAGGATCATCTTGTGCGCCTTCTGGCCCATCTTGATGGCCTGGCTCACAGCAGGGTCGCCCTCCTTGCGGACAGTGACCAGATGGGGGATGATCTCCGCGATATCGGAGGCATGGTCGCCGATGCGCTCCACATCCGTGACCACCTTCATGGTGGTGGAGATGCGGCGCAGGTCGCCTGCCACCGGCTGCTGGCGGAGCAGCAGGGTCATGCAGCGGTGCTCAATGTCCCGCTCCATGTTGTTGATCCGGCCATCGCCCTTGACGATGCCTGCCGCGGCGTCCGCGTCGGCGGTGCAGAGGGCTTCCAGCGCGTCCTCCACGGCGTCGGCGGAGCTGCGGCCCATTTCGGCCAGCGCGGCTTTCAGGGCCTCGAGGTCGGAATCATATTGTGTACGGATGCTCATGGGTTCCACCTCTTTCCAACCTTAACCAAAGCGGCCCGAGATATAATCCTCGGTCCGTTTGTCCTGCGGGGTGCTGAAGATCTGAGCCGTGGGGCCCGCCTCCACCAGCTCGCCCAGCAGGAAGAAGGCGGTGCGGTCGCTGATGCGGGCCGCCTGCTGCATGTTGTGGGTGACGATGACCACGGTGTAGTTCTTTTTCAGCTCGCTCATCAGCTCTT
>ERZ825670.3566-NODE-3566-length-13052-cov-5.538201_pt1 | contig 13052 bp, 9 predicted proteins | sample MGYA00519929_ERZ825670 | MGnify/ENA primary metagenome ERZ825670 (study PRJEB31778, sample SAMEA3449207) | human gut metagenome | biome: human gut; feature: human-associated habitat; material: faeces | place: United Kingdom | collected 2010/2012 ...
CGATGCGGAACTGGTTCTGCAGCAGCTCGCCCACGCAGCGCAGGCGGCGGTTGCCGAGATGGTCGATATCGTCCTTCGTGACGATGCCGTGCGCCAGCGCGTTCATGTAGTTGATGGAGGCGAGAATATCGTCTGCAAGGATGTGCTTGGGCGCGAGACGGTCGGCATTGTCGCGGATGGCTTCCTTGAGCTCCTCGCCCTCGTACTTCGCCAGCAGCTCCTCGAGCACGCTCTTGCACACGCGCTCCTTGATACCGCACTCGGCGACGGGGTCGAAGTCCACGAAGCGGGAGAGGTCGACCATGTTGTTCGAGAAGACGCGCAGCGTCTTGCCGTCGAGGTCGAGCGTCACGTCGTTGACGCCGATGGCGTCAAGCTCGCGGGCCTCGTCGCTGGTCATGACATGGCCGGCGTCGAAGAGGATCTCGCCCGTGCGCGGGTCGGCGACGGGATAGGCGAGCTTCTGACCGTGGATGCGGGTCCACAGGGAGAGCTTCTTATTGAACTTGTAGCGGCCGACCATGGACAGATCATAGCGGCGCGGATCGAAGAAGAGGTTCTTGATCAGGCTCTCGCTGGCCTCGACCGTGGGCGGCTCGCCCGGACGGAGCTTGCGGTAGATCTCCAGCATGGCCTCCTCATAGGTCTTGCAGGCGTCCTTCTCCAGCGAGACCTTGATGCGGTCGTCGTCGCCGAAGAGGTCGAGGATGCCCGTGTCGGTCTTGAGGTCGGCGTACTGCTCGGCCTGACCGCCGATGGCGCGGATCAACTCGGTGATGGGGATCTTGCGGTTCTTGTCGATGCGGACCCAGAACACCTCGTTGGTGTCGGTCTCATACTCCAGCCACGCGCCGCGGTAGGGGATCACGGTGCTGGTGAGCAGGGGTAGGTCGGTCTTGAGGTCGATCTCCTTGCCGTAGTACACGCCCGGGGAGCGGACGATCTGGCTGACGACCACGCGCTCGGCGCCGTTGATGACGAAGGTGCCGGACTGGGTCATGAGCGGGAAATCGCCCATGAAGATCTCCTGCTCCTTGATCTCCTGCGTCTGGTTGTTGTACAGCCGCACGTTGACCTTGAGCGGAGCGGCATAGGTGGCGTCGCGCGCCTTGCACTCCTCCACGTCGTACTTGGGGGCCTCGTCCATCTTGTAGCCGATGAAGCTCAGCTCAAGATTGCCCGCGTAGTTGGTGATCGAGGCGACGTCGGTGAACACCTCCTGCAGTCCCTCGTCGAGGAACCACCGGTAGGACTTCTTCTGGAGCTCCAGAAGATTCGGCATCTCCATGATCTCCTCATGTCGAGCGAAGTTTTTGCGAAGGGTCTTGCCGTACATCTTGTCTTTGGCCATTTTTGCTCTTCACGCCTTTCCTTTCCCGCCGGTCTGTCTCCGGCGGGGAATGTATTGGTGTGCCGTGCGACACGCACGGCTTTGTTGACAGAAATATCACATTTGCTCTTGTGCTTTTTTGTTTCCTGTGCTATCCTTGTGGCAATGGGTGAGGGTTCGCTTTGCGCATACTCTCACATATAAGCGCCTTATTTTATCAAAGTCAAGCGCGCAAGTCAAGTGCTTTCCGCAAAAAAACAGCAGCTTTTTCAAGCTGCTGTTTCTTTTTTGTTTATTTCTCCTGCTCCTCGGGCGTTTCCTCCTCCGGGAGCCGTGAGACCAGCGCCCATTCCACGCGGCGTTCGTTGAAGCTCTGCACCTCGATGTGCAGGCCGCAGGCGTCCACCGTGAACTGGCTGCCGTCCTCGGGAATGAACGAGAGCTGGGCAAACACCAGTCCGCCGAGCGTGTCGGACTCCTCGTCCTCGGGGAACTGCACGCCCGTCGCCTCGGCGACGCGCTCAAGCTCGCACGAGCCTGCCACGCGCCAGAGATTGTCGCCCACCTTTTCGATGTCCTTTTCCTCCTGCGGGTCGAACTCGTCGTAGATGTTGCCGACGATCTCCTCGAGAAGATCCTCCATCGTCACCAGGCCGCTCGTGCCGCCGTACTCGTCCACCACGATGGACATATGTACCTTCTTGCTCTGCATATCGCGGAACAGCACATCCGTGCGCACGGACTCGGGTACGAAATACGCGGGGCGCAGCAGCTCACGCATGGGCTTGGGCGCTTCCGCCTGCGCGTTGAGCAGATACTCGCGCGTGGAGAGAATGCCGATGATATCGTCCGCGTTCTCCTCGTAGACCGGGAAGCGGGACAGGCCGGACGAGCGGATCGTCGCGAGGATCTCCTCGCGCGTGTCCTCGACCCACAGCATCACCATGTCGGTGCGGTGGATCATCACGTCCTCGGCGGTCGTGTTGTTGAATTCAAAGATGTTGTCAATGAGCTCCTTCTCATTGGACTCGATCGCGCCGCGCTCCTCGCCGAGGTCCACCATCATGCGGATCTCGTCCTCGCTCACGTCCTCCTCATCGGCCTTGGGGTCGATGTGCAGCAGGCGCAATACGCCGTTCGTGGACTTGGAGAGCAGCCAGATGACCGGTCGGAACACCGCCGCCACGCTCGTCACCGCACCGACCGTGAAGCGGGCGACCGCTTCGGTCTTTTTCATGGCGATGCGCTTGGGCACCAGCTCGCCGAGCACAAGGCTGAAGTACGAGAGCACGATGGTGATGAGCACCACCATGATCGTGTTGAGCGTCGAGGTGGGAATGGCCGTGAAGCCCTTGTCCACCGTCAGCCAATGCACGAGCGGATCGGAAAAGCTGTCCGCCGCGAAGGCCGAGGACAGGAAGCCGGCGAGTGTGATGGCGATCTGAATGGCGGAAAGAAAGCTGTCCGGCGCCTGCATGAGCACAAGCAGCTTCTTCGCCTTCTTGTCGCCCTCCTCCGCCTGCTTGCGCAGCTTCGTTTCCGAAAGCGAGATGACCGCGATCTCAGCCGCGGCAAAGAATGCGTTGATGAGAATAAGTATGACCAGTACCAGAATTTTTGGCAATAACGGGTCAGCAGGGTCCAAGTAGATAACCTCCTAAGCATCCGGCCTGTTGAGATTGGCTGCTCGCGCAGCGCAGACCGGTTTAGCGTAGGATAACATATTCCCGTCGAAATTGCAACGGATTCTTTTCTGCGGATGAAAAATCCGTTTTTTTCGCCATCGGTCAACAGGGGCAGGCACAGGAAAGAGCGGTTTGCGGCGGCCTTCGCCGCGCAAACCGCTGCTTTCCCTCACCGCGGCACAAGCGCGTCGTGTACGGCGCAGAGCGCCGCGTCCTCGTCGTCCCGCTTCACCAGCAGCGTGACGCGCTGCTCGCCCTCCTCGAGTCCGAGGACCGTGATGCCCGCCGCCTCCAGCGCCGAAACCGCCGCGCGGATCGCCGCGAGCGACGGCAGCGCGCGCCCGATGGCCGTTACGCGCGTGACCTCCCCGCGGCGCGAGCGCGTGACGCCCGTGACCTCGCCGCTCTCCGCGCGGGGCACGACGAGCGTGCCGACGCTCCCCTCCTCGCACGAGCGCACCTCGACGGTCACGCCGTGCCTTGCCGCCAGCGCGACCGAACGGTCATGGAGCACCTGCGCGCCGTTCGCGGCGAGGCGGAGCATCTGGTCGCAGGAGACGGCGGCGAGCCGCCGCGCCGTCGGGCACACGCGCGGATCGGTGGTATAAACGCCGTCCACGTCCGTATAAATGATACAGCGCTCCGCGCCGAGGAAGGCCGCGAGCGCCACGGCGCTTGTGTCGCTGCCGCCGCGCCCGAGCGTGGTGACGTCTCCCGCCGCGTCAACGCCCTGAAAGCCTGCCGCGAGCACGACGCGCCGCTGCGCCAGCTCCTGCCGGATGCGCTCCGCACCCACGCTTCTCACGTTCGCGCCGCCGTGCGTGCCGTCCGTCCCGACCGGCACCTGCCAGCCGGAGAGCGAGACTGCCGGCACACCGAGCGAGGCAAGCGCGATCGCGCCGAGGGCCACGCTCGCGGTCTCCCCCGTAGCGAGCAGAGCGTCCAGCTCACGCGGCGGCGGCTCTTCCGTCAGCTCGCGGGCGCGCGCGAGCAGCGCGTCGGTCGTGTCGCCCTGCGCGCTGAGCACGACCACCACGTCGTCCCCCTGCTCCCAGGTGCGCCGGACGATCCTCATGGCGCGCAGCAGCCGCTCGCGGTCACGCACGCTGCTGCCGCCGAATTTCTGTACGATAAGGCCCATAGCAGCCCCCTTCTCTTCCCAGCAAAAAAATGAGTCGGCAAACTGCAAGCAGTCTGCTGACTCATTGTATGCCGTACCATCCCCGCGGGTTCAGCCCGCAAGGATCTCGAACTTGACCACGCCCGCCGTCTCTGCGGCGCTGGCGATGAGCTCCTCGAGCGATTCGCGCATATCGCTCGTCTCCGCCGAGATGGTCACGGCGGCGCAGCCGTTTGTCGGGATGCTCTGGTTGATGGTGAGTATATTTGCGCCCGAACCGGCAAAAATAGAAAGAACGTTGCTCAGCACGCCCGGGTTATCCTTGAGCAGAGCGTAGAACGTAATGATGCGGCCGGTCTTCATGTCGTTGAAGGGCTGCACGCTGTCGCGGTACTTATAAAAGGCGCTGCGGCTGATGCCGACCTGCCGCGCGGCCTCGCCCGCCGTGCTCACCTCGCCCGCGTGAAGCATCCGCTTGGCCTCGGCGACCTTGAGAAAGATCTCCGGCAGCGCATCCGCAGCGACCAGATAGAATTTTGTCTTTTTCCCCATGTCCTGTTCTCCTCCCGTGGGCATTTGTCCTTTTATGGAGATATGATACCATAACGATCCACAGAGTGCAAGTAGCTTTTTCCTATAACATTCGACAGGAAGGAGGCCGGTCTTTTTGCAGAGCGAACAAAAAAAGGAGTTTTTGCTCTCCGTCGCCTATTACGCCGTGCTCGCCGCAGCGCTCTATCTCTTTCTCCGCTATCTTCTCTGGTGGCTGCTGCCCTTTCTTCTCGCGTTCGCCGCGGCCCGCGCGATGGAGCCGGTCATTCTCCTCCTGCGGCGGACCGTTCATTTCAAGCGCGGCTTCTCCGCCGCGCTGCTGACGCTCTTTCTGCTCTTTCTCCTCGGCGGGCTCCTCTCGCTGCTCCTCTCGGCGCTTTTCACCGAGGCGACCGCCTTCCTCACCCAGCTCCCGACGCTGCTCGACGCGCTGCCCGCGCTGACCGGCGGACTGCTCGATCGGCTGCGCGCCTACGGCGCGCTCTGTCCTGACTGGCTGCGGGAGCTTCTGACCGCCGAGCTCTCCGACTGGGCGGCCTACGGCAGCACGGCGCTCGCCGGTCTCGCCTCCCGCGCCCTCGCCCTGCTCGGCTCGATGGCCGCCGCCGTGCCGGCGCTGGTGCTCTTCGCCGCAACAACGCTGCTTGCCGTCTTCTTCCTCGCCGCCTCCTATCCCACGCTCTGCGCGGCGGCGAAACGCCGCCTGAGCCCTCGCGCACAGCAGCGGCTGTGCTTCTGGCGTGACGGCGTGACACACTCGCTCACGCGCTGGCTGCGCGCGCAGGCGATCCTCTGCTCCCTCACCTTCTGCCAGCTCCTCGCCGGCTTCTGGCTGCTGGGCGAGCGCTACTCCCTGCTCGCCGCCTTTCTCATCACGCTTGTGGACGCGCTGCCGGTGTTCGGCACCGGAACGGTGCTTATTCCATGGGCACTCGCCGAGCTGCTGCTCGGCTCGGTGCCGCGCGGGGCCGCGCTCGTCATCCTCTACCTCTGCACGCTCACCGTGCGCAGCATCACCGAGCCGAAGCTCGTCGCCGCGCAGGCGGGGCTGCCGCCCATCGCCTCGCTCATGGCGATGTACCTCGGCGCCCGAGCCTTCGGCGTAGCGGGCATGGTGCTCTTCCCATTGCTCCTGCTGCTCGCCGCCCAAATGCTGCGTACAAAAAAGGAAGGCTCGATGTGAGCCTTCCTTTTTCCGTTCAATTTTACGCCGCGGTGTTGAGCAGCCAGTTGAGGAAATCCGTTCCCCGCTCCGGCGACACCTCCTCCGATCCCTCCGGATCGGTCGGATCGGTCGGGTCGGTCTCGCCGGCCGGAACCCAGTTGCCGTTCTCGTCGTAATAGCCCTCGCCCGGCATCGGCTCCGGCTCGACGTACTGGTGGAGCGTGCAGGGGCCGAGCATCATCAGATCGCTGAACACGCTGCCGCTGTCGTTCGCCTGAACGGGCTTGCCCGCAGGGATCACAAACGTCGGATCGGCGGCCTGCTGCGCGGCATACGCCTCGTACTCCGCCGCGCTCAGCGGCAGGAGGATCGTCGTGCGCTCATAGCCCCACGCCGCCATCAGATTCTCGGTCGTAAAGTCGATCGCATTCACGCTCTGCACGCACTCGGCGGGACAATACTCGGTCGCGAGCTTGCCGCTCTCGGTGCAGAGGTTCACCGCCACATGGCCGTCGCACACCAGCGCGGGCGCGTTGCTCGCCGCCACCCAGACCGTCTGCACATCGGTGCAGCCCGGGCCCTGCAGAAGCCCCGTGCGGGTGCAGACCGTCACCTGCGTCATGTCGGCGGTACTCCCATTGAAATTCTGATTGGGCAGGTTCTCGTGCGCCTCGCTCATGACCTTCTTCCACAGCTGCGCGGCGGGATTGCCGTTCGCGCGGATGCTGGCATTATGGTTGTAGCCGATCCACACCGCCGCGGTGTAGTACGGCGTGTAGCCGACGAAGTAACGGTCATAGTTGCTGGAGGTCGTACCGGTCTTGCCGGCGATGGTCATGCCAGAGAAGGCCGCCTCGGTGCCGGTACCGCTGCGCACCACGCCCTTGAGCAGCTCATTGATCGAGTACGCGGTGGACTCCTTCATCGCCACCCACGACTCCTGCTTGTTCTCCAGCACAAGGTTGCCCTTGTTGTCGCGCACCTCGATGTAGGTGCGCGGCCTTGTATACACGCCGTTGTTGGCAAAGGCGGAGTACGCCGCCGCCATCTCGACCGTGTTCACGCCGTAGGTCAGGCCGCCGAGGCCGAGCGCTGCGGAGTTGAGATCGCTGTTGACCAGCGTGGTGAAGCCGAGGTTCTGCGTCATGAAGTCGTAGGACACGGACGGAGAGAGCGCCTCAAGCACGCGCACCGCCGTGGTATTGGTGGACACGCGCAGCGCGGTCTGGAGCGTGATAAGACCCTTGTAGCCGCTGTAGGAGTTCTTCGGCCACGCTTTTTCCGTGCCGTTCTCGTTCGCCTGCAGGCGCACGGGATAGTCGTCGAGCACCGTCGCCGGCGTGATGACGCCGGTATCCAGCGCGGGCGCGTAGACCGCGATGGGCTTGATGGCGCTGCCGCAGGGGCGGGTGGCGGTCGCGTAGTTGAAGAGGAAGCGGCCCTCGCGCTCGCCGACGCGGCCCGCCATCGCCACGATGTTGCCCGTGGCGTTGTCGATGACAGCCATGCCGGACTGCAGCTGCTCGCCCTTGGACGAGGTGTAGGGCAGGTTGCTCGTATCGGCGTAGACCTTCTCCACGATGCTCTGCAGCTCAGGGTCGATGGTCGCGTAGATCTGATAGCCTCCGGTGTAGAGCAGCTTCTTGGCGATCTCCTCGGAATAGTTCTTCTCGCGGCGCAGCGCGTCGACCACGTCGTTGAAGACCTGCTCGACGAGATACGGATCGAACTCCTCCGCGGCGGTCTCTGCCACCTTCTCCTTCGAGCTGTCGGAGGGCACATAGTTGTCGTCCCACACGAACACCAGCGGCTCGTTGACCGCCGCCTCGTATTCCGCGTCGTCCAGATAGCCGAGCTCGTGCATCTTGTCGAGCACCGTCTCCTGCCGCTCCTTGTTCTTCTCACGGAAGGTCTTGCCGCTATCGAGCGTGCCCTGACGGGAGGGGTCGTAGAGGTAGGGGTACTGCGTGATGCCGACAATGGCCGCGCCCTCGGCGACGGTCAGGTCCTTGGCGTCCTTGCCGAAGTAGTTCTCGGCGGCCGCCTGAATGCCATAGGAATGGTTGCCGAAGTAGACGAGGTTCAGATAGAATGTCAGCGTCTCCTCACGTGAGTAATTCTTATAGAAGCGCAGCGCCTGGAAGATCTCCGTCACCTTGCGCTTGATGGTCGGCTGATTGTTGCCGGTGGCGTTCTTGATGACCTGCTGGGTGATGGTCGAGCCGCCGCGCTGCGTTCCGCCGCCGGTGAGCATGGTGAACACCGCCTTGCCGGTCGATTTCCAGTCCACGCCGTGATGCTGGAAGAAGCGCTGGTCCTCGATGGACACCAGAGCCTGCCAGACATGGTCGGGGATGTCGGAAAATTCAATGTTCGTGCGGTCCTCGGTGCCGTGGATCTTCTGCAGCTCCTTCCACTCGCCCGTGCTCTTGTCCTGATAATAGATGACCGAGCTCTGGTTGAGCGTGATGGCGCTCATATCCACATCCAGCACCGGCTCGAGCGTGGTGTGGACATACTTCATAAAAATGCCGAAGAACATCAGCGCCGTGCAGACGCCGATGGCCAGGAGCGTGCCGAGCACCTTCAGCGCCGTCATGCCGGCGCCGCTCCTTCTGTGGTTTTTTCGAGGCGCACGGGCGGCTTCGTGTTTCCCTTCCATTGCGCTACCTCCTTTTGCGAATTGAAAAAGCGGAGCTCCGCTTTGCTGTCTTTTGACAATAGGTAATTTATTGTAATACAAAATCGCGCAGATGTCAAACTTGCATTGCGCTTGGAAATGCGCTATACTATCTCCATCTCAAATACCGACTGTTGGAGGAGGACACCCCCATGAGCGAAGAATACGGCCCGAATTTCGTCACGCTGACGGACGAGGAGGGCAACGACATCGAGCTGGAATACATCGACGCGCTCGAGCACAACGGCACGACCTATATGGCTTTCTTCCCCGTTGTGGAGGAGGGCGAGGAGGAGAATGAGGACGAGTACGGCCTCATCATTCTCAAGAGCGAGACGGTGGACGGCGAGGAGATGCTCGCCAACGTCGTCGACGAGGACGAGATCAACGAGGTCTACGACCTCTTCATGGAGCAGATGATGGAGGACGAGGAGGAATAACCTCGCTTCCGACGAATTTTTCCCGCCGCTCCGCTTACAATAGCAATTACCCTGCGTGGTTCGTGATAGGCTCTTTATAAACCCACATTTCGTCATACGGGACGCCGGTACGCTCCGGTGGTTTGCAGGCCTCCCGGCTGCATTTCGCGGCCGGACGTTGGAAGCAGTAAAACCGGACAGAGGCGACCCACCTGCAATTCATGTGCAGGTTTGGCGGGGTCTACACGGCCAACGCGGGATAACTTTTTTGCTCCTTCATCGCTTTGCACAAAAATCAAAAGGCGATTTCTCTGTTTTATCAAGGCTCTTTTCACGGATTTTGACGAAATTTCCATTGAAATTGTTCCCGCCTTCGTGTAAAATAAATCTACAATCTATGACTGATAGCTGTAACGAAGTGCTGCGCGCACGGGCTGAAACTATCACTCCGGCAGAAACGCTGACGTTTCGGGCGAGTGACTCGCTTGGAGCGTCTTTTCTTTTTGCCTGAAGGCTTTGTCAGTTGAAACCATTTAACAGGAGGAAACCACTTATGAAGCTCATCACCAACGGACGTCTCATCACCCGCGACGCAGAGGGCCGCGGCTACTACGAGCACGGCGCGGTCGCCTACGAGGGCGCGAGGATCGCCGAGGTCGGCGAGGAGGCCGCCCTGCGCGCGAAGTACCCCGACGCCGAGATCGTCGATGCCAAGGGCGGCGTCATCATGCCCGCCTTCATCAACGCGCACACCCACATCTATTCCGCGCTCGCGCGCGGCCTGTCCATCGTCGGCAACAACCCGACAAACTTCTACGAGGTCCTCGACGGAACGTGGTGGGCCATCGACCGCCACCTGATGATGGACGGCACCAAGGCCAGCGCCACCGCGCTCTACATCGACTCCATCAAGCAGGGCGTCACCACCGTCTTCGACCATCACGCCAGCTATGGCGAGATCCCCGGCACGCTGCACACCATCGCCGAGGAGAGCAAGCGTCTCGGCCTGCGCTCCTGCCTGTGCTATGAGGTCTCCGACCGCGACGGCGAGGAGAAGTGCCTGCAGGCCATCAAGGAAAATGCCGACTTCATCTCGGAATGCGAGCAGCGCAAGGATCCCATGCTCGCGGCGATGTTCGGCGGTCACGCGCTCTTCACCATCTCCGATAAGACCTTCGACCGTATGGTCGAGGCCAACAACGGCCGCACCGGCTATCACATCCACGTCTCCGAGGGCATGAACGACGTGTACGATTCCCTCCAGAACTACGGCCGCCGTCCCGTCCAGCGCCTTCAGGATCACGGCATCCTCGGCCCCAAGACCATCCTCGGTCACTGCATCCATGTCAACACCGCCGAGATGGAGATCATTAAGGAAACGGGTACGATGGTCGTGAACAATCCGGAATCCAACATGGGCAACGCCATCGGCATCTGCCCCGTCCTCCAGCTCTACAAGCGCGGCATCCTCCTCGGCATGGGTACCGACGCCTACACCAACGATATGCTCGAGTCCCTCAAGGTCGCCCTCTGCTCCCAGCGCAGCCAGAACTGCCTGCCCAATGTCGGCTGGTGCGAGGTCACGGATATGCTCTTCAAGAACAACGCGAAGATCGGCGCGAAGTACTTTCCCGACCAGCTCGGCGTGCTCAAGGCGGGCGCGGCGGCGGACATCATCGTGATGGATTATAAGCCGTTCACTCCGTTCTCCGACGCGAACATCGACGGCCACATGATCTTCGGCATGACGGGCCGCCAGTGCCAGACTACCATCGCCGCCGGCAAGACGCTCATGCTCGACCGTCAGCTCGTCGGCATCGACGAGGAGGCCGAGAACGCCCACATCCTGGAGGCCGCGAAGAAGCTCTGGGGCAGCCTCAACCACTGCGAGTATTAAGGAAACGTTACATAGGAGGAACAACGATGTCTGAGAAAATGTATCCCATTCCGTTCGCGTCCCTGATGAACTGGGTCGTGACCGAGTACGCCCAGAGCGGCGACATCTTCGGCGTCCACAAGAAATATGAGGCCACGGGCAAGAGCCTGCCCATCTTCGGTGAGCGCATCGAAACGCCGTTCGGCCCCGCCGCCGGCCCCAACAGCCAGCTCGCGCAGAACATCATCGCCGCCTACTTCGCCGGCGCCCGCTTCTTTGAGGTCAAGACCGTACAGAAGATGGACGGCGCCGACCTCGCCGCCTGCGTGCCCCGTCCCTGCATCCTCGCCGCCGACGAGGGTTACAATCAGGAGTGGTCCACCGAGCTGACCGTGGCGCAGGCGCAGGACGAGTACATCAAGGCGTGGTGCGCGCTCAAGGTCATCAGCAAGGTCTACGGCCTCGGCGATCCCGACGGGTTCGTGTTCAATATGTCCGTCGGCTACGACCTCGAGGGCATCAAGGGCCGCAAGGTCAACAGCTACATCGACAACATGATGGACGCGAGCAGGACCGCGCAGTTCAAGGAGTGCAAAAAGGTGCTCACCGAGCTGTTCCCCGCCGAGCGCGATTTCATCGCGCACATCTCCCCGCGCGTGTCCCGCTCCGTCACCGTCTCCACGCTCCACGGCTGCCCGCCGCAGGAGATCGAGCGCATCGCAAGCTATCTGCTCACGAAGAAGCATCTGCACACCTTCGTCAAGTGCAACCCCACCATCCTCGGCTACAAGACCGCCCGCAGCATTCTCGACTCCATGGGCTATGACTACATCGTGTTCGACGAGCATCACTTCAACGAGGATCTCCAGTGGGAGGACGCGGTGCCCATGTTCGAGCGTCTGCAGAAGCTCGCGGACAAGGAGGGTCTGGAGTTCGGTCTCAAGCTCTCCAACACCTTCCCCGTGGACACCACGCGCGGCGAGCTGCCGAACGACGAGATGTATATGTCCGGCCGCAGCCTCTTCCCGCTGACCATCGAGATGTGCAGCCGCATCTCCCGCGCGTTCGGCGGCAAGATGCGTATCTCCTTCGCCGGCGGCGCGGAATACTTCAACTGCGATAAGCTCTTTGCCGCGGGCATCTGGCCCATCACCGTCGCCACCACCATTCTCAAGCCGGGCGGCTACAACCGCCTGCTCCAGATGGTGGAGAAGGTAGAGCCCATGCCCTACAAGCCCTTTGACGGCACCGACACCCAGGCCATCTGCGACATGAGTACCGCCTCTCACACCGACGTGCACCACGTCAAGCCTATCAAGCCCCTGCCCAGCCGCAAGAGTGAGAAGAACGTTCACCGCGCCCTGCAAGGGCGGCTGCCCCATCGCGCAGGACATCCCCGAGTACATGGAGCTGTGCAATAAGGGCCTGTACGGTCCGGCGCTGAAGCTGATCACCGAGAAAAACCCCCTGCCGTTCCTGACCGGCACCATCTGCGCCCATCGCTGTCAGACCAAGTGCTCCCGCAACTTCTATGACGAGTCCGTCCGCATCCGCGACACCAAGCTGCTGGCTGCCCAGAAGGGCTACAACGCCCTGATGGCCTCCATCAAGCTGCCGGAGCGCGTGGCGGGCAAGAAGGTCGCCATCATTGATGATGTGATCTCCACCGGCAGCAGCATTGAGGCCATCGAAAAGCTGGTGAAGGAATCTGGCGGCGAAGTAATTGCCCGCGCGGCAGTGCTGGCGGAAGGCGATGCCGCGGACCGCACCGATATCATCTACCTCGAAAAGATCCCGCTGTTCTTCCACAATAAAAAGTGATCTACATAAGAACAAGGCCCCTGTACTGCGCGGTACGGGGCTTTTTCACATTTATAAGATCAAAATGGGATAAACTCCACCGTGGTGCCCTGCTGCCGCAGCAGCTCAACCAGGGCATCCGCCGGGAGCCAAACGGTAGCGGTATTATCATTGGGATGGACCCCGATGAGCTTGCCGCGGTAGTCCTCATCCAGCAGGAGGGTGACCCGGTGCTCCTTGTCATTCAGCGCGCCAAAGGGAGTGACAGAGCCGGGCGTCAGGCCCAGCAGCTCGGCCAGTTCCTCTGCCCCGGCAAATGAAAGCGCCCCATGCCCCAGCCGGGCTTTCAGCGCTTTCAGGTCGGCACGCTTTTCTCCGTACAGTACCAGCAGCCAGTAAAAGCGCTTCTTCTGGTCGCGGACCAG
>ERZ825670.3576-NODE-3576-length-13021-cov-7.427348_pt1 | contig 13021 bp, 10 predicted proteins | sample MGYA00519929_ERZ825670 | MGnify/ENA primary metagenome ERZ825670 (study PRJEB31778, sample SAMEA3449207) | human gut metagenome | biome: human gut; feature: human-associated habitat; material: faeces | place: United Kingdom | collected 2010/2012 ...
CGCGCTCCACGCTCATGTCCATGGCCTTTGCCAGCTCTTCCGGGGTGGGCTCGTGGCCGTTCTGGTACACCAGCTGGTTGGTGGCCTGACGCATCCGGTTGATGGTCTCCACCATATGCACCGGGATGCGGATGGTGCGGGCCTGATCCGCGATGGCGCGGGTGATGGCCTGACGGATCCACCAGGTGGCGTAGGTGGAGAAGCGGAAGCCGCGGTCGCAGTCAAACTTCTCGGCGGCCTTGATCAGGCCGATATTGCCCTCCTGAATGAGATCAAGGAAGGCCAGATTATGGCCGACATGCTTCTTGGCGATGGACACCACCAGACGCAGGTTTGCCTCGCTCAGGCTGCGGCGGGCGTTCAGGCCATCGCGGCGGGTCTTGAGCAGCTCCTGACGGCGTTCCTCGCTCAGGGGGCCGTTCTCCACGGCCTCCATGGCCTTTTCCTCGTCTGCCTTTTCCTCGGCATCCTCGGCAGACTTTTCGCCGTCCTCGTCCAGATCCTCGGTGTAGCTGCGGCTGTTCTCGTCCTCCTCAAAGGAGAAGCGGGCGCTGTTCTTCTTGATGTACTCCGGTGCGCCGTACTTCTGGCGGTCTGCCTGCAAAATGTGCGCAGCCTCGGCACCGGCATGGATGCGGCGGCTCAGCTCCACCTCCTGCTCGGCGCTCAGCAGCGGGATCTGACCGATCTGCTTGAGGTAGTTCTTCACCGGGTCGTCCAGCAGCTCGTCCATGGCAGCCTTCAGGTCTGCCGGGTTCTCCTCGGCATCCTCTTCGTTTTCATCGGCAAGGCCCATGTCATCGTTGTTGTTCTCGGCGTTCTCCACCTCAGCAATGATGCTGTCCACGTCCAGACTCGGCTCGTTCTCTTCCTCCAGGACCTTAATGCCGCGCTCCTCCAGCAGGGTGTAGAGGGTGTCTACATCCATGCGGCATTGTGCCGCCAGCGCCTTGGCCTCCTGTGCAGAGAGGGTGCCCTCGCCCTTAGTCAACAGTTCCTTCAAAGTCATGCCCATTTTTTCTCTCCTTCCCACTCCGGGGAAAATCGTATAATATTGCCCTGTGCATCAGATCACAAGGCCGCCGTTCACCCCGAACACCTGTCCGGTGATGTATCCGGCATCCTCGCCGGCCAAAAAGACCAGCAGCTTTGCAACTTCTTCCGGGGTGCCAAGCCGACCCACAGGGGTCTCCTCGGCCAGCGCCGCCTTGTCCTCGGCGGTAAAAGCCGCCATCATGTCAGTCTCGATGACCCCGGGCGCTACGCAGTTCACCGTAATGCCGCTGGGGCCCTCTTCCTTCGCCAGTGCCTTGGTCAGGCCGATGAGCCCGGCCTTCGCGGCGGAATAGTGCACCTCGCAGCTGCCGCCGGTCTGGCCCCACATACTGCTCACGGTCAGAATGCGGCCCTGCTTGCGGCGGATCATGCCGGGCAATGCCAGCTGGCACAGGTGGAACGCGCCGCTCAGGTTCACGTCCAGCATCCGCTGCCACTCCTCCGGGGTGATGTCGGTAAACAGCTTCTGCTGCGCGATGCCGGCGTTGCACACCAACACATCCACCCTGCCCATGGCCTGCTCCACTGCGTGGAACGCCAGCTCACAGCTGGCGCGGCTGGCTACATCGCACTGGATGGCGATGCACCCGGGCAGCTGCTGTTCCAGCGCAGCGGCAGCAGCTGCGTTCTGGTGGTAGAGCACCGCCACCTGATACCCTGCTGCCGCAAAGGCGCGGGCAGCGGCAGCACCGATGCCCCGGTCGCCGCCGGAGATCAGCACCCGGCGCGCCGCAGCGGGTGCGGCAGGGGCAGGCCGCTCTTTTACAGGCTGCGGCGCAGGCGCTTCGGGCAGCTCCACCGCAGGCGGCTCTGCGGGCTTTTCCAGCGTGATCACCCGGGTGGGTTCGTCCACCGCAGGCGCTGCCGTTTTTCCCAGCGTCATGATGCGGGTAGGTTCATCCACCACCGGTTCCACCGGCGCAGCCGGCTTTGCAGCCGGTGCGGCAAGGGGCTCCGGTGCGCTCTCTTCCTCCGGCACTTGAAAGGTCAGTTCAAACTCGTCCTCGTACAAGAGTATATCCCTCCTGTTCGGTATTCTCGGCCGGGCGCAGTGCCCCAGCCGGAAAAACCCTGTGCCCATCCCCAGACAGTGCAGCGTTCCGTTTATGTGTCCGGCAAAGGTCCGGTGCTTTGGCGTGCCTGCCTGCAGTTGCGATGGGTTTCGACAAGATTCCATTGAATAATATACCACAATCCAGCCCAAAAAGAAAGTGGGAACTGCAATTTTTTACGCAGTTCCCACTATTTTTCCTTATTTTCCCCTGTTTTCGGGCACCGGGGGCTTCCAGCGGGGTCTGCCCGCCCGCTTTTCCCGCAGGGAAACAAAAAACGCCTGCAAAAGCTGCTGCGCCTCGGCCTCCCGCAGCCCCTTTTCCACTACCGGATGGTGGTTGAAGGGCAGCGCGAACAGGTCGGTCACCGAGCCGCAGCACCCGGCCTTGGTGTCGGCAGCGCCGTACACCACCCGGCGCAGACGGCTGTTGATGATGCCGCCCGCGCACATGGGGCAGGGCTCTAAGGTGACGAACAGCTCGCACTCCCACAGCCGCCAGCCGCCCAGCGCCTTGCAGGCAGCGTCAATGGCCAGCAGCTCTGCGTGGTGCAGGGCGTTTTTCTCGGTCTCCCGGGTGTTGTGCGCCGTAGCCACCACCTCGCCGTGCCGCGCCACCACCGCGCCCACCGGCACCTCGCCCAAGGCAGCGGCTTTAGCGGCTTCCTCCAGCGCAAGACCCATCAGTTCAAAATCGGTCATGTATCCCATCCTCTCATCCCATCGCCAGCACCAGCAGGTTGTTTGCGCTGTGCAGCAGCACCCCCGGCCAGAGATGCCCGGTGCGGTCGGCCAGCCACCCCAGACCCAGCCCGCACACCAGCGCATAGGCCATGGCGGCAGCGCTGCCGTGCTGCAAGGCAAACAGCATCGCCTGCAAAAGAACAGCCTGTTCCCTGCCCAGCGGCTGCGCCCGGCGCTGCACCGCGCCCCGGAACACCCCTTCCTCCGCCAGCGGAGCCAGCAGGCAGACCCGGAAAAACCGCGCCGCACCGCCGGGCGGCACGGGCAGCAGCGCCGCCAGCACCTTGCCCGCCAGCAGATACCCCACCGCCCAGCCAAAGGCCGAAAGCAGCGCGGCGGTGCGGGGGTTCAGCTTGTGCATGGTCGGTCTCCCTCCTCCTGCTGTGATTCGTTCCCGGTTATAGTACCATATCTGCCGCCGGGTGTGCAAGGTTTCGGCGTTCTGTCGTGGCAAATTTATGCAAAATATTGACACATCGCCCTGAATGGTGGTATAATAATTTCCAACCTTTTTAATAAAAGCGTTGCGTATACTGTATTTTACCGGTAGACCGGAGGTATTATTATGATCCGTATCCTCACCGATTCCGCCTGCGACATCCTGCCCGCCGAGGCGCAGCAGCTGGGCGTGACTGTGATCCCCCTGAACGTGACGCTGGAGGACGGCACCGTCCTGCGGGACGGCATCGACATGACCCCCAGCGAATACTATACCCATCTGGCAGCCTGCCGCAAGCTGCCCACCACCAGCCAGCCCAGCCCGGAGCAGTTCGAGCGGCTGTATCTGGACGCCGCTGCCGCCGGAGACGAGGTGCTGGGCATCTTTTTGTCCGATGCGCTGTCCGGCACCGGCCAGTGCGCCAGACTTGCTGCCGACCTTGCCAACGTGGATAATGTGGTGTTCGTGAACACCGAGAACGTCTGTCTGGGGCAGTCCTTGCTGGTGCGGCTGGCTGTGCAGCTGCGGGACGCCGGCAAGACGATCACCCAGATCGCCGCCGATCTGGAAAAGGCCAAGCAGCACCTGCATCTGGTAGCTGCCGTGGACGATCTGAAGTACCTGCGCAAGGGCGGCAGACTGTCCGCCGCCGCAGCTGTGGCGGGCGGTATGCTGGGCATCAAGCCCATCCTCGCCGTCATAGAGGGCAAGGTGGCGCTAGCCGGTAAGGCGCGCGGTCTGCCCGGCGTGTATGTGGCGCTGTTCAAGAAGATCGACGAGATGGGCGGCATCCACCCGGGCTACACCCCGCTGCTGGGCTATACCGTCAACCACCGGGAGCTGCAGCCGCTGCTGACCTACCTGCAGGACAACCTGCATCTGGACACACCGCTGGTGCGCCAGATCGGCTGCGTCATTGGCACCCACACCGGCCCCGGCGCGTTCGGCATCGCGTTCTTTGATAAAGAGCTGACGCTGGAATAAAACCTATTCGCAAAAACAAGTCGGACAGCCCGCAGGCTGCCCGACTTTGTTTTTACCCGTGAAAAAGTAGTTCCGAAACGCCCGCAGGCGTTTCGGAACTACAAATAAAATATTCTTTCCGCTGATTATGGCCAGAGCAAAGCGGAGGCCATTCCAAATCGTCCCGCCTTGCCCTTACAGCACCGCGTCCGAGATCAGCTTGCCCAGCAGCAGCACCAGCACCACCAGCATCATGGGGCGGATGAAGCGGGCACCCTTTTTCAGGGCAAAATGGGAGCCCAGCAGGTTGCCCAGAATGTTGCTGATGGCGCAGGGGATGCCGATGTGGAACACCACCAGACCGTTCATCAGATAGGTGAACAGGCTGGCGTAGTTGCTGGCCAGATTGAGCACCTTGCCGTTGCCGTTGGCAGTACGCAGGTCAAAGCCCATCAGGGTGGTAAAGGCAATGATGGCAAAGGTGCCGGTGCCCGGGCCCATGATGCCGTCGTACAGGCCGATGCCAAGGCCGATGGCCAGCGCCAGCAAAATCTTTTTCAGATCCAGCGTGCCGTCGTCCCGGTTCTCGTCCGGCAGGTTGCGCTGCCACAGAATGATGACCGCTGCCACCGGCAGGATGATGAACATCATGGTGCGCAGCATCTCATCGCTGAGCAGCAGCACGATGTGCGCGCCCAGCGCACTGCCTGCAAAGCTGCCGATGGCCGCAAGAACACCCACCTTCACGTTCATGGCACCGCTTTTAAAAAAGCTTGCCGTGGCAAAGGTCGTGCCGCAAGCGGCGCTGAACTTGTTGGTGGCATAGGTGTAGTGGGGCGGCAGCCCGGCGAACAGATAGGCCGGCAGACTGATCAGCCCGCCGCCGCCGGCTGCCGAATCCACAAAGCCTGCAAAGCCGGTCATCAGCATGAGAAACGCCATCATCCACGGCGAGATTGTGATACCCATTGTTATAATTCCTCTTATCTTTCCAAGTCGTTTGTTCTTTTTCAGGGGACGCGCGCCTTAGACCATATAAAACCTCCCCTCGCAGGGCAATACACAGCCCGGGATACCCGCACACAGCAGGGCATCTCCGGGCATTTTTGCAATTTTTCGACTTGATATTACAGATTGTTTTTAAAGAAGCGGTATGCGTTGCGCCAGTAGATGGCCTCTACCTCGTCCTCGGTAAAGCCCTCGCGGCGCAGTGCCTCGGCCAGCAGCGGCATATCTGCCGCCGTTTCCAGCTCGTGCTGACCGCCAATGCCGTCAAAATCGCTGCCAAGGCTGATGACCTCAATGCCGCCCACCTGCTTGAAGTGTGCGGCGTGCTTTGCCAGCCGCTCCACCGTGCTGCGGCAGAGCTTCGGGTGTGCCGAGTCTGCGTCCACAAAGGAGGCGCAGTAGTTCAGACCCGCAATGCCGCCCTTTTCTGCCAGTGCGCGGATCATCTCATCGGTCAGGTTGCGGTTGTGGGGCGACAGGGCACGGCAGTTGGAATGACTTGCCGCAAAGGGACGGGTGCTGTGGTTTGCGATGTCCCAGAAGCCCTTATCGGAAAGGTGGCTCACGTCTGCGGTGATGTGCAGCTTTTCCATCTCTTCCAAAAAGGCAAAGCCTTGCTCGGTCAGGCCGGTCTCGGTGTTGGCCACCAGCGGCCCGCCGGGGTTTGCGTTGGGGGCTGCCAGCTCGTTGGGGTAGTTCCATGTCAGGGTCATCATGCGCACGCCCAGCTCCTGCAGCCGCCGCAGCACGCCCAGACTGCCCTTGCAGCAGCCACCCTCTTCCACCGTCAGCATGGCGCTGAGTTTGCCCTCGGCGCGGTTGCGCTCAAGGTCGGCGGCGGTGTACACCGGGGCGATCTTTTCCGGGTAAGCTGCCATGAGCCGCTTGAAGATGTCGATCTCCTCCAGCACGCTTACCAGCGGGTCGGCCCCGGGAGCGGGGTCGGCCAGATCCACATAGGCCGCAAAGCATTGCAGCAGATAATCCCCCTGCCGCAATTTTTCAAGGTCGATATGCAGATCGTTGTGCAAAAAGCTTTTGGGTGCGCCCGCCTTTTCGGCGCGGCGCAGTTCGTACAGGGTATCGCAATGCAGATCCCAAACCTTCATGATGGATACACTCCTTTATGCTTCTTCTCCCAGCAGCTGCAGCAGCTGTTCGGGGTTCATGGACAAAATCGCGCCGTCTGCCCCGCCGGTAACGGTGTCGGCCAGCGACTGCTTGGCCTGCTGCAGCTCCACGATCTTTTCCTCAATGGTGTCCTGCGCGATCAGCCGGTACACCTGTACCGGGTTGCGCTGACCGATGCGGTAGGCGCGGTCGGTGGCCTGATTCTGCGCGGCAAGGTTCCACCACGGGTCGTAGTGGATGACGATATCGGCGGCGGTCAGGTTGAGGCCCGTGCCACCCGCCCGCAGCGAGATCAGAAAGACGTCCGCCTCGCCCTGATTGAACCGGCGCACCTGCTCCGCACGCACCGGCTTCGGGGTAGAGCCTTGCAGGGTGAAGTGGCTCACCCCGGCTTCGTCCAGCCGCTTTGCCAGCAGCTCCAGCATGGAGGTGAACTGACTGAACAGCAGAATGCGGTGCCCGCCCGCCACCGCCTCGGTGACAAGCTCCAGACAGGCCTCCAGCTTGGCGCTGCTGCCGGTCCAGTTGTCCGCCACAAGACGGGGGTCGCAGCAGATCTCCCGCAGCCGCATCAGCACAGCAAACACGGTCATCTTGTCCTCCGGCTTTGCCGCCCGCAGCTTTTCCCGGGCGTCCACCACCGCTGCCAGATACAGCTTGCGCTGCTCGGTCTCCAACTCAACGCGGCGCACATTCTCGGTTTTGGGCGGCAGCTCCCGCAGCACCTCGGACTTCATGCGCCGCAGGATGAAGGGGCCGGTGAATTGGTTCAGCCGCCGCACGGCGTTGGCATCCTCGTCCTGTACGATGGGCTTTTCAAACCGGGCACAGAAGGTCTTGTAGGGGGGCAGATACCCCGGCATCAAAAAGGAGAAGATGCTCCACAGTTCGCCCAAGCGGTTCTCCACCGGGGTGCCGGTCAGGGCAAAGCGCACCCGGCTGTTCACCCGGCACACCGCCTTGTATTTCTGGGTGGTGTGGTTTTTGATGGCCTGCGCTTCGTCCAGAATGCAGGCGTAAAAGCTTTGCCCGGCATACAGTTTTTCGTCCCGGCGCAGCAGGTCGTAGCTGGTGATGACGATGTCCGCCTGTGCCCACCCATCGACCAGCGCGGCGCGGTGGGCGGCATCGCCGTCCATGGCAACACTTTGCAGCTGCGGGGTGAACTTCTGGCATTCCTCCTGCCAGTTCAGCACCAGCGACGCCGGGCAGACGATAAGGCTGGGCAGCCGCTGCCCGCCCTCCTTCATGGCCAGCAGGTAGCTGAGCACCTGTACGGTCTTGCCAAGACCCATATCGTCCGCCAGAATGCCGCCCATGCCGTAGCCGTCCAGCGTGCGCAGCCAGCGGTAGCCGTCCCGCTGGTATTTACGCAGAGTCTTTTGCAGGGAGAGCGGCGGGGTATATTCGCTGTCCCGCACGGCGTGAAAGCTGCGGCTGATGCGCCGGAAGGCATCGTCCCGGTCGAACCGCAGGCCGTTCTGCCCCGAAAGCGCCCAGTCCAGCGTAGGGGCGCGGTAGAGCGGCAGAGCGGCGTGGCCGTCCTTCAGCTTTGCGCCGGAAAGTTCCAGCGTGTCGTTCAGCTCGTCCAGCCCTTCCAGACTGTCATCCAGCCGCAGCAGACTGCCGTCCCGCAGGCGGTGGTAGCGTTTTTTCTGGTGCAGGGACTGCAAAAGCTCCCGCAGTTCCTCCACCGGGAACGCGCCGGTGTCCACTTCCAGATCCAGCACACTGCCGTGCACCGATACCCCTACCGAAATTTTAGGCGGGGCGGCTTGTAAGTTGCGGAAGGCATCGGTCTGGTACACCTCGCCCATGGCCAGCAGGGCGGGAATGCCCTCTTCCAGCAGCTGGAAAAGCGCCTCCTCCCCGGAAAGGCTGTAATGCCCCGGCTTGCCGGTCTCGGGTTCCAGATAGGTCTCCAGCAGGCGCTTTGCCCGGTTCTCGGTGCGGGCATCCCGCAAAAGGTCGGGCGGCACCGGCTCGCCGGGGGCTACCCTGTCCTCTCCGTACAGAAAGACCGGGTAGGCCGTGACGGTAAGCCCCCGATCGGCGTCCAGATAAAACTGCACCACCGGTTCCAGCGGGATCTGGTTCAGCAGCAGCCGGTCGGGGTCCACGATGTTGACCCGGTTGCCCAGTTCCGGCAGCACATAGCTGCAAAAAGCGGCGGCGTCTGCGCTGGTAAAGAACAAACTGCGCCCGCCAAAGGTGTCCAGTACCGGCAGCACCCGGCGGCATTCCTCCCGCTGCATCCGCCAGAGGGTACTTTCGCCCAGCAGATAGGCATAGTCCAGCCCCTGCACCCCGCTGAGTGCCGGGGTGCAGCTTAGCTGCACGCCGCCCTTGCGGCGTTCCACCTTCAGGCTGATGACCGGCAAGCCCTCTTTAAGGGTATAGCCGCCCACAACGCCCTCGGCGGCGTAAAGCTCCACAAGAGCATCCAGCCCTTCGCCGGTCAGCGGCAGACCACCCGCCGGGCCTTTCTCCCAGCCGGAGCGCACCGTGCCCTCGGCTTCAAACGCCTGCCGGGCGCTCACCTGACGGCGCAGCAGCCGCAGCAATTGCTGCGCATCCGGGGCAAAAGCGTCCCACCGGTGCACAAAGGCCAGCGACTTCCCGTAGCTGACGCTTTCGCCCCGCTCGATCGCATCCAGAAACTGCGGGATGCTTTTTACCAGATACTGCCGCCCGCCGATGCCATCCGAGACCCGCAGTCGCAGCCAGATACGGCCATTGTGCGGCGTAAGCTCCGGTTCCAGCAGAGCAAAGCCGGTGCGCTGGGCAGCGTTCTGGGGCTGGGGCTGCGCATCCTCCCGCTGGTAGCGCTTCAACAGCAGCTGGGCCTCATAGTCGGTCTCCGGCTCCTCGCCCCGCCACTTGCGGCCGAACAGCATATCCAGCCCGGCGCTGTAACTGTCCTTGCGGGGTTCGGTGCTCAAGCCTGCCACGCCCCGCTGCACCCCGGGGATGCTCTCCGGCTTTTTTTCCGGAGCAGGCGGATTTTTTTCCGCGTCCTGCAGCAGCAGCGCGCCAATGTGCTTACAGTAGGTGCCGTCGCCGTTTTGATTATAGGGGCAGTCGCAGGAGGCGCTGACAAAGCTGCCGTTTTCCCGCAGCCAGACCTGCGTATAATAGCAGTCCGGCCCGCTGCCCTGCACCAGCGCTGTCAGGTGCCGCACCCCGTCCTCGTTGGTGGTGCAGCTGCTTTGCAGGATGCGCTTGCGGTACTTCTGTGCCCGCTCAAAGATGCTTTTGCCCAGCAATGCGCGGATCTCCTGTGCGTCCATGTGGTCTCCCTCCCCTGTGCTGTCGCGGTTCCGGTCTATTCTATAAGAATACCGCGTTCCACCCCGGGATGCAAGGGCAGAAGGGTAAAAAACGTTTAGAAAGCGCGGGCGGGATGATTTTGAATGGCTTCCGCTACGCTCTAGCCATTTTCAGCGGAAGAATTATTTTGATTTGCAGTTTCGAAACGCCTGCGGGCGTTTCGAAATTGCTTTTTCACAGGAGGGGTCGTAGAGGAAAACGGCATTTGCAGTGCCTGTTTCCTGCGGAAACATCCGCACTGCGGGGTTGCTTCTTGGCTCTCAACAGGTCAAAGAAAAAGCACCCGCGAACGCCTTCGGGTGCCAATGCACAGACGGGAAGGGTTGCAGGTGCTTTCTTTATTTTAGGAAATTCCGCGCTTGCGGGTCTTGAGGTGGTACATTTCCTGATCGGCCTTATCGATCAGGTCGTGCACGGTGGCGATGTCCGGCTCAAGGCGGGCGCAGCCGATGCTGATCTCGATCTGGTAGGGCTTGCCGGAGGCGGCGTTGGCGGCGTCCAGCTCCCGCTGGATGGAGGCGATCAGGGTGCGCACCTCCACGCTGTTGCAGCCGCAGGCGATGCAAAATTCATCGCCGCCGTAGCGCGCCAGCACGCCGTTATAGTTGGCGCACACCTTTTTCAAAATGCCCGCCAGCAGCACCAGCGCAGCGTCCCCCTCCAGGTGGCCGTATTCATCGTTGATGTGCTTGAAGTGATCCATGTCCATCATGAGGAAGTGCAGCGAGCGGTTGGGGTGACGGCGGTAGTAGGGCAGTTCGCTTTCCAGATACCGCAGCGCCACGATGCGGTTGCTGACGCCGGTCAGGGTGTCCACCGTGAACTTGGTCTGCAACACCAGCACATACACGCACACCAGCCCCAGCGTAATGCCGCAGCACAGCAGCCCGCGCCCGGGCAGCCAGCCTTGCAGCAAAAAGCCTGCCGCCGGCGCAAGCGCGAGCAGCAGCAGGGTCTTCAGTTCCTCTTTGGGTGTTTCCTGCTTCCAGTTGCTCAGCGTCCAGCTGCAGCGGAGAAAGGCCGCCGCCAGATAGGCAAGCCCCACCAGCTTCGCCCCCCAGAACAGGGTGCTGCCCCGCAGCCCCTCTGCATCCAGATAGCAGAAGCCGTTTTCGTCCCGCGCTGTCAGCAGCGCCAGCAAAAGCAACGCCACCGGTGCGGCGCTGAGCGCCAGCCTGCGGCCGTCCTCCATCCATGTACGCCCCAGCTCTGCCTCCACATACAAAAACACCAGCAAGCAGCAACACGCCGCCAGCAGGTAAAACAAAATGCTGCCCCCGGCGTTCAGCCGGTAGGTCAGGGGGATGCCCAGATCCTGCCACGCGCCCAGCTGCGCCAGCGCACTGCCATGATCTACGATCGTCAGCGCCCCGGCAGACCACAGCAGCGCCGTGAACAGCCGCCCGGGCAGACTTTTATCCCGCATTTTCTGCTGCGCCCGCAGCAAGACCGCCAGCGTGACCAGACAGACCACACTGACCTGAGTATGGGCAATCGCATCCATGCCGCAACGCTCTCCTTTACCCTAGGGCGGCTTTGCGCCGTCCCGGCCCTTTTTCGCTCTTCCAACGTTCCTTTTCCGCACAGATTTATTGTACCAAATCCGTAACAGATATGCAACACAAACCGAAAATTTCATACAAAAAAAGACACCGGAACGTCTTTCGGCGTTCCGGTGTCTCTTGGAATCATATCACTTTGCCTGCGGATGGGCGGCGTCGTTGCGCAGGGCGCTTTCGCGGATCTTTTCCAGCGTCTGCTCGCTGAGGATGTGCTCTGCCTTGCAGGCGTCCTCGGCGGCGGTCTGCTCGTCCACGCCCAGCTGCACAAAGAAGTGGGTCAGCAGCTGGTGGCGGCTGTAAATGCGCTGAGCAATCTCCAGCCCGGGCTCCAGCAGGGTCAGGTTGCCTTCGCCGTCCACCGCGATATAGCCGTTCTCCCGCAGCTTTTTCATGGCGATGCTCACGCTGGCTTTGGTAAAGCCCAGCTCATTGACTACGTCAATGGAGCGCACTTTGCCCATACGCTGGCTCAGCATCAGGATCGTTTCAAGATAATCTTCTGCGGATTGGTGGATCTGCATGGTTTGTCCGGCCTCCTGCCTCATTCCCTCTGGGGGATTTTTCCGACAGGGGATGTGTACCCTCTGTCGTATGTTAAAGGATATCACACTTTTGCGGTTGATGCAAGTAATTCGCAGCAAGTTTTGTTAAACTAACCATATTTTTCTGCACAGAACTGCTGTTTTGCCGGTTTTGTGCCGCGCCTGTTTTGTGCAAAGGGTGCAATTTAGAGCGCAGCCAGATAGGCCGCAGGGCCTTCCTCGTACAGGTCGCCGCCGTGGGCATCCAGCACAACGGTCAGGGGCATATCCTGCACGGTCAGGCGGCGCACCGCCTCACAGCCCAAGTCCGGCCATGCGATCACTTCCAGCGTCTGCACGCTTTTTGCCATCAGCGCACCGGCCCCGCCAAGCGCTGCCAGATACACAGCCCCGTTGCGCACCACAGCAGCCTTTACAGTATCGTCCCGCTTGCCCTTGCCGATCATGATCTTATTGCCAAGGTCCAGCAGGCGCGGGCTCATGGCATCCATGCGGCCGCTGGTGGTGGGTCCCGCCGAGCCGATCACCTGGCCCGGGCGTTCCGGCGTGGGGCCAACGTAGTAGATGGCGCTGCCGGTCAGATCAAAGGGCAGCGGTTCGCCTTTTTCCAGCGCTTCAATCATCCGCCTGTGGGCCTGATCGCGGGCAGTGTACACCACGCCGGAAAGCAGCACGGTGTCGCCCGCCTTGAGCGGGGCAAGGTCCTCGGCCGTGCAGGGAGTGGTAATTTTGTATTCCATAGCAATTCTCCTTTGGCATCCTCGCCCTCTCCGTCATCGCTCACGCGATGCCACCTCCCCCAAAGTGGGAGGCCTTGGCAGTCCACGCAAACTTTACGTCTTTGCCAAGGGCTCTCCCTTTGGGAGAGCTGGACGCAAAGCGGCCTGAGAGGGCGGAGACTCTTACAGTTCCGCGCTTGCACGGCGGGTCACATGGCAGGAAATATTCACCGCCGCAGGCAGGCCCGCCACATGGGTAGGCATCTGCTCAATGGCAAGGCCCAGACAGGTGGTCCTGCCGCCAAAGCCCTGCGGGCCGATGCCCAGCTCGTTGATGGCGGCAAGCAGCTCCTGCTCCAGCTGTGCGTAATAGGGGTCCGGGTTTGGCACATCCAGCGGACGCAGCAGGGCCTTCTTTGCCAGATACGCCACCTTGTCAAAGCTGCCGCCCACGCCGATGCCCAGCACGATGGGCG
>ERZ825670.3578-NODE-3578-length-13018-cov-17.719355_pt1 | contig 13018 bp, 14 predicted proteins | sample MGYA00519929_ERZ825670 | MGnify/ENA primary metagenome ERZ825670 (study PRJEB31778, sample SAMEA3449207) | human gut metagenome | biome: human gut; feature: human-associated habitat; material: faeces | place: United Kingdom | collected 2010/2012 ...
AAAGCTCACCTACCTGCCTGCCGATGTTTACTTAAAATAAACAAAAAGTTTACAATTACTAAACCCGACATTTGTTGAGAAATTAGACAACGTGTTGTATATTTTTGGACAGTGTGTCGCATATGGTAGAGCGTCTCTTTTATCTTTGTCTTTTGAGGGTGCACGTGCGTCATGTAGCTACATGTGCCAAAATCGTCGTTCTTTTGCCCTTTGTAGCTCGTTTACATCTTTCCTCGATACATAACACTGACCCACGTGTAAAGCCTCGCAAATCGCAAATTTTGAGGTGCTAATCTCTTAACAATTTATCTGAAACATTTCACAAAACTTTCACATAACCATCATACGCTTATCACATTATCAGAGTATAATAAGGCTGTAAATCAAGGGAATGTTACAAGGTAACATGCCTCTGTTGCTTTTGTTCAAAAAATGTTAGAAATTCACATGAAAATGTTAATTTGTAACATTTGAGAAAAATAGCCATGTCCACACGTGTGGACACCTCGAGCCGAAGACATCGGACGAGGTTAGGGAATATACCCAAAGGAGAAAGTCACCATGGCGAAAGAAAAAAAACCCCCTATCTACCCGACTTTGTTTAAGTCAACCGACATGAATAGTACTGTTAATAGCTTAACCGTAGCTATGTCGAAGCTTCTTCCCGTTAACGAGGTCAAGAATATAGCAGACGCTGAGCTACTTATCAACATGAGCTTGACTATTGGCGAAAAGCTCGACTTGAAAAAGTGCCGTACCTTGAAAAAGGTCGGAGAGCTTAAACTCGTTGATAACGTTGAAAAATGGGCCAAGTCAAAGTTTGGTATCGGTCGTAGCGCCTTTTATAATTATCTCAAGGTAGCCGAGCTTGTGTCTGACGATGGCGAAAATTCGATATTCAAACTTGAAAATGGCGATTTTTCGTACAGCGTATTACTAAAGTTGATAACCGCGATAAAAGATGTCAATGAAATTCGAACTATGGTTAATCAAGGTATAGTAACCCCGTTTATGAGTGCTCGCGACGTTGATAAAGCCGTAAAAAAGTATCTTGCCCCTGAGGTAGAAGCGACGGAAGATAAATCCGAAGCAAAAGAAGAGAACGGCGCAGATATAGAAGCGACGGAAGATAAATCCGAAGCAAAAGCTCAAGAGAAAAAGGAAAAACTTTACACCGTTAAGCTTTCAGCTTATGAAATTGGTGTCATAGCAGCAATTTTGCGTAATCAATTTTGCGACGAAACAGAAGAGTATCTCTTTAACCTTGGTTATAAACTCGAACAATTTCTTGTAAAATGATTATCATAACACATGACGAAAAAGAGGCTATCTTTGACGCGCTTAATGAATATCTAAAGTCAATTGATTTTGAATTTTATCGCGAATTTTTACAAGATTTAATAGCCAAATTTTCATAACTAAGATACAACTGAATATTGAGGACGGAGAGGCATCGACCTTAAAGGGAAAAGTACCCGTCCTCTTAATTTTAATCAAAATTCAATTAAGAGGTAAACAAAATGGATTTCAAGAAAATAGCATTAGACGCAACCACTATGTCCGAGCTTATGAATGGACGTGATAAGATGGACACCGAAGAGCTTATTAAAAAGTACCCTAACGGTGTTACTATCGATTTTATCGACAATGTAAATATGCAGCAAGAGGACGGCGAGGAAAATGTTTGGATTTTTGTTACAGAGGAACAGCCCGATAAATTTACTTTTGCGGGTTTTGTTTTAACAAAGATATTTAATAATATCTTGGGTGAATTTGAGGGTGATTACGCCGAAATGATTGAAACGTATAACTCCGCACTTAAGGAAGATAAACTCCGCGTAAAATTGGAAAGAGCTAAAACAAAATCCAAGCGTGAGATTACAAAAGTAACGGTACTGTAATTATAAAGAGGAAAAGAGCCTCTCACAAATTTTGTGAGGGGCTTTATTTTTTAGTCTACACGTATGGACAAAGGAGACTTTATGACGTTTAATTCATTAAGAAAATATATAGGGTTATTTTTTAGAGACGTAAGAGAAGAGAAACTAATAACTCACGAGGAAATTTCAAAAGAAAGTAAATTTACTATAAAAGAAATAAAAGCCTTTGAAAGTGGAAAATATTTTGATTATTTATTATTTATATATTATTGCGAAAAATTTAATATTTATAATCATGTTATTAATTTAATATACGATTTGAAATCGGGGAGGTATTGTTTTGGCGAAATTAAAGATTAAAGATATAACAAAATTAAAATATAGCGATTATGCAAAATTTGACGAAGATAAATTATTAAAATATGCAAAACAAGCGTTATCTTATAGTATAGCAGGGGCAAAATCTGCGCAAAAGGCATTAAAAAAGCACCCTGATTTACCTGTTCCTATTGAGTATAGAAAGTCAGAAGCTAAAACTGTTATAGACGTATTAAGAGACGAGTTTGAGGGTAAAGATTTATCAAAAATGCATATATCGCAAGTACGTCGTGCCTTACGATTATCAATAGGGTTTTTGAATACAAAAACAAGAACAATTAAAGGGTGGAAAGAGTATCTTAATAATTTTGTTGAACGTATAGGAGAAAAAGCGAATATTGTTATTAATAAACAAGATTATAAGAGATATTGGGATTTATATAATAAAGTATTAAAAATTAATCCAATAGAGGGATATAGACAGGGCGGTTCAACTGAAGTGCAACGAATGTTGATAGATACTATAACACAAGTTGGGAAAGACGCTACTGACGAAGATTTACTTGAATTTATAGCTAATAATCTTGAGGTTGAATATATTAAACGACAACAAAAGGACATGGATATAGATGACGAATTATTTGAAATGTTTGACCTTGGAGAGAACGATACATACAATAGGTGAAATTGATTGGTATATAAAACAAATAGGGTTTATAAAATTTATAAAAACAAAAGGAATGTATTTATCAAATATTTCATGTTCATTTGATATTGAAACAACCTCATTTTATAATAACAATGAAAAACAGGCTATAATGTATGAGTGGTCATTTTGTATTAATGGTGTTTGTATAATAGGCAGAACATGGGACGAATTCTTATTATTAATAAATAGGTTAGTAAATAGATATAGATTAGACGAGAATAAGCATTTAATAATATATGTACATAACTTATCATATGAATTTCAGTTCATTAGAAAATTATTTATATGGAAAAAAGTATTTTCGTTAGACGAAAGAAAACCAATACAAGCGATTACAATGGACGGTATTGAATTCAGATGCTCATATATGTTGTCTGGATATTCTCTTGCAAATTTATCTAAACAATTAACAAAATATAAAGTTGAAAAATTAGTTGGTGATTTGGATTATTCATTAATAAGACATTCAAATACAGAATTAACCGAAAAAGAATTAGGATATTGTATAAACGACGTTTTAGTAGTAGTTGCTTATATTCAAGAAACAATAGAAAGGGAGGGAAATATAACCAAAATTCCATTAACAAAGACAGGCTACGTAAGAAATTATACAAGAAATAATTGTATGTATAATGGAGATACAAATAAATATAAAAATTTTAGAAAAATAATTAGTGCTTTAACAATAGAACCAGAAGAGTATATATTATGTAAACAAGCTTTTGCTGGGGGATTTACACATGCAAATCCTCTTTATTCTGGCGAAATAATGCGTAATGTAGATAGTTTTGATTTTACTTCGTCATACCCATATGTTATTATGTCCGAAAAATTTCCAATGTCAAAAGGGCAGTCCATACGTGTGGACAGTAAAGAGCAATTTGAAACATATATAAAAAATTATTGTTGTATATTTTCTGTTAGAATAGAAAATATTACGTCGATAGTAGAATTTGAGAATTATATATCTTCCTCGCATTGTAGAAAATTAAAGAATTATTATGAAAATAACGGTAGAATAGTATCAGCTGAAAGTTTAGAAATAACTTTAACTGAGCAAGATTATTTTATAATAAAAAATATGTATAAATGGAAAAAATTTATAATTTATAAATTTTATATATACAAAAAAGATTATTTACCTAAAAATTTCATATTGTCTATGTTAGATTTATATCAGAATAAAACAAAATTAAAAGGAATAGCAGGGAAAGAAGCTGAATATATGCGAAGTAAAGAAGATATTAACAGCGAATTCGGAATGATGGTTACTGATATATGCAGAGACGAAATATTATATGAGGGGGAATGGGATAAATCTGAAACAGATATAGAAAAATCAATAGATAAATATAATAGAAGTAAAAAACGTTTTTTGTCATATGTATGGGGCATATATGTAACTGCTTATGCTCGTAGAAATTTATTTACAGGTATATTTGAATTTAAGAATGATTATTTATATAGTGATACAGATAGTATAAAAGTTATTAATATAGATAAACATAAAACATATATTGATAAATATAATAAAATAGTACGTAAAAAATTAGAATTAGCATGTTTACATCATAATATAAACCCAGAAGTGACGAGGCCAAAAAATAATAAAGGGAAAGTAAAGGAGTTGGGAGTATGGGAATGGGAAAAAGAAGATAACGAACTACATTCATACAAAAGATTTAAGACATTAGGCGCTAAAAGATATATGATTGAATTTTATAATGGGGAATACAGTTTGACAGTTTCAGGGTTAAATAAAAAAGTAGCAATACCTTATATGTTAAATAAATATAATGATATATTCGAAGCTTTTAATGACGGTTTAATAATACCTAAAGGTTTTAGCGGTAGAAAAACACATACTTATATAGATTACGAACAACGGGGAATAATAAAAGATTATAAAGGCGTTTATTATGAATATGGCGAATTATCTTCTGTTCATATAGAGGATAGCGACTACTCGTTGAAATTATCTGAAGCTTATGTAGATTTTCTGTTAAATATAAAACATGTTAGTAAATAGTCCACACGTATGGACAAAGGAGAATTATGATTGATTATCTTAAAGAATATACGGAAATGAATAAGGGATTAAAGAGTAGTAAAAAATATTATTCTTTATCTAATATTCTAAAGGAAAGAGGTACATATAATGTAGTTGTGGGAGAACGTTCTAATGGTAAAACGTATGCAGTTTTATCTTTATTTATTTGGTTATATGCAAAATATAAAATACAAGGTGCTATAATTAGACGCTGGGACGAAGATTTTAAGGGTAAACGTGGTAAAACCATGTTTGCAAATCATGTTGCTAACGGTTTAATTGATAAATATACTAATGGAGAGTATAATACAATATATAGTTATTCGGGGCAATGGTTTTTTGCTTATCAAGAAAATGGAGAAATAAAGAAAACTAACGACGAGCCTTTTTGCTTCGGTTTCAGCTTATCTGCTATGGAGCATGATAAATCTTCTTCATATCCAAGAGTTAAAACGGTAGTATTTGACGAATTTATAACAAGAGGTTATTATTTACCTGACGAATTTATAATATTTCAGAATGTTTTATCTACTATTATAAGAGAAAGAGACGACGTCAATATATTCATGTTAGGGAATACTGTAAATAAATATTGTCCTTATTTTAAGGAAATGGGTTTGATTAACGTTTCTAAAATGAAACAAGGCGTAATTGACGTATATACTTATGGAGATAATACTGAATTGCGTGTTGTAGTAGAATTTTCAGATAGTCCGTTAAAAAAGAAAAAATCGGATAAATATTTTGCTTTTAATAATCCAAGACTTAAAATGATAACCAGCGGTACTTGGGAAATATCTATTTATCCTCATTTACCTATAAAATATAAAGATAATGATATCTATTTTATATATTTTATAATATTCGAGGGTAGTACTTTACAATGTGAGATAATTTTCAAAGACGGAAATTATTTTACATATATTCATAATAAAACTACACCTATAAAGAACCCTAATAAAGATATAGTATATCAACAAGATTATGACGCAAGACCTAATTATTATAGAAAAATAACTAAACCGCGTAGTGAACTTGAAAAAAAGATTGCATGGTTCTTTATTAATGATAAAGTATTTTTTCAAGATAATGAAGTAGGCGAGATAGTCAGAAACTATTTAATGTGGTGTAATACAGATAAAGGAATAATTTAATATGAGTTATTATAGAGATAATTTACCAGAAATATTAAGAAAATGTAAACAGTTAGAAAGGCGAGGATTTTATATAATTCGTTCAAGAAAAGTACAAGTATATAAAGATTATACTTTTATAGTTAAATTTTCATATAATATATTATTAAAATATAGTGTTGATGTTTTGGAAAATATGATAAATAAATATATAATAAAATAGTCCACACGTGTGGACTATTTTTATTAGAATATTACACCTGATTTTAATAAACTTTCAATCTCTTCTAATTCGCTATCTAAAGCAGTTGAAAATCCCTCAAGGTGTATTTTATCTATTACTGTATAACCTGTTAATTCTGATAATGGTAATGTCTCATTACACATATTACCGACAAAACGAGCATATTCCTCTGGTTTATCTACTCTTGGTCTCCGTATTCTAAACATAGGTATATCACCTACATAATTTTTAGTAGCGTCACCGTTAACACTAACGCTACTCGGGCGTGCTTTCATAGCCATAAAACTATCAATACCAGAACTAACGGAACTTTTAATAGTATTACTTTTAATATTAGCTCTACTTTTCGCTAATTCAGTATTAATATTTTTAGTAGGATTTTGAGCAGAAGAAGCTAAAATAACATCTTCAGAGGCAGCTCCAGCAACTGCTCCACCCGCAATAGCTGCACCAATTTTTAATATGCCGTTAGTAATATTTCTACCAATTTCGGTATAATTAGTTGATGTTATAGGAGTTTGTACCGCAATATCTACGGTTTGAGACCAAATAATATCACTACTATTTATAGGAGGTAATAATTTATTAGTGTCAGTTACATCAGCAGGTGTTATATCTGAAGTTGATAAAATATATGTTCCCTTTCCTGTTTTAAGGTCACAGAATAAAAGTAAATAAAGAGGTTGATACATTAAATTAGTATCCATTGGTACAAAACCAAACCCAGGTAGAAATAATTCTATTTCAGTAAAAGGAGCATAATCTAAGAAATTATTAAATTTATGTGGTATTTCAAAAGGAGTTTTATTAGTTAAATTTTGATAATAAGTTGTATAAAATTGAGAACCAATACCGCACTCTACATATTGGTCATTAGGTATTATAATTGGTGCGTTAGCAATATTAACAGTCTCTCCGTCACCTGCTACGGCGTATATACCTTGATAATAAGTACCTATACTATCACGTTTATATAAGTCAAATGGAAATATATTAATAGATATTACAGCTTCTGACGGATTAGCAAAAAATGGAAATAAATCAGTCCACTTAAAACTATTAAAATTACTTATAAGAGTAAGTAGCCCCTCATAAGTCATTAATAAAGTAGCTGCACTAATTAATGTCTTATTCGTCAGTAATCCCTTTATAGGATATAAATTATAAGCGCTTGTACTAATATTAACCGCTATTTGAAAATCTTTATCAGCTATATTATTAATTCCAAATCTTTGACCTGCTAATGTAATATCGGTTATATCAATTCCTGATAATATCGGAATTTGGTTATCAACAAGATATGAATTTTTTTTATTTTCCTGACGATATATTAACGCATTTAGTTGTTTAATCTGAGTTCTGAACGAGTAAAGAACATCTACATGACAGTGTATCTCCCATAAATTATTACGTACACTAAACACATCAGTAATAAAATATACTCTATCAAATCGGGGTATAGATATATAATTATAATTGAATATATTTTCATTTTCAAGCAGTATCACGGGATCCGTGATACTGCTTCTATCTTTGAGCAATATATCTATATTTTTACCTAACGTTATATAGTCTGTTTTGTCCACACGTGTGGACTCAGCATTTGAATAATAAAGTACAGCTTGCATATTTCACCTCAATTTATTCGAGTTTTCCTAACCATGACCTATTACTTGTAGTGTTTTTTACGCTTAATTTTTCATTTTCTAACGTAACTTCAAAATAATCTCCGTCTATATCAAGGTCTATTTGACTACCGTCATAATCATTTGGTATTATTATAGAAGTACTTTTATAACTATCTATTAATGTTATAGTTAAAGTGTGATAAATTCCTCTTTCAAATGAAAAATCAGTGGGGGTTCCTATACCAAAACCTTGCAAATATTGAGGTCTCGTTGGTATATTTTTGGTTAAAGCAAAAGTACCAGTATCGTCAGGAAAAGTATAAATATATCCTTTTCTGGTTATTGCATTAACAGTGTAACTTGTCATACCATTGCTTACAAATAAATTACCTTTTGTAGTTATATTGTCATCAAAAATATTTGCACCTGTCCAATTATTATTACCAGCAAGTGTAGCAAAAGAAGAAGTATTCGGAATATCGCTAACATAAGCAACTTCTTTTACAGTACTATCCTCTAATACTTTAGGTCTTGCATTAGTTGCTAACGTCAAACCCGTATTACTATCACCTATTACTATTTGAGCACCGTTATTATCAGTAGAAACAACTGTTTTAGTAGTTCCTGTTGAAGTATCTTTATACCCAATACCAGCATTATAATTATTAAAGAATATAGTTGTAGGATAATCTGCTAAAGATGGAATATCTGTAGTAAGAGCAATAGTACCCGTTTGATTTGGAAAAGTAATATTATAAACATTTCCCGTATTTCTATTACTTTTAATAAAACCATTATAATTAAGTAAGAGTTTTAAATTTCGTGTTGAGTCTTCAAATGAAGCAGGAATATTTTGAAAAAACACATTATCTTTATAGTAAGTAAGTTTATTAAATGTATTCTGTGCTGTAAAAGTATTAGCTGCGTCAAGAAGAGCGATATTATCAGGAACACTTCCCCCTGTAGAATTAATAATTATTTGATTACTCCCAGGATATTTACTAAATGTTACATTAGTACCTGCCTTAATAGGAAGCTCTATTTGTCTTCCTGATAAATAAGTAAGTAAAAATCCATTAGTTACTTCAGTATAATCAGTGTAAGACTCGTAAGCCGTAGTTAATACAGTTATACTATTTTCAGCAATCTCAACTCTATTAGCTATATTTTCTACATTAGCGGATATATTAACTATTTCTCCATTAGCATTAGCAATATCTCCATTTAATGCGTCGAGATTAGCTTGTAAATTTTCAACTTGGTCTATTGAAGTTTTAGGATATATATCAACTTCTGGTTCATTTTCAGGGTGTAAGGTGTCTTTTTTAATAGTAGTCATTTTATTCTCCTTTGTCCACACGTGTGGACTAATAAAAGAGGGGAGAATACTCTCCCCCCTCAATGTTAGGCGACGAAAAATACGACAAAATTTTCGTTATAGTCATTGAAGTATTGAGCTTCAGACTTATAGAAATTATTAAAGAATTCTGCTTTCGCATTATAATGAGTAGTAACTCTATCTTCAACATTACATACACCGAGAGCGTCTCTATCGAAGATACATGCAAGAATACCCGTACCTACAACAGTTACGTTATCAGACGTGCCGTCAACAGGTTTAATAGTAACGTTAATCTTAGAGGTATTAGCAAAAGAGTAATCTTTACCAGGACCTTGCCAATACGTTACATTCTCGTGGCCAGGGAGAGCGACAAGTTGTTCATGGAACGTGTCAGATTGAAGATATACAGCAACTGCTTTCTCAAATTCAGACAACATTACAATATGTTGCAAATCTTTAGGCGTAAATTTAACAGTTCCGCCGATATTAAACAACTGAGAGTTATCAGTAAGTCTATCACTATAAAGTGCAATTTGAGTAGAAGCATATTTGAGGAAATCAAGATTATTCAAACAAGTAACAGCTGTAAGTTTATTAGCGTCTTCTTTATCCTCATTATATTTATACAAAAGATTAACAGCCTTAAAACCAGACTTAGTATTAAGAGCTGCTGCTGCATAATCTGCTTTAATAGTAGCAGCAGTAAAGTTATTGATAGTCCTCATAATAAGATTATCATAATCCATAGTCTTACGAGTACGAATACGATTATCAATCATACTGAAGAAGGAATTAAGCTGAACAGCATTAGAAAAAGACTGTTTAACTTGTCTATCAGCGAAGGACATATCAATCTCATAAGTATTTTTAGAATTAAAGAATTTAGTATGAACTTTAGGACCATTAAAAATATCCTGATTATATGTCTGTCCAGCAGTTAAATCCCAGCTTTCATTTTCAACACTATCAGGTAAATCAGCATGAATTTTTTCAAGAATACTTCCATATTCCCAACCGTCCATAAGTACAGAGGGTGCTCTACCTTCATATACTCGATTAACAAAAATAACCTTACCAATATGATTAACGAGAGATTTTACATAAGCGTCGACCATATTGTCACTTCCAAGAATTTCTTTTCCAACGTCAACAACGTTAGAAAGGTCCTCTGCAACTAAATCAGTTTTACCCGTTACCTCACCAATAACAGTATTAAGCAATTCATATACTTGTGTAATTTTCATATTTATTCTCCTTTGTCCATACGTGTGGACTTATCAGTATTAACAGTATTAGTATATTTCATTTCTTCTTCGAGATACATACACCAAAGATTTTCGTCAAAATCAATTTTATTAGCTACTGCAAAAAGTTGAAGTTTTGTAATAACATAATTTTTCTTGAATTGACCAGCGTCTAAACCATTCACATTTTTCATAGCATTATAGCTAACTTCAGCCTGCATTATTAATTTTTTCAATTCTTCATGCATTTTCTGAAAGTCAGATAAACCTGAAAATTGCAAATCTACTTTACCTTTAGTAACTATTTTTATAACAGATAAAACTGTTGTAACAATAGCTACAATGCAAGGTAGAACAGTAACAACGATTGTTTTGAAAATTTCCATAAACCACCTCTACAATTAATAATTATATCGTTCACGGCTAATAACCGTGGCAATATCTTTGAATATAATATCATATAATAAAGTATCTAATAATTTACGTTGTCTTTCTATCATTTCTTGAGGCAACGTATTTCCTATGTTACCTTTACGAGTTATAGTCTTTTTTATGCTATTATCTCTCGTATAATCTCTATTATCATTACCCGTCGTAGTATTATTCTGTGTCGTTGTAGAATTCAAAGAAGTATCCGTAGTGGAATTTTCATTCGGACTTGCAGTAACACTATTATATGCATATACATTAGATTGCGTGGTATCATTATTAGTACTATTTTCTGTACCCTCCTGTCTATTATCTCTTGAAGTATTAAATTTATCATTTGAAGTCATAGTATCTTCAGTATTATCTGTAATACTAATATTATATGGAGATAAGACTTCATAATCCAATTTATAAGTCTCAAATACTTTTTTCCATTTATTATAGTATTTATTTGAAATTATATTAATTAATGTTTTAGAAATAAAATCCTCTATAATTTTATATGTAACAACAAATTTACCGTCTGATAATACAAAATTTCCAGGTGTATCGATAGTATATATTTCAGCGTGATATTCTTCCTCTACAGTCTTATCTAATAGCATAGCTGATAAACAAGATAATTTGCGCTCCCCATACAAGCTATTAAAATATAAATCTGAATATTTTATATAATCAGGGTCGCGCGTATTTCCTTGAAAATAAGTAAATATACTATCTATTAAAGTTCCTATATCACTTATATTAGAAGTTATATAACCTAAAACACCTTTTCTAAAAGGATTAGGAAATAAATCTTTAACTTTCAGGTCTATCGGTTTTCGTATTATCACTTTCCTTCTTCCTCCTTTCTCTCTTCGTCCACACGTGTGGACGTTTCAGGGTTCATAACTTCCTCATTAACTTTTTTCCAAGACGAATTAAGCTCAACAGATATATTAGTACCAAACATTTTATTAATCTTTTCACAAGCTAATTGTCTCTGATTAAGCATATTATCAATAAGAGGTAAAAGGCTATCTTGATTTAATTGGCTCTCATTAGTATTGATACTTTCGCGCTTCATATTATAATTAGCTTGAAGTCCTAACTCGTTAAACCAAGTAGCCTTAATATATTGTATTTCCTCAATTAGCTGAGTAATAACTCTATCTGAAGCGCTACCAAACGGAATACTTGCAACATTCTTAGCAAAAGCGGTATCTTGAATTACAGATAATTTACCGTTTTCGAGGTCTTTAATATAATCGACTATATTTCTATATGTGTTATCGTCGGGAGCGGCAAAGACATTGGGTGCTCGCATATTAATCAAAGCAACTCGCATAGATACTATCGCTTCAACTAATTGAGAAGCATAAAATCTATTGATTGGAACTAATCCTCTATAAAACGTATCGTTAGGAATAATTATACAATCCTTATCAATTTTAAATTGCTTATTCAATTTAAGATAAGGATTAGCTACTATCGATATAGTAGGCATATAATTATAATTAGGAACTCCTCCTAAGGAACCCCAAGCAACATACAAATTATTCTCATATTCAAAAAATGTAGTATATCCATTATTCTGAATTTGAAGCTCAATTACACGTTGAGGAATAGTATCAGGTAATCCGTTCCACTTAAACATCTCGTTAGTCCTGTCAAACATGTACTGTACAAATTGACGGCAAAGAGCGTCTTTCTCTTCTTTACTATCAAATGACATCATACCATAAACAGGTTCGTCTTTGAAATACCATGTTTTTGCACTATCAATTGTCATAATCACCTCACTGTCCATACGTGTGGACTCTAAAAATTGGCGCAAGAAACCGCCTCTAACCAACGGTTAGCGTTGCATAGTCCACGCGTGTGGACTGACCGATATTCACAAAAAGTGTGAGAAAATAACACTCTAACCAATGGTTAGCCTCACTCTCTTTTACAATATCATTATACCATAAATACAATGAAATGTCAATAGTTTTTCGTGAATTTGTCTATAAGAATTTCTTATACTTTCTATACGCCTCCAGGCAGGTAGGTGAACTTT
>ERZ825670.3582-NODE-3582-length-13008-cov-48.276847_pt1 | contig 13008 bp, 10 predicted proteins | sample MGYA00519929_ERZ825670 | MGnify/ENA primary metagenome ERZ825670 (study PRJEB31778, sample SAMEA3449207) | human gut metagenome | biome: human gut; feature: human-associated habitat; material: faeces | place: United Kingdom | collected 2010/2012 ...
ATCTCCTCCTTCGTGTAGTTGTATTCGAGCTTCAGGGCCGTGATCCACTCCTTGAACTTCGACGTTACGAGCTTCGCCGTGCGGGCCACGCGGCTGCGGTTGCGGGCCGTGTCGCGCGGAAAGAGGTTCTTGGCCAGCTGCTGCGTGATGGTCGAGCCGCCGCCCTGCGAGGTGTTCTGCAGCAGCACGGTCTTCACCGCCACGCGGGCCAGCGACGGGATGTCGATGCCCGAATGGCTGCGGAAGCGCACGTCCTCCGTGGCGACGAGCGCCGCGACGATCGGCGGCACGTCGTGGCCGTCGAGCCGGATGTGGAGCGTCGAGTCCGACGGAAAGAGGTCGGCATACTGCACGTAGGAGCGGTTCTGCACGAAGAACGTACCCAGCACCTTGCCGTCCTCGGAGTAGATCTCCGTGGCGAGGTTGCTGCGGGGGTTCTCCAGCTCCTCGAACGAGGGCATGCGGCCGAAGACCCCGAAGGCCGTGAGCAGCAGCATCACGCCCACGAGCACGAAGGGGGCAAAGGCCACCACCCAGATCCATCTTATCGCTTTCGGGCCGATGCCCGACGTTTTCCGTTGTGTCATAAAACCGAATTTGCGGCAAAGTTACGAAAAAATATCAGAACGGGAGCCCCAGCGAGGCGGTAAACCACATCCCGCCGCTCGAAGGGCGGTAGAACGACAGCGCCACGGTCGTGGTCGCCGCGGCGGGCTGCCGGAAGAGGTTGATGTCGAAGAGCAGGTCGCCGCCCGCGGACCAGATGCGCCGCCAGTCCATCCCCTTGCGGGCGAAGTCGCGGAACTGCGCGTAGTCGCCGCCGACGTTCAGCCGCACGCGCTTGACGTAGAGCACCGAGCCGATGCCCCCCTCGGGATACCACACCGGCAGCTGGTAGTCTACCGACAGGCCCGTGTAGTTGTTGGCCACGATGTCCGACGAGGTGAAGCCGCGCGGGATGAGGCGCGTCGAGCGGTAGCTCAACGGCGCGTAGCCCGACGGGAACTTGTAGCCGCCGATCGAGGTCTGGTAGGTGGCGGCCAGCTGCAACGAGTGGTGCGGCGCCACGCCCGGCAGGTAGAGCTGCCCGTAACAGGAGATCAGGTCGCTGAAATAGGTGTCGGCGGGATTGAGCGTATAGGAGGCGCTCACGACATAGCCCCAGCGGGGGGCGAAGTCGCGGTGCGCGAGGGCCACCTGGTCCGAGAAGCCCGCGCCGAACGAGAGCTTGTGCAGGCCGCGGCGGAAACCGATGCGCTGCATGTTCGAGATCCAGCCGTCCTCGCCCCACTCGATGCGGTGGAGGTTGGCCACCATGCCGTTCGAGTAGTTCCACCCGGCCGAGAGGGAGAGCTGCCGCGTGTGGTAGCCGCGCTGGAGGTAGAGCGGCAGCGTGGCCGTCAGCCCCAGGGAGTAGTACTTGTCGGGGGCGGGCCGCTCCTGATAGACCGGATTGCCCGTCTCGGGATCGTACTGCGCCAGCGAGTAGAAGAGCTGGTTGCCGCCGAACGCCGCGTCGAGATCGAAACGCAGTCCCAGCCCGTAATAGCGCACGCCGAGGTTGAATAACGAGCCTTCGCTGCGTGTCCAGCCGTAGGAGGCGTAGGCCTCGGTGTTCGACAGGAGGTTCTGCGAGAGGAACGTCACGCCGAGGTTCAGATCGACGATGTGTTCGTCGACGGCCAGGAAGGGGTCGAACGCCACGGGCATCCAGCTGTGGACGTTGACCAGATTGGGCAGCTTGCGGTAGCGTCTGACGCGGAAATCGGCCCGCTGGCGCGCCGAGTCGGCCGCCGTGAAGCGCACCGTATCGAGGTTGACGACCTCCCAGCGGCGGCGCGGCGGGTTGACCAGGTTGCGCGGCAGGCGCGACGGCGCGACGGGCTCAAGGAGCGAATCCGAGAGCGGCTGCGTCGCCACGCGGTAGCCGCGCCGGTCGTAGGAGGTCACGAGCACCCCCTCGCCGCCGGGTGCGGGCGAGAAGGAGCCGTATTTCGATTCGGTGATGCGGTACTCGCGCCCCGAGGCCAGGTCGTAACAGTGCGCCTCGTCGCGTCCCGAGGCGATCGAGCCGAAGTAGAGGCGCCCGTCGGCGGCCCGCAGGTCCGAGAGCGTGATGTAGGCCCCCTGCGTCAGGGGTTCGACACCCTCCCGCGCGACCCGTCCGAGCCACATGCCCGAGTCGTCGGTCACCAGCACATACCACGCCCGCGTCGCGTTGTCCCAGGCCAGCCCGTGCAGTTCGGCGTGCGCGGGCGCCGCCGTGCGGCGGAGTTCACCCCCCTTCGTCCGCACCGCGACCGCATACGACCCGTCGGGATTGTACTCCACCCAGCCGAAGTCCTCCCCGGCCGCGGTCGGATAGAGCACGCGCCGCGCGCCGGCCACGGTGCGCGGGCGCTCCTGCGCGAGCGACATGGCGCACAGCTGCGAGTTGACCCGCTGCTCGAAGAGCGCCGAACGCCGGTACTCGGTCCACCAGAGGCTGTCGCCGCGAAGCGTCGGGCGCGTCGAGACGTTGCCCGTGTAGGCGACCAGGCGCTCCTCGCCCGTCCGGGGGTCGATGCGCACGAAATGCGACGGACGGTCGAAGTCGCTCTTCAGGGCCAGCACCCCGCCGTCGGGCAGGGCCAGCGGCCAGCGGTAGGTCGTATGGTTTCCGTCGGGCAGCGGCGTCAGCGTCGCGGTGCGCTCCTCGACGGGCGGGAGCGCCGCCCAGAAATGCTGCAGCGAGTCGAACGTCTCGCGGAAGAGGCGGTCGACGCTCGTGTCGTAGAAGCGCCCGAGGGCGATACCCGTCGTGAAGATCATGTAGGGGTTGCGCGAACTGTACCACGTCACCTTGTCCCAGATGTTCTCGCCGTAGCGCTCCCAGGCGTAGGAGCAGATCTGGTAGCCCAGCTCGTAGTGGTCGGGGATGTAGTCGCGGTAGGAGCCGCAAAACCACTTGTCGATGTTACGCCGGCGGCGGCCCCGCTCATACCCCACCCCCTCCATGGCGCGGTAGCCCATCGAGAAGGAGGGTTGCAGTCCGCGGCCGAACGACGACATCATCGTCTCCGACATCACGGCATCGCCCTCCATGGCCCAGATGGGCATGAAGAGCAGCCCGATGGTCGAGCCCTGCTGTCCGAGTATGTAGCTCAGCACGCGGATCAGCCCCCGGTCGAGGTTGTTGTACTGCACGGCGTGGCGGTATTCGTGCGCGACGAGCTGCTTGTACCACGGCATCGAGTAGGAGTCGATGGCCGGCGAGGTGAGGAACTCCACACGCTTCGGCAGGTACATGACCAGTCCGTTCGAGAGGAAGTTCTCGGGGTGCATGACGAAGGGGATGCGCATCGGGCCGTGGCGGAAACCGTAGGAGATGTCGGGCTGCACGGTGCGCACGTAGAAGAGCGTGCGCGCAGCCACGCCCGCCACCGTGTCGGGGTAGATCATCCGCACGTCGGGCGTGCGAACCGTCGACCACTTCATCGGGGCGTCCGATCCCCACGTATAGTACTGCGCCGTTGCGCGCCCGGCCGCGCACAGCGCCCACACGAGGGTCAGGACAAACAACAGGCGCTTCACGTCAACTGCCGGCTTTCTTGCAGCCGTAGCCGGCCGCCGTGAGTATGGCGACGACGCGGTCGCGGTGGTCGCCCTGGATGATGATCTCGCCCTGCTTGGCCGCCCCGCCCACGCCGCAGCGCGTCTTGAGCAGGCGCGCCAGCTCCCCGAGGTCGGCCTCGCTCCCCACGAAGCCCCGCACGAGCGTCACGACCTTGCCCGCACGCTGCCGGCGGTCGAGCCACACGCGCAGCTGCTGCCGCGCCGGGGGCAGCGTCTCCGCCTCCGGCTCCTCGTCGGTCACGTATTTGTAGTCGGGGTCGGTCAAATAGACCATCCCCAGACGCGATTTCCAATCGTTGTCTGCCATCTCTTCAGTTTGGTTGCTTATGTCGGATTCCTAACGCCCGGTCGGGCGCGATATTTTGCACAAAAATAATAAATTATTATCTTTGTTTGCGTAACAGGCCACGAAGATGCGAGAAAAACTGCGCAAGCTCAACCCCTTTGCGCGGCAGCCGACACTCGACGAACTGCCGCACCCGCTGCCGGCCAACACCGACCAGCGGCTGGTGAAGGTCTACGTCGAGGGCTACGAGGACGTGGCCTTCTGGCGCGGTATCTTCGACCACTTCCAGAATCCCTACCTGCGCTTCGAGATCTCGGTGCCCGACCGGGGCGACCTGCCCAAGGGCAAGAAGGTGCTCCTCTCGATGATTCCCCGCTCGGGCGAGGAGCTGCTGCTGTGCGTCGATTCGGACTTCGACTACCTCTTTGCCGGGCGCACCGAACAGTCGAGCGAGGTCATCGGCGCGAAGTTCATGTTCCACACCTACGCCTACGCCACCGAGAACTACCTCTGCTACGCCCCCTCGCTGCACAACGTCTGCGTCAAGGCCACGAAGAACGACACGCGCATCTTCGACTTCGTGAAGTTCATGCACGAATACTCGTGTGCGATCTACCCGCTCTTCGTCTGGTACGCCTTCTCGGCGCAGCTGGCGTCGGAGAACGTCTTCCCGCTCATCGACTTCAAGTCGTCGGTGCGCATCGGCTACCTCGACCTCGAGGAGAACGGAGCGAAGACCCTCGAGTGGCTGCGGCGCAACGTCGCCAAGCGCGAGCGGCTGCTCGAACAGCGCAACCCGAAGATGCTCGAACCGATGAAGCTCTTCGAGGCGCAGCTGCGCGAACGGGGGCTCACGCCCGAGAACGCCTACCTGTTCATGCACGGCCACACGCTCATGGACAACGTCGTGCTCGTCCTGCTCAACTGCGTGTGCGAGAAGCTGCGGCAGATGTCCATCGCCCGCATCACGGCCTCCGACAAGCGGGGCGTGGCGCTCAAGAACGAGATGTCGAACTACAACAACTCGCTGCGCTCGATCCGCGACGTGCTGCTCGACAACGAGAATTACGTCCGCTGCCCGCTCTACCGGCGGCTGCAGCGCGACATCACGCGCTACATCTCACGCACGATCCTCGACATGAAGCGCCGCGGCGAGATCCAGGGCGACTCCTACCTCACCGTACTGCGCAACCTGCGCGACGTCCAGCGCTGACGCCCGGCTGCATATCGCCCGGCCGTATATCACCCGCCGCAGGGATGTTCGTCTCGCGCGGCAGAAACAGCGGCGACAACGCGCTGCGGTAACCCGGCGGCAATCCCGACAGCACCCCGGCGGCGAAAAAAACAGCGACGGTCCCTCCACGGAAGGGGCCGCCGCTCTGTCGATGCCAAATCCCGATCCCGGGATCGGAACCGGACATGAAGGAAAAACCGTCCGTCAGCCGCGCTTGCGGACCACGCGCACGGTCGACTGCGTGGCCTGGCGGATGAAGACCTGCGGACCGCAGGCGTAGCGCCGCCACAGCTCGTCGGTGTAGCCGCGCACGGTGAGCAGCTCCATGTTGTCGGAGCGCATCACGTCGAAGCCCGCCCCGCGCAGCGCCCCGACCGCCTCGTCGATGTGCCACGACCTGTCGACGCAGAGACTCAGGTTCACGGCCGAATTGTGGATCAGGTTGGCCTTGATGCGGAAGCGCTCGAGCAGCGAGAAGATCGTGGCGAACTTCTCCTCGAGCACGAACGAAAAGTCGCGCGAACGGAGCGTCAGCAGCACCTGGTCCTTCTTCAGGATCAGGATCGGCACGTCGACCGGCGCCGACATGGCGCGGATCACCGTACCGGGCTTGCGCTTGTCGCCGAAGGGGCGGACGTAGAGCGGGATGTTCTTGTTCTGCAGCGGCTTGATCGTCTTCGGATGGATGATCTGCGCCCCGCTGTAGGCCAGCTCGATCGTGTCGAGGTAGTTTAGCTCGGCGATCTGCACGGCGTCGGGAAAGATCTTCGGGTCGGCATTCAGGATGCCGTCGACATCCTTCCACACCGACATCGACTCGGCGTCGAGGATGTTGGCCACGACGGCCGCCGAGTAGTCCGAGCCCTCGCGGCCGAGCGTCGTGGTCGTGCCGTCGGGCGCCCCGCCGATGAAGCCCTGCCCGACGAAGATCGTCTCCCCGCAGCCGGCCAGCGCGGCGCGCAGGCGCGGTGCCGAAGCCTCGATGTCGACACCGGCATCCTTGTGGCGCTGCTCGGTGAGCAGGCAGCGGCGCATGTCGATCCAACGGTTCGCCACCCCGGCATGGTTCAGATACTCGGAGATGATCGTCGTCGAAACCAGCTCGCCGTAGGCGACGATCTCGTCGTAGCGCAGCTCGGCCTCCTCGGGACGGTAGACCGTCTCGGCGGCCACACGCTCCAGTTCGTCGAAGAGCGCGTCGACCCGTTCGAGCTGCCTGTGGCCGTGCCACAGGTCGTCGATGATCTCCGCATGGTAGCTGCGCAGCGCGGCCACCTCGCCGAGCGCCGCCTCGCGGTTCCCCTGCTGCACGCCGGCAAAGACCCGCTCCAGGGCGTTCGTCGTCTTGCCCATGGCCGAGACGATGATGAAGAGGTGCTGCTCGTCGTCGATGATCTTGCGCAGGTTTCTCACGCCGTCGGCGTTGCGCACCGAGGCGCCTCCGAATTTGTAGACTTTCATATCTTTGCTGTTAACCCAACCAACTTTTGTCGGGCTGCGGGGCCGCCGCCCGGGCGGCGGCCCGTCGGCCCCTGTTTTTCCGGGTGCGCCCTACTTTTTGACCGGACGGTACGGCACGCCGATGTTCTGGAAGAGGAAGGCGTACATGTCAGCCGCCTCGTCGATGCGTTTCGAGGTCGGCTTGCCGGCGCCGTGGCCCGCCTTCGACTCGATGCGGATCAGCACCGGGGCATCGCCCGCCTGGCAGTGCTGCATCTGGGCGGCGAACTTGAACGAGTGGGCCGGGACGACGCGGTCGTCGTGGTCGGCCGTCATCACGAGCGTGGCGGGATACTTCACGCCCTCGCGGATGTTGTGCACGGGCGAGTAGGCGTAGATGTAGGGGAACTGCTCGGCGTTGTCCGACGAGCCGTACTCCACGACCCAGCCCCAGCCGATGGTGAACTTGTGATAGCGCAGCATGTCCATCACGCCGACCTGCGGCAGGCAGACGGCGTAGAGGTCGGGACGCTGCACCTCGCAGGCGCCGACGAGCAGGCCGCCGTTCGAGCCGCCGTTGATGGCCAGACGCTCCGACGAGGTGTACTTCCCGGCGATGAGGTACTCGGCCGCGGCGATGAAGTCGTCGAAGACGTTCTGCTTCCTGTCGAGCATGCCGGCGCGGTGCCAGGCCTCGCCGTACTCCGAGCCGCCGCGCAGGTTGGCCACGCTGTAGATGCCGCCCTGCTCGACGAACATCAGCGCCGAGGGGTTGAAGCCCGGCGTGAGGTTGATCTGGAAGCCGCCGTAGCCGTAGAGCAGGCAGGGGTTCTGGCCGTCGAGCTTCATGTCCTTGCGGTGGGTGATGAACATCGGCACGCGCGTTCCGTCCTTCGAGGGGTAGAAGACCTGCTCGGTGACGAAGAGCGACGGATCGAAGTTCACCTCCGGGGCCTTGTAGAGGGTCGACTCACCCGTGGCGATGTCGTAATGGTAGACCGTCGCGGGGGCCGTATAGTTCGTGAGCGTATAGTAGAGCTCGGTCGCCTCCTTCTCGCCGGAGAAGCCGCCGACGGTGCCGATGGCCGGGAGCTGCACGTCGCGCACGCGGCGGCCGTCGAAGTCGAACTGCACGATCTTGTCCTGCGCATTCTCCAGATAGGAGGCAAACAGGTAGCCGCCGACCGCCGAGACCCCTTCGAGCAGCGTCGTCTCATGCTCCGGAATGACGGTCTCGATCCGCTTCGGACTGTTCAGGTCGATGCGGCAGAGGGCATAGTTCATGGCGTCGCGGTTGGTCACATAGTAGAGGGCGTCGTCCTTCACCGTAACGGGGGCGTAGTCGGCATCGAAGCCCTTGAGCAGCGTGCGGAACTGCTTTTCGGAGCTCCGGCGGTAGAGCACCTCCGTGCCGGAAGTACCCTCCGACGCAAGGACGAAGAGCCACTTGCCGTCCTCCGAGGGCCAGGCCCAGAAGTAGCGCAGCGGGTGCTCGCGGTCCTCGTAGACGAGGAGGTCGGCCGACTGCGGCGTGCCGAGCGCATGGTAGCAGACCTTCTGATACTGGTTCTGCGACGAATAGACGCTTCCGTCGGGCGCCTCATAGCCGCTGTAGTAGAAGCCTTTGGAGTCGGGAGCCCACTCGGCGCCGGAGTTCTTCACCCAGTTGATTTTGTCGGTGGTCAGCTCGCCCGTCGCGGTATCCTTGACGCGGATCTCGACCCAGTCCGAGCCCGATGCGGCGGCCGCATAGGCGAAGTAGCGCCCGTCCTTCGAGAACGACGCCGCGGCCAGCGCCACCGTCCCGTCCTCCGAAAGGGTGTTCGGATCGAGGAAGACCTCGCCCGGCGTGCCCGGCTGCTGCGTGCGGTAGAGCACCGACTGATTCTGCAGGCCGTCGTTATAATAGTAGTACCACCAGTCGCCGTGCTTGACCGGCGCCCCCTCCTTGGGATAGTTCCACAGTTCGGTCAGCCGCTCGCGGATCGCACCGCGGAAGGGGATCTGCGAGAGGTAGTTCTCCGTCACGGCATTCTCGGCCGCCACCCAGGCAGCCGTCGCCTCCGAATTGTCGTCCTCGAGCCAGCGGTAGGGATCGGGCACCTCGGTGCCGAAATAGTTGTCCACGACCCCGCCGCGCTCGGTTTCGGGGTAGGGCATCCGTTTTATCTGCTTCATGTCGCTGCAGGATGCTGCAAGGGCCGCCATGCCCGCGAGCAGGGCGGCGGTGGTGAATGAGTGTTTCATACGCGTACCTTTTGGGTTATGGTCGGGGCAAAGTTAGGAAAAATAAGCGATTTTGCATACCTTTGTCCGGAACAAACTTTCAGCCCGCCGCCGGCGGAGCAGGCCGGAGTGCCCGACGCGCCCCGGCCGTCCGGCCCGCAGGTGCGGCTGCTCAAACACGACAAAAATGTACAGCGAACTCGAAACGATAATCGGGCAGGCGTGGGAAGACCGCTCGCTGCTCGAAAAGAAGCAGGTGCGCGAAGCGATCGAGCGGGTCGTCGCGCTCGTCGACCGCGGCGAGCTCCGCACGGCGGAGCCCGTCGATGCCGATGCCGGTGAATGGCGGGTCAACGAATGGGTCAAGAAGGCCATCATCCTCTACTTCCCGATCCGTCCCATGCGCAAGATGGAGGCCGGCGAACTGGAGTGGTACGACAAAATGGAACTCAAGCACGGCTACGAGGAGCTGGGCGTGCGCGCCGTGCCGCACGCCGTGGCCCGCTACGGCGCCTACATCGCCCCGGGGGCGATCCTCATGCCGTCGTATGTCAACATCGGAGCCTACGTCGACACCGGCACGATGGTCGACACGTGGGCCACGGTCGGCTCGTGCGCCCAGATCGGACGCCACGTCCACCTCTCGGGCGGCGTGGGCATCGGCGGCGTGCTGGAGCCCGTGCAGGCGGCACCGGTCATCATCGAGGACAACTGCTTCATCGGCTCGCGCTCGATCGTTGTCGAGGGGGCGCACGTCTGCCGCGAGGCGGTCCTCGGCTCGAACACCGTCATCACCGGCTCGACGCACATCATCGACGTCACGGGGCCGGAGCCCGTCACCTACAAGGGCTACGTCCCGGCCCGCTCGGTGGTCGTGCCGGGCAGCTACCGCAAGCAGTTCCCGGCGGGCGAATACAGCGTCTCGTGCGCCCTGATCATCGGCCGCCGCAAGGAGTCCACCGACAAGAAGACCTCGCTCAACGACGCCCTGCGCGACTTCGGCGTCTCGATCTGATCCGGCCATGATCTACCGCATCGACGAAACCACCTCGACGAACGACGACGCCCGCGACGCACGCTACCGCCACGGCGACATCGTCTGGGCCGAGCGGCAGACCGCCGGCCGCGGGCAGCGGGGCCACACGTGGCTCAGCCCCAAGGGCGAGAATATCACCTTCACGCTGGTGCTCGAACCGCACTTCCTGCCCGTGGGCGAGCAGTTCCTGCTCTCGGAGATCGTGACGCTGGCCCTCACGGAGATGTTCGACAGCTACGGCATCGACACGCGCATCAAGTGGACGAACGACATCTACACGGGCGACCGCAAACTGGTGGGCATGCTCATCGAACACGACCTTGCGAGCGGGCGGCTGGCACGCACGCTTGCCGGCATCGGCATCAACGTCAACCAGACGCGGTTCGACCCCTCGCTGCCGAACCCCGTGTCGATGGCCTCGGCCACGGGCCGCACGTTCGACCGCGAGGAGGTGCTCAGCCGCTTCCACGAGCTGTTCATGGCGCGCTACGCCCAGCTGGAGCGCGGCGAGAAGGAGGCGATCCAGCACGACTACCGGCTGCGGATGTACCGCCTCGGGGAGCGCCACCCCTACCGGCTGCCCGACGGCACCCTCTTCGAAGCCACCATCGAGGGGGTCCGCCCCTCGGGAGCGCTGCTGCTGCGCCGCACGGACGGCTCGCTCGGCGAATACCTCTTCCGCGAAGTGGAGTTCGTCATCAACGCTAAGGCCTGACCTGCACCTCCGCCGCGGGAACACGCAAAAGCTCGACCGGTACCTCTGCCGAGGGAACACACACAGGCCCGACCGGCACCCCCGCCGCGAGGTCACACAAAAGCTCGACCTGCACCCCGCCGCAGGAACGAACACGCATAAAGGAGGACCGACGGAACTGCCGCCGGTCCTCCTTGTTATATCGGTCCGCGTCACCTGCGGCCGGTCCTTCTTCTGTCAGTGAAACGATCCGACATCCTCGCCCTGATTGAGGTTCTGATCATTTCGTCCGAGCCCCGGCTTGATCTGATGGAGTTCGCTTGTCAGGGGCAGCTTCCTGAAATTAAAAATCGTCAGTCCGAACATATATTTCAGCTGTTTCGCAAAATCATTGACATTCCACCGGACCTCCTCTTTCAGCCGTTTCTCGAGCGTCCGATAGAAATCGGGCGACAGCGACGTCAGTTCCGGATAGTTTCCAATAACGAACGACACTTCAAACTGGACACCATCCTCCGGATTCACCGCACATCCAACCGCCAACGGCAGGCGCAGGTTGCGCAACGCGACGATCTGCTCATCGGTAAACATATCCCGTAATATCCGGGTAAAGGCCTCCTGATCCGCCACCGCTCCGTCCACACGACCATACTCTTCCACGGTCTCCAACCTCCGACCATCCTTGTAATAAAGAGAGGAAGACGCATCTGCCGCCGTGTAGCGATTTTCAGCATTGCAGATGGTAATGGTCGGAGAGTCCGCCCCATCGATGCAATAAACGGTTCCGTCCGTTGCACTAACGGTTCCATCCTTCGCATAGTAGTTCACAGCCGGTTCCGACGGCTGGGCGTAAGCGGCTGCGGCAAGCAGCAGGCCGCACAAAACGACCAATCTTTTCATGTCCTGTATGCGGTTGCGGTTCAACACTTCTATTCAGCGGGCTTCTCTTCCAGTTCGCTTGTCAGGGGGATCTGTTTGAATTTCACTTCCGTCGTACCAAACACATATTTCAACTGTTTGGAAAAATCATTGACATGCCACCGGACCTCCTCTTTCAGCCGACGTTCAAGCTTTGCATAAAAATCGGGCGGCAGCGACGTCAACTCGGGATAGTTCCCGATAACGAACGACACCTCAAACGTGGTGCCGTCCTCCGGATTCACCGCATACATGACCGTCATCGGCCAGCGCAGGTTGCGCAGCGCGGCAATCTGCTCATCGGTAAACAACTCACGGAACACCCGGGCAAAAACCCCTTTCTCCGTCACCGTTCCGCCGGTACTTTCATACTCTTCTACGGTCTCCACGACACGACCATCCTTATAATAAAGATTGGGGTCGGCATTCAACGCAAGACAGGTGTTCTGCGCATTGCTTATAGAGATATTCGGGAAATCCGACCCATATATGGAATAAACGGTTCCGTCCGACGCCTGAACGGTTCCATCCTTCGCATAGTAGTTCACCGCCGGCTCCGGCGTCTGGGCGTAAGCGGCCGCGGCAAGCAGCAGGCAGCACAAAATAATCAATCTTTTCATGTCCGTATGTGGTTGCGGTTCAACATTTCTATTCAGCGGGCTTCTCTTCCAGTTCGCTTGTCAGGGGCAGCTTCCTGAAATTAAAAATCGTCAATCCGAACATATATTTCAGCTGTTTCGCAAAATCATTGACATGCCACCGGACCTCCTCTTTCAGCCGTTTCTCGAACGTCCGATAGAAATCGGGCGGCAGCGACGTCATTTCCGGGTAGTTCCCGATGACGAACGACACTTCCAACTGGACGCCAGTCTCCGGATTCACCGCACATCCAACCGCCAATGGCAGGCGCAGTTTGCGCAGCGCAACGATCTGCTCATCGGTAAACATATCCCGTAATATCCGGTTAACAATCTCCTGATCCTCCACCGCTCCGTTCACACTTTCATACTCTTCCACGGTCTCCAACCTCCGGCCGTCCTTGTAGTAAAGAGAGGGAGACGCGCCAGCCCTCGAGTAGCGATTTTCAGCATTGGCGATGATAATGGATGGAGAATCCGCCCCATCGATGCAATAAACGGTTCCGTCCGATGCCTGAACGGTTCCATCCTTCGCATAGTAGTTCACCGCCGGTTCCGACGGCTGGGCGTAAGCGGCCGCGGCAAGCAGCAGCGACAGCAGCAAGATCGTTCTTTTCATGGCTTCCGCGTTTCGAGCCCGGAACCCCTCCCCGCAAAGCCAGTCCGCAACCCCGGCCGGGGTTCTGCAGCGGATTTTCAACACACGATCCGGACGGTTTTCCCAAAATTACGAAATGCGAACGAAAATACCAACTTGTCACCGAAAAATATCCGAGAAAATAGCGGCGAACTCCTTTGCTGTTACAAAAATAACAGTTATATTTGCATCAGTGAACCGTAAAATTCAAACTAAATCACAACAACATCATGAACGTACCTGCAAATCTGAAATACTCGAACGACCACGAGTGGTGCCGTGTC
>ERZ825670.3587-NODE-3587-length-12990-cov-3.774256_pt1 | contig 12990 bp, 14 predicted proteins | sample MGYA00519929_ERZ825670 | MGnify/ENA primary metagenome ERZ825670 (study PRJEB31778, sample SAMEA3449207) | human gut metagenome | biome: human gut; feature: human-associated habitat; material: faeces | place: United Kingdom | collected 2010/2012 ...
CAAAGAGGTTGTCGCTCGCACACCGGTAGATGGGTCATGCGTGACCCATCCGGTTCATCAAATAGAACAACACACATCTCCCAAAGAGGGTGGTAGAGCGCTCCTGCGTAAGCGGAGCACGCAAAGCATAAAAAACGCCCGGAAAAGATGGTCACTAAAAAGAAAACCGTACTGCAAAAACAGTACGGTTCAGCAAATCTATCAGAGAACGGGACTTACCCTGCGATCCCCCGCGCAATGATCCCCAGCAGCTCCACTGCGTCCGACACCTTGATGTCCCCATCCGGCACCAGATCCCCCAGCTTTTGCTGCACATCGCTCAGAGGACAGGGCTCCCCTGCCGCCATCCGGGCGCATGCCTCCAGCACCAGCACCGCATCCGCCACCGTTACCCTGCCGTCCATATTCACGTCCCCGGGCAGATAGCCTGGCTGGAGGGCTGTGGTTCGGGTGGCTGTGGTGGTTTGAATGGGCACAGTGGTTGTTTCCGCAGCGGTGGTTGTGGTAGTTATGGTGGTTTCAGCAGCGGTAGTTGTAGTCGTTTCGGTGGTGGTTTCCGTTGTGGTGGTTATGGTCGTTTCGGTGGTGGTTTCCGTTGTGGTGACAGCTTCCGTAGCGGTCGTGGTGGTATTCTCCGTGACCTGGACGGAGGTGGTCACTGCTTCCACCACCTGTACCGTCCCGGCAAACAGGCTGCACTGCCGGGTGCTCCCATCCATTGCCGCAAAGCTGGCAGATTCCGGCGTCACCGGATAAATGCCCGGCACCGCATCCGCCGGGATCACCACCGGGATCCGCAAAATCTCCCCGTTTTCATACTGACTCCAGGCGGCGTGCATGGATACGGTCAGCAGTTGGGTATCGTAGCTGACCTCCCCCCAGTAGCCTGCCTTCAGATACTGCACCTGGGGCGAGCTGTTGGCGTCAGCAGGCTGGAGCATGCCTCCGTACCGGAAGGTCAGCACAGCAGCGGACAGTCCCGGATTCTCCCCCACATACACCGGCAGATACACGGTTTCACCGGGCAATCCGGACACATGCCCCACGGAAAATTCCACCGGCGTACCGGGAGCGGTGGTTGTTTCGGTGACGGTCGTGGCGGTGGTAGTGGTGGTTGTGGTGGTCGTTGTCGTGGTAGTTGTGGTGGTGGTGGTAGTCGTAGTGCTTTCCGCCCTAGTGGTTTCCGGCATCCGCACCTGCACAGAGCCGGGAACGGTTACACAGGTGTATGCCGTCCCCTCCGGGTTCCGTATGGCGACAGATTGAATGGATATCTCGTATTCCCCCGGTGTCGCATCCTCCGGAATCACCAACTGAATCCGGAACAGTTCTCCGGTTACCGTTTGATTCGATCCGGTGCCCAGTGCTACTGCCAGTCCGCCGGTGGTGTTGTGAGCAGTGCCCGTACTCCATAGGGGCGGTATGCCCACAAGCTGGTACTCGTCATTGGACAAGGCAGGCTGGAATATCTCCGGCAGCTGTAGGAGAAATTCCATATTGGAAATGCCGGAATGGGGTCCCACACACACCGGCAGATACACGGTTTCACCGGGCAATCCGGACGCATGCCCCACGGAAAATTCCACTGGCGCAAGTGTGGTGGTGGTCGCCGTTGTGGTGGTCGCCGTTGTGGTGGTCGTGGTTGTGGTAGTGGTAGTGGTAGTGGTGGTTGTGGTTGTGGTAGTGGTGGTTTCAGTGGTGGTCGTGGTTGTGGTGGTAGTAGGTTCCGTTGTAGTGGCTCCGGGGATCCGGATGCTGCCGTTGAAGGTCTGAACGGAAACCGCATTGTCCTCGTTGTCATAGGCGGCATTGGCGGTCAGATTCAGAGCGAAGGTGTCCCCGGGTCGAGCGGTCCGGGGCACCCGGAAGGAAAGGGTCACAAGAGTGCCATCCTGCTGGATCAACTGGGAGGAGGCAATGGCAACGCCGCATTTGCTGCCCTCCGCCTCCAGGATCATGCAAGTGTCAGAGCCGATCAGATCCCCATAGGTACACCGGGGCTTGCCATACTCGTTGGTTACAAGCTCCAGCGCCCCGTCATACTCCAGTACAAGCCCCATGCCGGAAAAGCCCCCGTTATCCTCTGCATACAGGGACACCTGCGCCGTGTCGCCGGGCTGAGCCTCCACAGACTCCGCATACACCAGTACAAGGTTGGCGGCGCTGGCAGGGGTTTGCCGGGTCAAAAATCCCGGCAGCCCCAGTGCGCATGCGGCAGCGGTCAGGGCAGCCCCTGTGCGCCGGAGCCGATCCAGCCCGGTTCTGATCCAATGATGTGTCATATTGTTCAACCTCAATTTCTCGGGATTCCTGCACCCTTCGCCGGCATACAGCCCCGTTTTCATGCAATTACCTTAAGGCAATACCGCACAAAGCCCACCTGTCGGCTTTGCATAGCATCTGCTGACGAATTTTCCGTCATATCACCTTGCAATACGCCAGTATTCCTGCGTCGTTTCTATGCCATCTGACGAAAAATCTGTTGGCACATCTACCACACATTCTTTGTGCGGTGTTACCTTAAAAGTATAACAGCATCTGTGGGAAAAGTCAATTCTTACGGAGAAAACGAGGTGAAACCTATGAAATCTGCACAAAGTTCATTTGCGAAAGCTATACAATCCGCCAAAGGAAAAATTTTTTTGAATTTCCTGTTGACAAATCCGGATGGACATGCTATAATATCATGTAGTCAGTTGATCTGACCACTGACCCCCGTGTCTGGGTGTGGCGCAGTTGGTAGCGCGCTACCTTGGGGTGGTAGAGGCCGTGGGTTCAAGTCCCGTCACTCAGACCATGCAAAAACCGCACAGAATTGGGCTTTCGTCCCTTCTGTGCGGTTTCTTTTTTTGTGAGAGAAAATCGAGCGAGGGCACTATGCCCCATCACCCACCAGCAACGCCGTCCATCCTCCGGTCATTCCGGCAGGGAATCCGCCCCGCTGCTGTAATGGGACTGAACCTGCTGCCCGAAATCGTTCACATATTCCTCCGCTTTGTCCATGAAATGTCCGAAAAACAAGGGAATGGCAAGGATCACCGCCAGGATCATGCACAGGATCAGAATCATCAGGGCGATTACCCCGGCGGACACCTGCGGCTTGCCGCAATGGGGGCAGCGCCGGGTTTTCTCCGGGATCAGTTCCCCGCAATGGTTGCACTCCATATATTGTTTGGCGTGGAGTTTATCCTCCATGTTTCTCATAATGCCCTCCTGTATGCGACTGCGGATCGGTTTTGGTTTCTTTTAATAGTTTAACACAGGACAGGGCATTTGTCAACGGACTGCGTATGCAAACGCCCCCACGCCTTTGCGTGGGGGCGTTTATTATTCACTTTTTCTGAGATCGATATAGTATGCGTCAATGCTCGGAACGGTTTTTTCTCCTAAAAGTGTGTCATATGTACGGCTGCCGGTTGCTTTACCCCATACTGTAATTTGATCGCCCTCCAGCAAATTGCAGTCAACAATCCTGGTACTGTAGTCAATGGCGATACTATCGTCCCCTACATCCAGACGCACAGTACCATCCAGAACCTGTCCGACCCTTCCGGAGATTGTGACCAACTGCCCTCGCATCATATCCTTATCACGGGCAAGCTCCTTATATGTGATCTGTGTACATTGCGCTTTGTACTCGGATTCTGTATAGGTTTTTTTAACCTCATCATGTTCTTTTGCGCTTAGATACCCCTCTGCGACTCTGCCTATGATGAAAAAGCCAACCAGTACAATGATAAGGGCTAAAATAACATTTCCGGGTGATGTGCCAAGATTCCGCAAACAATGTGGACACACTTTTGCTCTTTTATTAATTGTCTGTTTACAATACCTGCATTGTTTAAACTGTGTCATAATGCATCCCCCCTTTTTTCCACAGTATAACACAATGCAGGGCTTATTTCAATGTTTTATTGTAAAAATACAGAAAAATCGGCATTCTGCACAATTATGGAGTTCTGTTTTTGCTGCTTTTACAATCTCTCACTCCCCCAACCTTTCCCTCGTCTCCTCCCCGACGATGCCGTCCGCCTTCATATCCCGATCGCTCTGGAACGCCTGCACCGCCTGCCGGGTGTCCTCGTCAAACGCCCCGGTGATCTCCAGCTCTGCGCCCTGCCGCACCAGATGCCACTGGATCCACTTTACGTCCTCCCCCTCTGCGCCGGGCTTTACCGTGTCCGTGGGCTCTGCATAGGGACACCCCTCCGGTTCCGGTTCCGGCTCCGTTGCCGCTTCTGTGGTGGCAGGATGGGTGGTGGGCGGCGGCACCTCCTGCTGAGAATCCGACAGCAGGGCGTTGGTAATGGGGTTCACCCCGTTGCTGCAGCTGACGATGAATGCGGTGGGCAAGCCGATCACCACCACGATCAGCAGCAGGCATTTCAGATACTTCAGCCGGGCAGCCTCCCTTGCCTCCAGCACTGCCTCCTGACTGGACACGGGCACGCTGATGGGGTGCAGCTTTTCCAGTTGTTCCACGTCCGGCATCCGGTCGGGCGCCTGCGCCCCATGGGCAAAGGGCGGCAGCTTGGCATAGCTCCCCACTGTGGCTTTCAGGTCATTGTATTCGTCCACCGTCATGGCAAAGGACGCAGCCCGCTCCAGCAAGCCCTGTGCGTTGGGATCCGGCTGGGTAAAATTCCTGCTCCGGAGCCGTGCCAGCCCAAGCCATACCCGGTAATGCTCCGGTGCCTCCTGCGCCAGTTGACGGAACACCGCCTCCGCCTCTGTGAAAAGCCCCAGCTCCAGCAGACCCTCCGCCCCCCGGATCGCCTGCTCCATACCCTCTCTGTTGTCCCTGTCCATTCTGATCGTCCTTTCGATGTGCTATTTCCCCAGCTTTTCGTATGCCTCCAAAGCATCCGCCGCCAGGTGCAGCTGTCGGTATGCCCCTGCGTAAGCCGCATACACCGCCTCCAGCCGCTGACCGGTCACCTGTAATGCCTGTGCCGCTCCGGCGGATACCCGATCGTCCAGCGCCTCCTGGTATTGATGCACCGCCCTGTTGATCCGCTCCTGCGCCGCCATGCACTGCTCTGTAGTGCGCCGGAGCCTGTCTGCGGTATCCCGCAATGCATGGGGCGCTGCTGTTTCCATCCGTTCCATGCTATCACCTAGTATCTGATTCGGTTCATGGCATCCTCATAGGCAGAGATCGCCTTCCACGCCTGTGTTCCCAACTGCTGGGGCTCCTCCATGCACCGGATGGCATGCTCCATACCGGACAGGTGGGTCTGCCCCTGTGCTTCGTATGCCTCCAGACCCGCAGCAAGGGATTCCAGGAACCGTTCCAGTGTCCGGATCTGACTGCCCAGTGCCGTGACTGCGCCCCCAAGCCGTGCAAGCCGTGCCCGGCACTGATCCATTTTCGGTGCCGCATCCCCCATCTGTACCGCCAGCTCCTCCGCCTCCTGCCGGGCGGTGCGGATCCGCTCCTGTGCATCGGCGATCTGCCGTGCCCCCTGTTTCAGGGCATTCCGTCTGCCCTGTTCCAGAAAGGCATAGGAGGGGTCGTTTTCTGCCGGCAGGGGCATAGCCTTTGCCGCCCGGTACTGACGCTGGGCTTCCTCCAACGCCTCCTGCGCCGCCTTTTCCCGGCACAGCGCCGCCTCCCGCCGGCGAAATGCGCTGCCCAGTCCGTCCTCCAGCCGGTACAGCGCCGCCTGGTTCTGCACCATCAGCTCCCGCACCTGATCCAGTTGCTGCTGCATCTGCCTGCACTTTTCTCCGGCGGCTGTCTGCTCCGCCCGTGCCGACCGTTCCGCATGCTCCCCACGCCGGGCAAGCTGCTTTGCGGTCTGCTGCATCCTCGCCAGGCTCTCATCCAGCTCCTGCTTGGCGAGCCGCACCGTTTCCGCTGAAAACCGTGCCATGTGAACCTCCTTTCGGGGTCTGCTGCATCTGCCCGTTCTGCATGCTCCGCCGCTACTCCTCCGGCGGGGCAAGGGACGCCGGATCAAAGGTCAGGGGCTGTACCTCCGGGCAGGTCTGCTCCAGGGGCTTCAGCAGCTCCTCAAATGCCGCCTGCTCCGCCGTGAACAGCCCCCACGCCTGCCGGGTCATGCCGTTGAGCCGCTCTCCCAGAGGGTCGTCCCACCGGGCAAGGTTCTGCATCCGGTTCATTGCCGCTGCGCCTCCCGGAGCAGCTTTGCCTTCCGGGCAAGATCCCCCTCCATGGCGTGGAGCAGCTTCAATTGCTTGACCGCATCCGCCACCGTAGCATCCAAAAAGGCAGAGAACCGGTCATACTGCTCCCCACGCCAGAAGTCATGCATATTGGCATGCTCCTGCTTCAACTGCAAAAACAGCCGGGACATGGTGTCTACATACTCCCCCAGTTCCTTGCTGAACGCCAGGATCGCCTCCTCCGGATGCTCCGTTTGCGCCCGTATGGTATGCTCGCTCATAAAATATCACCCCGCTGCAAATACATCCGGTACAGCTCTGCCATTTTTTTCGTATCCGACACCTGCCGGGCGATCTCGCCCCCAAGCCGATCCACGCTTTGCCGCATATAGCCCAGTTCCTCCTCCAGACGCACCGTCACCTGATCCTCCAGCATGCCGCTGAGGGCACGGGTGCGCTTTTGCAGATACGCCTCCGTCTCCTGCATCCGATCCAGTTGCTTTTTTAAAGATGCGGTATACTCCTCCAACCGGGCAAGGTCTACAAAAAATTTATCCTGCATACCGGCTCCTTTCACCCATCCAACAGGGCTGCCCGATACCGGTCAAACCAGCCCTTCCAGTTCTCGTACTGATAGGGACGCACCTTGGATACATTGGGCAGCACCACGCAGCAGTTTGCCGCCAGGGTATCCACCGACACATATTCGCCGCCGTTGCTCCAGTCCGCCGCCGCAAGGGCTTCCCTGGAGCAGAACACCGCCCGCTGGTACCGGATGCCTCTGGGGATCAGCTCCCGGAGCCGCTGGGGCTCCTTTTCCGTGAGGATCACGAAAATATGCTGCTCATAGCCCCGTGTGTACAGCAGTTCCAACTGCTGGCTCAACTCCCGTGCCCCCGGTGCAGCCCCTCCGTCCGTATCCATCAGCAGTCGGTCAAAGGCGCTGAGTTCCTCCCGGGGCGCAGCCTGCTCCGGCGCAAAGTCCAGGATATTCCGGGCGCTGCTGACGATAAGCAGTCTGGGGCTAAGATCGATCTCCGCCCCTGCCTTCAGCCCGTCCAGCCGTGCATGGTACAGGTCATGCAGCCGGGTGATCTGTCCTGCCGCATCCCCCTCGTTCTTGATGTATGCCACGCTGCCGGACAGCATGGGCGCCATATCCTCCAACGGGCTTCTGTATTTGCGCCCCTGGCTGGTGTAGTTCAGATCGCAGTAGGTGACTGCATCCGCCAAGGGACAGCCCTCCGCCCGAAGCTGCTGCAAGAAGCTCAATGCCGCAGAGACCTCCAGAGCACGCAGCCTGGACAGCTCCCCCAGCATCACATAGCCGGAGAAGGTGCCGCTGGACAGCTCCAGTCCCACCGGCTCGTCGGACAGGAAGGACTGCCCCAGCACCAGTTGATACCCGGCATCCCCCGGCTCCGGCAGCACGCATCGGGACAGGGCGGAGTTCCCCTCCCCCACCAGAAGGGGAGCTTCGTTGCCGGAAATAATCATAGGCGGCACGGGAATATTCGCCCACTTGTCGCAGATCTCCTTTGCGATCCGCTGATGCTCCGCCCCGTTGGTTTTCCCTGCCCACGCCGCCTTGAACAGGGTGGCATGCACGCCCCCGTCCTCCGACTGGTAGGCAAGCCCCCGCTCCTGCTGCAAATCGTTCATCATTTCTCCGCTGCGGCTGGTTTCAAAGGCGCTGTTGATGGTATTCTCCGAACCGCTGAACACGATCCGGTTGAAAATCTGATCCTTCGCCTCCCTGCCCACGCAAATGGCCTGGCTGCTGAGGATGATGCTGATGCCGGCGTTCCGGATCTCCTTGAGCAGCGCCAGTAGCCGAGCGGAGCATTTTGCCGCCAGTGCCGCACTGCCGTTTCCGGTGGCCTCCAGCATATTCTGGTACTCGTCGATGATGACAATGGTGCGCTTGAGCCTGGGCAATTCCCCGCTCTGCACCTTTTTGCTCATGTGATAGGTCTTGAAATCCGTTGCCCCTGCCCGGTTGAACAGCCGGTTCCGCTGCTCCTTCAGAGCGGAGATCTTGTGCAGCACATCGTAAGCGTCCTCCACCCGGTTTTTCAGGGAAAGAAAGGACACATGGGGAATGTAGGCGCTGACCTCCCCCGGACGCTTCAAGTAGTTGGAAAATTCCACCCCATCCTTAAAGTCAATGAGGTAATACTCCAGCTCCTCCGGAGAATACGCCATTGCGCCGCTGAGGATGAGGGTATGCAGAAACGTGGTCTTGCCGGAGCCTGTGCCCCCGGCGATCAGAGCGGCAGATTTTCCGGTGCTTTCCACATCCAGACGGAAGTACTGCACCTGGTTGCCGCTCCTGCCCACCGGGATCTTCAATTCATCGTAATAGGGCGTCCGGTCATAGGCTTCGTGCAGCAGGGAATCCAGTTGGATGGGCCGGGACACATATCTTGTGGAATCCGCCAGCAGCTGCCACAGCGCCCCCTCCGAAAACATCGGCTGGGCAATGTCCGCCCTGTATGCTCTGTCCCCTGCGGTGAAGCAGCCCTCCCCGGTGTAGGTCACCACCAGTGAGCCGTACCTGTCCGCATCCAGGGGCGGCACCGGCTCACCGAACCGGGTCAGCCGGGCGTCCGTATGGTTCACCAGCAAGGTGAGAATGCCGCAGCGCCCACCGCTTTCCAGAAGATTCTCCACCTTTTTCCGGACGGAGCGTTCCTCAAAGGCATAGGGATAGTTGTGGATCACCACCAGCACAAAGGGCTGGGGCGTATCCGGACAATGGGCGTTGTAGTCGTAGATATTGGCGTATTTTCTGCCGTAGAACCGGATCCGCTCCTCCATCAGGCTGCTGATCCGGTCAACCCCTGCGGCAATGGCATCCTCCGTGGCCTTGGGGCCGTCAAAGGTGACAGCCTCCCCCACCCCGTTGGTCAGCTCCGACACCAGGGAGCATACCACACCGGACAGATCCCCCTGCATGCCGCAGACGTGCAGCGCCTTCACCGGGAAGGATACCAGAAACTGCAAAAACCAATTCACCAACAGGCTCTCAAACTCCCGGCTTTCGATCTGTGCGCCGGTGGCGTTCACCACAATGGAGGAAAAATTCGGATTCAGTTCCACATAAAAGGGGTTGGAGCAGAAGGCCTCCGGATCCGGGTGGAAATTTTCCTGCCAGAACCCCTCCGTTTCCGGGGACAGGGTGAATGCCGCCCGCCCCAGCAGGATCTGCTTGGAGGCTTCCTCCGCCCCCAGCCGGTCACAGGACAGCAAATCGCTGCGCACCTGTGCCGCCTGCCGGTTCAGCCCTTCACATAGCGCCCGGCATTCCCCATACGACTGCCACCGGGTCACATCACACTGCGCCCGGCAGGTGCTGTCGATCTGCTCTCCCCGATCCTCCCGATCCCGGCGCAGCTGTGCCCGGATCTCCCTTGTGGGATAGTCCCGATCCAGCAATGCGTCCAGTTCCTGGTACAGCGCCCTTGCGTTGCAGTAGGATGCCGCCAGCCGCTCGCACACGGCTTCATCCTGGGCAGCCGGCTGCACGCACAGGGATTTTGCGGCGGAAAGAAACGCCTTTGCATGCATGGAAAACGCATCCAGGCACTTCTTCCCCCGCAGGGGCAGAGGCTTGGTTTCTGCAATCACCTCCGACAGCAGCGGCCCGTCCGCCGGGAATTTTTTCTGGATCCGCTGAATTTCCGCAACCATCTCCTCCATGGCATGCAGATCGGTTTCCACCTGGCTTCTGGGAACAGCGTATAAATCCCCATTGGCACGCTGATAGGTCTGCTCGTTTTCCCCATGCGCCTGCCGGGCAGCCTCCTGCGCCCGGGCGCACCGCTCCCCGAATGCGGCGGCAAGCTCCGTCAGCCGCTGCTGATTCAACAGATAATCCTTGTCCATCTTCATGCCCTCACCTGTCATACCGTACACTGCCGCAGATCCGGATTCTTCAGCATATCCGCCACCTGTGGCTGTTTGCACTGTTTATAGATGCTGCTGGAAAGAAAGGGAATGTTCCGCTTCCGGCAGCGTTTTTTCTCCTTGAATACCTTCTTGCCGAACACCGGATCCTGTGCCATCCGATCCTCCAGCGCCATGCAGGTCTTGAATGCCCCGATGAGCTTTTCCAGCATGGGCACGCTGCATAGCTGCTGCCGCTCCTCCGGGCTGAGCCGGTGAAATTTCATTTCCAGCAGTGCCACCTGGGGCAGCCAGTCATACACCGGCGCCGTCAGCACCGTCCGTGCGGTGGTGAATACCTCCTGGTCGATCATGGCAGACCGCAGCACCACCGGTGCCAGTTCAAACGCCCCCGTATCCGGCACCAGGCTCCGGAGTCTTTCGGACAGGGTGAGAAATTCCGGCTCGAATGCCATGACATCCTTGCACCAGGCAATGCGTGCGCCGCAGATTTCTGCCGCCCGGGTGCAGTACGCCGGGGTACACCACTGCTCCTCCTTCCGGGGCAGCTCCAGCGGCGGCAGGGAGTCCCGACTCACCCGATCCGACAGGGCGGCAGCCTCCTTTGCCAGGGCTTCCCTGGCGTTTGCATGCACGCCGGGAACCTCCTCCTCCAGCTGTTCCAACGTATCCGTCCGGGTGCAGAATCTGGTAACAGAATCCGGCAGCAGCACCAGTGCCGCCGCCAGCCGCTCCACCCGGCATGCCCAAGCCTCGTTTCTCGGAGCTTCCGCCAGCAGCCGGATCTGTCGATCCACCAGGCAGCCCTTCCGTTTATATACATATTGTTTAACTGAGCCGGTAACCACCGGTGTGTATGCCGGAATCCCGGCTGCTTCTGTCTGCATGCTCATAATGACCCAATCCCCTTACCTTTGCAGTACCGCCCCTTATTTCGTGCCGGCGAACTGCCCTTTATGCTATTTTACCATCTTTCCGACGCAATGTCAACTGAATTTTGTTTTATATGTATAAGGTGGCAAAGAATGTACCTGTTGTTTATTTTCAACGAATTGTATAGGAACCCTGCACAAAGCAGCTATACCTCCTTTGTAGGATGTACCGAAGACAAAAAACCCGGAGCGGATGCTCCGGGCGTGTGGCAGCAGGGATCATTCCACCACTGCGTCCTCCTGTGTAAAACCTGCAAGGGAGTGCTCCTTCACCTGAATGCACACATAGGAAATGGCACTGTCAGCAGCTGCGGAGAACTGGCGCTTTGCCGCCGGCGCCACCCGGAGCCAGTCCCCGGCAGTCAGAGGAATCTCCTCCCCGTCGATCACCGCCTTGCCCTTGCCGGACAGGATACCGTAAATCTCCTCATTCTGCTTGTGGGCGTGGACAAAGGGCACGCCCGCCCCTGCCGGCAGGGTGTTGATGCTGACCTCGGCACCGGTAAGCCCCAGCTTATCGTGCAGCTCCGTGCGGCTATCGGCTCCAAGTGTGATTTTCGTGTACTGTTTCATAAGAATACCTCCATTCATGATGTAACATTTATTGTTACAACCATAGTATAGCACACCGCTGTTGTAATGTCAAGAGGTACAATGAAAAAAAGAGTCGTGAATCCTCACGACTCCTCCGTATCCAGCCGATGCTGCAACTCTCCACGCACCTGTGCCATGGTGACGCTCTGTAATTCCCGTTCCATCGCATGCTGTGCACGGGCAAGGCATGGATCCAGCACCCCGTGCACATTCCGCCCCACCGGGCAAAGCTGATTGGGCTTTTCGTGGAAATGAAACAGGGAATCCGCATCCACACTGTCCACCGCCCGGTACACATCCAACAGGGTGATCTGCTCCAGGGGCTTTGCAATGCTTGCACCGCCGGAGCCCCGTGTCACCTCCACCAGACCGGCAGTCTTTAACTGACCCAGCAGCTTCCGGATCATCACCGGGTGCACATTGGTGCTGCCTGCCAGAAACTCGCTGGTGACCTTGTATTGATCCCGGAAGGTATCCAGACACAGGAGAATATGAACCGCAAGGGTGAATCTGCTTGAAATCTGCATAATGTCCGCCTTTCACCGGCATACGCCGTGCTCCCACCTATCGAATTCTTTATCACCTTGTCTGCCATGCTTCCTGGGCGATTGAAAACAAATCCTCATAAAATCTGCGTTTATGATAACCACTTAGCACATCTTTAATAATGATTGCCAGCGGTACTCCGATTAGAAGAGTTGCCCCAACCTGTCCAAGACCTTCAGTGAAGCAATTCAAGCCAATGGAAATTGAAAGAAATGTAAGCATAACCTGAAGTTCTATCGCCTCTACATCCTTTGCTCCTCTGATTCGTAGCATAAGGAAATGGGTAAAATTAGAGAAATACTCCTCTGACGGAACCCGTTCCAGCAATTTGTAAATATGTGCACGCCACTGGGTGTACAGGGTATATTTCTGGCTTTTCCTCTTGCATACCTTCAGGTACTCCGCCCTTTCCTCCTCCAGATTAAGAATCTCTTGATATGGTTGTCTGTGCATAACTGTCCCTCCTACAAGTACTACAACAAGAAAGCCTGAACACATACATGTTCAGGCTTTTTTCTTGGCTCCCCCAACTGGACTTGAACCAGTGACACCCTGATTAACAGTCAGGTGCTCTACCGACTGAGCTATGGAGGAATAGAGAGTGCAGAGCAAAAGCTCTGCACTGTTTTGTGCCGGCGTTGATTTATCTTCCCAGGTCGTCACCAACCAAGTATTTTCAACGCAGATGAGCTTAACTTCCGTGTTCGGAATGGGAACGGGTGGAACCTCATCGCCATAAACACCGACTAAAGCATTTTGAAATGCTGGTGACCCGTGCGAGAATCGAACTCGCGATGCCGCCGTGAGAGGGCGGAGTCTTAACCTCTTGACCAACGGGCCGTTTGGTGCACCATCGGGGACTCGAACCCAGGACCCACTG
>ERZ825670.3596-NODE-3596-length-12953-cov-3.880369_pt1 | contig 12953 bp, 8 predicted proteins | sample MGYA00519929_ERZ825670 | MGnify/ENA primary metagenome ERZ825670 (study PRJEB31778, sample SAMEA3449207) | human gut metagenome | biome: human gut; feature: human-associated habitat; material: faeces | place: United Kingdom | collected 2010/2012 ...
TGACAAATGAAAAGCGGAAAAAGTTTTATATTTTTATGTTTTGAATATCTTTTCTGTTTTTTTGTGTTTCATAAAATAGATGTTTAAACATACATACAGGTAATAAGAATCATGTTAACATTTCTATTATATTGAGGTGAATGCTATGATTTCTTATGAACCATTCTGGAAAACCATTGCCGATCGTCAGATCAGCACGTATGCTTTGATCAACCGGCATGGAATCCTTCCTGACACGATCCAGCGCCTCAGAAGCGGCAGACCGATCACGACTACCACTCTGAATACGCTGTGTCAGGTTATCAACTGTGAGATTTCCGATATTATAGAATTTATACCGGAACAGAACAGTCAGACAAATACAACTAAATAATTACTGTCTGCATCCGTTATTTCACTTTAACAGTTTTTACGGTGCTCCATGTGGAATAGTATTTTTTACCGTTGATTGTTTTATAAGTACGGATGCGTACATAGTATTTTTTTTTCTTAGCCAGATTCTTAAGGGTTACCTGTGTGGTTTTTCCTTTGATTGTCAGAGACTGTGCATTTTTCATTTTCTTTGATCTGCTGTACTGGATTTCATACCCGCTGACAGATTTCGCGGTACTCCAGGAGACTGTCATTTTTCCTCTGGCGCTGGATTTCAGGGTGAGTTTCTGTGTATTAATCGGACGTACTGTGATTGTAAGTCTGACCAAATCCATTGAAAAATAATTCTTTTCCCCTGTTGTAGTGATAATAATCGTAGCTTTTCCCGGTTTCTTTGGAATAAATTTATCGCCGGAGATTTCTACGATGCCAGGAGCATCAGAGATGCAGGTTATCTTCGCATCTGTCTGAATCTTCTCCATAATATCCTGTTTTCCGCTGCCCATATCCACAGTCTTGTTTTTGGCCTGAATTTCAGGAGAAGCTGGTTTGATTTCGAAACTTGTGGTAACAGATCCAGTATATTTTCCTATACCAGTGATGGTCACTTTTGCAGTTCCGGCATTTACATTATTGCTGTAGGATAAAGTATAATCGGTTCCTTCTTTCAGAGTTTCTGTTTCTGATGAAACCTGAACTTTTGGTTTAATTTCAAAGCCGGTATAGGTAAAAGTATCTCCTCCGATTCCCACTGTGTAGCCGCTGATGTCTTTGGGCTGTTCTGTATTTGTATCTTTATAAACAACATTAACCGGCTTTTCGATCACGCCCGTATAGTCGCCCTTTCCGGTAATGATAAGAGTTCCGGTTTTGGCTCCGACACTGCCTCTGAATGTTACAATAAAATCTACAGACTTAGTCAGAACTTTTCCATCCAGCTCTACAGTTACCTGTGGCATTTCGACTCTTTTTTCATAGTGTATTGCATCGCCGGAAATCGTGACTTTTGCTTTACTGAGATCTTTTGTTTTGGCATTTGCTTTTTTAATCGTAAAATTCAGAATGATAAGACCATTGTAAGTTCCTTTTCCGTTAATATATGCGATTGCTGTACCAGGTCCGTCATTTCCCACATAACTGACTGTATAATCCTGATTCAGTTTCAGTGTTTTTTCTCCGAATTTTACGATGATATTCGGTTCTACCGGATGCCCCTCATAAATGACCGGATTCTGCTCCAGAGATGCCACGCATTCACTTAAGAGCGGCGGAATGATGTAAAACTGTCTCTGAATCGCATCATTTCTGTAGTTTCCCATACCCTCGATCGTATTCCAGGAATATCCCGGCTTATCGTTATATTTATAGGTAACTTTGTAGTCTTTTCCCTCTACCAGAGTTTTATCTCCGTCTTTGACTACATATTTAGGTGTATAAGCAGTTCCTTCATAATAGTAAAATGGTCCCTCCGGATCTATGACTGTACAGTTTAAAAATTCACGGGGTGCAATGGTAAATGTTTTGGTTACACTTCCGGTATAGTTTCCCTTTCCGGTGATCACGACTTTAGCTGTTCCGGCTTTTATGTTGTCGCTGTAGCTGACTGTGTAATCGGTTCCTGCAATGAGGACTTTTGTTCCATTTTTTACTGTTACGGATGGTTTCTTCTTTTTCCCATCATATTTGAAAGACGTTGCTGAAAGCGTTACTGTGCACTTGCTGATATCTGATTTCTCTGGTTTGTCCGGTTTCTCCGGTTGATCCGGCTTCTCTGGTTGCTCTGGTTTCTCTGGTTGGTCTGGTTTGCCCGGTTTTTCAGTCGGAGCCGGAGTGATTTTGAAAGTGGTTGTGACATAGCTTGTATAATTTCCGGTTCCGCTGATTGTTGCTGTAGCGGTACCTACTTTTGTGTTGTTTCTGTATGTAACCGTATAATCTTTATCCGGAACCAGTGTCCTGTCGCCGTCCTTAACTATGAAATCTGGTTTCTGTTCCTTGCCATTATAGCTGACAGAATCCTTCGCCAGCGTAACTGTGCATCCGTCTTTTAACCTTTTCTGATTGATCGTAAAGTTCTTCTTTAAAGTTCCCGTATAACTGCCGATTCCTGTTACAGTAGCTGTATGTGTTCCTGCATTGGTGAAGTCACCATCATAACTGACTGTATAATCTTTTCCTTTCTGAAGATCCTGCCATTTACCTCCTGAAAGAATCTGGAGAACTGTTTTCGGCTTCTGTTCCTTACCATTGTAAGTGAAACTATAAGGAGAAAATGTGATTTTATATCCATTATTATTCAGTAAATGCATATCGATATAAAGATCAATATTTAAGGCTGCTTCCGGATTATATTTGGGAGCGATCGTCAGAGTTACCTTTCCTGATTTTTTCGTTGTGATCACTGCATGATTCTCATATGTCTGTTTTACAGATAAGATACTTTCATCAGAACTGCTGACCACGCAGTCATCCAGAGCCTCTAAATCACTGCTCCAGTTCTTATGCTGCGTTTCCCATTCTATTTCATAGCTCTGTCCGTTAGCAAATTCCTGTCCTGATTCCAGTGCACGTTTGGAATTTCCTTTTTTATAAGAAACTCTGCCTATTCCTGTTGGAACTAATACACTTCCCAGATCCTGATTACAAATCTTGCACTTTCTGGTGACTCTGCCATCATTCACTTTTCCGTAAACATACTGATGACCATTGACGATCTTCACTGCACGTGTTGCGGAAAGAGATGACAGATTGATCTCATAAAATACATTTGCGTTATCATGCCAGGTATACCAGATCAGCTTTCCATTGATAACAGAAGGCGCACAGTCTGAAAGATTTCCGGTCATACTGTAGGTATTTCCCACCTGATTTCCATTTCCGTCCAGTACAGTATAGTAAACCGTTCCACGATTCGACCACATCAGCATAAACTGGTTGCTTCCTGTCTTGATCAGATATGGTGTGGATGCACTGTCTTCACCGGAATAATTGGTGAAATATTTTACAGTCGGCTGTGTGCCTGATTTGGATACAGAAGCTACAAATACATTTCGTGAAGAATACATTCCGCTGCTGTCATAGTTTCCTGCTGTCAGATATGCGGAATCTGAATATTCAAATCCTCCCACTGAAGCACCTGTATAATTTCCTCCGCCTTCCGGAAAATCCATAAAGTGGACTTCTTCACATCCGTTTTCCTGTGATTTCGGTGCGAATTTACCTCCGCTTAAATCCGAAGGATATTTCAGCATCACAAGTGCTCTCGGATGACTGTCTCCCTGATCAAGTCCTACAAGTTTCCCATTGTCAACCTGGATAAACTGGTTAAAAGAATGGGTAACATAGCCATACTTTGTGCCAAGCGCACTTCCATACTGATCTGCCAGTGTCATATTGGAAGTGTCAATAGAAAATGTAAGATTGGACTGATGATTCCGTCCATCAACCACATTTTTATACATGGTACGACAGGTTCTCACATACAGATAGTTTCCATTCATTGTCATTCGCGCGGATCCATCCTCAAACGGATGCACTGTATTGATTCCTTCTGTGTTGCTGGTAAGACTGCAATATCCCTTTACTTTCCAGTTTTTGGAGTATTTGGTCACACGGTAAACTTCTCTGCTTTTGTCCTGATCGTCATTGTTCTGCCCTGTCAGAATATAATAGTTGCTGCCACTTTCGTAAAATGCACCAAACAGCGGAAGTGCAAGCGGAACGGTTACTGTCTGCTGAATGTTATAGGAGTTGTCGTAATACTCTACCAGAACCTTATCATCAATTGCACCTGCCTGAACACGCATCAGCCCGCCGGGACTGGTTGTCAGATAAGAGCTGATACGATGACCATACATATCGTAATCCTGTGCTTCCACACTGTTTCCAGTGTACACGTTACAAGTGGTTTTTACATTCGGGTCTGCCTCGATATCTGCTTCCACTGCCGAATTTTTCATTCTGGCTTCCAGCGTAGTATCCACAGGACCTGCCACTACTTCCTCTTCTACTTCCGGAATTTCCTCTTCTGCGGAAAATTCCTGTACCTCATTTTCATCAGTATCAGAAAATATTTCATCTCCGGTGCCAAATGCTTCTTCTTCGCTTTTTTCTGTGCTGTCCTGATCTGTAAGAACTTCTGATTGATCAGAGGAATCTTCCTGCCCGCTCTGTGTATCTGCATTTGCCGCATCTGAAGTTTCTGTATTCGGAATTTCGTTCTGTGCCGGAACTTCCTCTACTGCCATAGGCCCGGAGGAAAATTCTGCCGCACCTGCGGAAGATGTTCCCAGCATGCACACTGAGAGAAGAATTGATAAAGATTTCACTGTTTTATTCTTCATAGACGGTTCTCCTTCTTAAAATTGTGGAATTTCTTTTTATGTAACTGTCTGTAATCTGATTTTTATATTTTTGATTTCAGTGTAATCTGTGCCGGACCATGTCCTCCCATCGGCTGTATTGGTCCAAAATATACGATTACTTTCTTTCCAGGCATAAGAAAGAACTGAAAATCTGACAGATTCATTTTCATAATGTAGGAATATCCTCTTTCAGCAACTTCTTTCGCGTATTTGGTTGCGATTGTTTTCTTGACATTGCTTGCCTTTCCTGCCACTACATCCTGGATTCCCAGTTCTTTTCCGTCTCTCAGTCTGTAAGTTTTTCCATATTCATAGGCATAGACGGCAGTTCCAACATACCAGTTTACTCCATAGCGGAAACTGATATATCCGTTCTGATTATAAGATGCACTGCATGTTGTATGACTGACAAATGCACGTTCATAGCCATAATTTTTGCTGCTCTCAAACCAGTCAAACAAACTCTCTCTGTTTTCCTGATCTTTCTGATAGTCTTTTTTCAGTGATTTGTTGATTTTTTTCACCGCTGCACTGCTTCCCTTTAACTGTGGAAGTTCATATAAATAGCTGGCACTTACTTTCTTATAACTTTTCTTCTGTGTTATTTTCTTAATCGTGTAGGTAGCTTTGGAAGCTGCGGATACGGTAACTGTGCTCTGTGCACACCATGTAAACAGTAAAGTAGCTACCAGTAAAACTGTCATGAAATATTTGCCTGCTTTTTTTATCTTCTTCATTTTCTGCACTCCTTTTCATTTTATATGACTTTTTTATTTTCTTTTTCTTATGTCTTTTTCGAATCTTTTTACTTTTTCTTTTTCACATACATCTGTTATCTGCTTTTTATCCCGGCTGGTATCTGTAATCTACCAGATCCATGAGAAATCCCGTAATAAACTGCTGAATATAGCCGGAAAGTTCCTGACAGGATTTTCCTTTTGCATTGTCTGAAATTTCCTCTGCTGCCTGAAAGAGTGGTTCCAGCATTCTTTCACGTTCTCTCAGCGAAAGTACCTCCAGCTCTTTTACCGCTGTTTTCTGGCGTTCTTCCATCGTTTCAATCGCATAGCGGAGTTCCAGGCAGGTTGTGGTCAGATATCTCTGGAACTGTTCACTGTGCTCTTTTTTACAGTTATCTGCCACATATTTATAGCATTCCAGCTCTTTTCGCAGCAGTTCAATATCTCTCTGATAAGGCTTATCCATGTTTCTCACCTCCCGGCTTTGTCTTTGGTTTCTTTTTTATTTCTTTTATTGAATAGTCAGACTGAAAACTTTCTACTCCGTAATATTATTTAAAAGTTATGGTTAAATACATATAGAGATTTTTCTTTGGATTTTTCAGATACATACCAATCTGGAAGTCTCCTTTTTTGCCACACAGTTTAAACGTTCCATTTCTTCCAAGCTCTTTATAGTAATTTTTGCTATAATTATAGGCTTTAATATTATGTTTCTGAATCTGCCATCCTTCTGAATTCATTGCCTTCATAATAAATCTCACATTTTTTCCTTTAAATTTGTCATAGCTAAGATTTACATTTCCTGTTTTGTCAAAAGCACTGCCTTTAATGGTGGTATTTCCAATTTTAATATAAGAGATGGGATTTTGATATTTTACAACGGTTACTTTAACGGTATAAGTCTTTTTTCCTTTCGGAGTTACATAAAAAGTGGCTTTTCCTGGTTTTACCGGTGTCGCAGAAAGAGTTGTGTCATTTCCTGTCTCGTCTTCTTTTTCTATAATTGCAATTTTAGGATTGCTGGATTTAACCGTTACTTTATCTGGACTCATTGCATAAACAGTTCCAATCAGCAGTTTATTGCTGTGATTAAAAGGTGGCTGAAATGGAAGAATCAGATTTTTGGAAAGTTCTACCGAAAATGGCATCTGTTTTTTTGCATATGTCGGAATTGCTGTGAGCAACATCACAAATGCGGCAAATAAAGCAATTACTTTTTTCCATGTTTTTTTCTTCATAGCTTTTCTCTCCTGTCTGTGTAATTTTTTTGTTATATATGATGTTTTTGGGTTTTACTGTGATCTTATAGTTTCTATGTTGTTTTTTGTGAAGTATATAGATGTTGTAACATCTATATAGATTCAAAAAAATTATTGCCGTCCCCACAGACCACAGAAAAATCAGTCTGTGGGGACGGGATTAAAAATCAGTTATACGATTTTAAAATATTTCTTAACGCTGCCGGAATATCTGCCTTTGAAAGTAATTTTTACTGTGTATTTACCTTTTGCTGTTAAACCTCTGCTGTAAGTTACTTTATAATAGGAAGGACTGATCACTTTGCCGTCACTGCCGATTACTTTTACGGTTGGTTTCTGTGCGTAGCCGTTGTATTTGTATTTTGTTTTGGATAAACGAATGGTTTTCGGGCAGTAAATTGTTTTAATTGTTCCAGTCTCGCCGCAGGCGCATCTCGGAATAATTGTACCGTTTTCTGTGAGTGTAGCTTTGGTGATTTCGTTTTTCCAGCTGTGGGTGTGAGTCTGGAGCTTGAACTGATAAGTGATTTCATTGTTATAATGCCATACAGTTAGATAATAATTACCAGCGTCCAAATTTTTATCAAAATCCAATGAAAATTGTCCACTTCCCTCATAAATTTTTGTCATAATACCATCTACTTCCTGATATATCGCCCAGTACGCAGTACTATTTTGTGTCCTAGCCATAACTTTAACAGTCTCCGTTTTCGGAACATTAAATTTATACCAGTCCACATGATCATTAAGCGCAAGCTGACCTTTATATGTTTTGTTTAATGCAATTTGATTTGCATCGTCTGAATTATTATTAGAACCACCCTGATCTTCTACAAATGATTCATTTGCACTTTTATGTGTTAATGTAAAAGAATATGCTCCAGTTGTACCATATCCATCACGAGCTATTGAAACATAATATGTTCCTTTTGTTAAATACCAGGAATTATCAAATGTTCCACGCTGGCTTAAATTATCTCTATGATCACCGTTGGAACTCAATTCTGAACCAAAGTCATCATATATTGTCCATCTGACATGAGATGTCCTGAAAATACCTTTAATATTAAATAAACCAGCTTCATTTAATGTAATTTTATAGAAATCAGCATTATTATTATCTGATAATGCTCCTGTATACTTTGTATTTAATGAAATAGACGTTGCATTATCAATATCACTTCCAGCCTCCGCATTCAGTGTTGCATCATCTTCTCCATACTCTGCTTCCGGCGCAAAGTCAGTTACATCTACTGCTTCCTCTGTTACCTTTGCATTTCCTTCACCATCTGTACTGTCTGTGAATGCATTTTCTGTTGTAGCCTCAGTGGTCTCCTCTGTTGCCACCTGTACTGCATCGTTTTCAGATCCGCTGCTAAATTCTGCTGCCATGGCAGATGCTGGTGTGCTGACACATAATGCCGCTGCTAAAATCAGTGATAATACTTTCTGTTTTTTCATAATCTCTTTTCTCCTTTATGTGTTTTTTATTGTATTCACTATATAGACAATGTAAGTTTCGAAAAAGTTTTAAGATTTTTAAAATTTTTTTCGATTTATTTTTTTCTTTTCACTATACCAACAGGTAAAACTGAAAAAATACTCCAGACATTTTTTCATCTGGAGTACTTTTTTTATTGTATAACATTATTTATGAGAATTGTAGGAGCTACTAAACAACAAAGCAATTCACAGATATCAAGTCAAGGGCCAAATAGAACGTGAAAGCCTGCGTCAGTCAGATATCTTTGCTATATGTTAATTCAATCCGCTCATATCCGAAATATCCATCCAGTTTAAGACTTTCTGAACCGGGAAGGTAGAGTAATCGGTGCTATAGTCTGAAGTATAAAGTGGTGTAGTATCGAATGTTAAAGTTCCATTCTGCAGGGTTCCACGATAATAGTTGGTCTCCATCGTTCTGATAGATGCAATCTCCTGTCTCAGGATTCCGTTTCCATCAGGTGCTGCTTCACAGCCCACAGTAAAACCATCTCCCGCAACGCGGTGTGCCTGATAATTTCCATCTGATCCATCACAAGTGTAAACGTGATAATCATACAAAAGGTATTTTCCGGAATCCTTGAACTCTGCACCAACAATCAATTCTGGTGTTCCATTCTGATCAATATCATACAAAGTATATACCTTCGTTCCTGTCAGATATTCCTGAGATACTTCCGGGAATGTGTATCCATCCTGATTTGCCGCCACACTCTGAAGAACGCTCTGATATGCACTTGTAACTGAGCCTTCTGCCTGAGTCTCCTGTGTGGTATCCGTCTGTTCCGGTGCAGGTTCTGCCTGGTTTTCTTCAAAATCTGTCTGCGTTCCATCCGGAGCCGGCTCTGCCTGATTTTCTCCTGGTGCTGGTTCTGCCTGATTTTCCGCAGAAGCGGCTGCAGTGTCATTATCAAAAACATCTGGAGCACCGGTATCTCCTTCTATTTTGATAATACGATACAGACCATTTCCCACGGGTACAAGTGTTGCAACTCTGTTTGAAGTAACCGAACCGTCTTCTGCACTTGTTTTCGTATAGATATAATGAATCTTCATTAAAGAATCTGTGTAGCTGGTATCAGTAATGGAAACAGTTGTAGACCAACTCAGTTCTGCCGGCCAAAAAATCACATATCCATTCTGTACCTGAATCGAACCCGATGCATAGCCTTCTGTAAACTGGAAATCTGTAAAGGATGAGAAATATCTGTTGACATCACTCTGCAAATACATACTCTCCCCGTCTCCTGTTGTCCCTTGTTTTTGAATCATACGTTCTCTGGAAGAATTAACACCCAGACACAGTTCATTTAATGTATAAACCGTATCATGCAAGGCTGCCGCATTGTCCGTAACCTCATCCACGCCATAAGCCAGTACAAATTCCAGTTCCTGTTTGTTAAGATTTCCGGCAATTCTGGAGGAATATTCATCATCTGCCAACTGCTGTACCGGAGGTGTGGTCGGGGTCGGCTCCGGGCTTGATGTTGGTGTAGCCGGAACCTCTGTTGGTTCCGGAGTAGCAGTCGAAGCGGATTCCTCCGGAGCTTCTGTTGGCTTCGGGTTCTCCTTTGCTTTTGCTTCTTCCTGCTGCACAGTCTCAGGCTTCTTCACTGAATTCTGATACTGAACAATTCCGGCTGCACCGCCTCCTGCTACTGCAATAGCTGCTACTGCTGCAATAACCTTTCCGGCAGTTGTATGCAGGAATGTTCGCCCCGCAGCTTTTCCGGCAGCTTTTCCAACATTTTTTCCCGCACTTCGACCTGCTGATCTGCCTGCCGTATTCTTGTTCACACTTTTGTGTTTACCGACAACTGCCTGTGTATTGGCTTTATTTAAAATTGTTGCTCTCTGTGCCTGAAGAACCGCCTGTGCAGTTGCAGCATATACATCGGATTTTCTGTCGCTGAGAAGCAAATATAACAGTAATCCCACAGGCGCAGCTGTGTAAAGCTGATATCCTTTCTTCTGCAGTGCTTCCGCTTTCGTCTTAATCGCTTTTCGACCATAAAGCAGTCTTGATTTCACAGTATTCTCTGATATTCCAAATGTTACTGCTATATCTTTGATACTCTGATCATCCAGATGATACATAAGGATACAGAGTCTCTGCTCATCAGATAGACTGTCGATGAGTTCATGCACCAGTTCCTGTGTTTCCTTCTGTGTATAGTTCCGTTCCGGCTGATACTGTGCTTTCTCATCTTCTATTTCATACTCAAAAAGATCTCCGTCCTCATTCTCCTGACTCATTTCGGAGAAAAGCAATGGCTTCTTCCTTGCAAGCATATTTCTGGCTGTGTTTGCCACTATTCTCCCAAGCCAGGACGGAAAATTCTCCGGATCACGTATGGTTCCCAGATATCTCCATGCTTTTATATAAGAATCCTGAACAACATCCATTGCATCATCTTCGTTCTTCATATATTTTAACGCAATGTAATACATATCATGCTGAGTAGATTCATATAACTGCGCAAATGCGCTTTCGTCGCCTTTGAGTGCTGCTTTTACAACTTTTTCGTAATTCACCATCTGTCTGTTACTCCTTATCGCCATAGTTCAACTTTGAATTTATTATAGATTTTTCATTTACTATATTCAAGTCTTTATTTTTTGTTTCACTATACTGACAGATGATGTCCCGAAAAAGTTTTATCTTTTTTTTAATTTTTATTTTATTTTTCGCTTTTCTCTTTCTTCTGCATTTTTTCCGCATTGCTGTATGCCATTGCATAAAAGCACATCTTTCTTCAGAATCTGAGGTATCAGTGGGCTCTTGTCATCCAGTTGAGGTGTCATTCTCGGCGTACGTCTCTGGTAGAAAAGCTTCTCCTGAGCTGTATTCTTCAGATAACTCTGAATTCCAAATACAAAGGACATGTCCAACGGAACTCTGGACAAAAATACATGTTCTTTATCCACATGAAGTTCTTTGCAGAGAGAACTTATCATCTTTTTGTTTAATTCTCTGGACAGCTCCATTCTTACAGGATTCATTCGTCTTCTCTGTTTGATCAGATTTTCCATGGCATCTCTGTAATCCAGATCCTCATCATAAATAGTTTCTGTATCAATGTCTGCATTTCGGGTAATGCGGATCAGGGATTTCTCTTTGATTTCATAATTTTTGAACATTTTCGGCAGAAAATGGAGGATCAGTTCTTCAGAAAGCATAAAAGTACCCTTTCTGGTTGGAATATCGATCAATCTTTTAAATACTGTATTACTGCACGGAATAATAGCTGTTTTTGTTTTTCCTCCCTTTGTGATCAGTGATGCTACTGCATAAATACTCTTATTCTTCAGGAATGGAAATGGCTGCTGTTTACTTACAATGTTTGCAGACAGATACGGCGCGATCTCCTGGTCAAAATATGTCTCCAGAAGCTTTCCTTCCTTCTCTGATAGTCTATTGAAATTGATCAGACGTATTCCATAAGGCTCCAGTTCTCCCATCAGCTGTTCATAGATAGCTGCCTTTTTCTGATCCAGATCTCTGGTGGCCTGAATGATTGCAGTTACCTGTTCTTCACTGGTCATGTTTGTTTTATTCTCACGTATTACTTCAGATGCTTCCATCTGATCCATCAGAGTTCCGACTCTGACTCTGTAAAATTCATCCAGATTTGACTGATAAATAGCGGCAAATGTCAGTCTCTCCGCAAGCGGAACTCCTGGATATTCAACGATTAGTGCGGCCCAGTCTCGTCAGACACACCTATATTGAAAAAGCGAAAAGTTCCCATCTTTCGACAAAAACTCTTCGCTATCTTATGTTACTTAAGTCCAATCAGGCGATAAGTACTTTTCTGGATTTGCAAGGTTTTCTATCTGACTTTTACTGTCTTTACTTTACTCCAGTCAGAATAATATTTTTTGCCTTTTATAGTTTTATAAGTACGGATACGAATATAACATTTTTTCTTTGAAGAAAGTTTTTTGACAGTTATATTCTTTGCATTGCTCTTAGCATGGTAGTGTAAAATAGTTTGTGTTTTTGGTAAAAAATAACTCCTTTTTGGTAAGAATTCAGATATGACAATTCTTATCGAAAAGGAGTATTTTTATGGCAGTTGCAAAGGAACAAATTCGACAGATTATCTCAGAAAACAACATTAGCAGCGTTGCAGATGTATACACGCTTCTGAAAGATAGTTTCAAAGATATCCTGCAGGAGCTGATGGAGGCGGAACTGGATGCAACCCTCGGTTATGAAAAAAATCATAAGGGAGATCTGCAGACAGACAATAAAAGAAATGGTCACTCCACAAAAAACTTAAAAAGCCAGTACGGTGAATTCCAAATTGACGTACCAAGAGACCGGAATGGGGAGTTTGAACCAAAGCTGATTCCTAAATATCAGAGGGGTATTTCCGGGATTGAAGAAAAAGTAATCTCTTTGTATGCACGTGGTATGAGTACACGTGACATTCATGATCAGCTTCAGGATCTTTATGGAATTGAATTATCAGCTGAAATGGTCAGCAAGATCACAGATAAGATTCTCCCTCAGGTCAAGGAGTGGCAGTCCCGTCCTCTGAACCCGGTGTATCCTTTTGTCTTTATGGATTGTATTCATTACAAAGTCCGGGAGGATGGCAGGATCTTAAGCCGTGCTGCTTATGTTGTTCTTGGTGTTACAGTGGAAGGGTACAAAGATATCCTCAGCATCACAGCAGGCGCAAATGAAACCAGCAAGTTCTGGC